>LNAP01001503.1_pt1 | contig 24567 bp, 21 predicted proteins | sample 602601 | NCBI WGS metagenome assembly LNAP01 (sample SAMN02440304, study PRJNA202911) | soil metagenome | biome: Subtropical and temperate rainforests or woodlands; isolation source: soil samples (1 kg each in a 20% v/v slurry with milli Q water) were... ...
TTCTTTCAAGTTATCATATTCTTGCCGCAGCGTTTCAATACCGCTGTTTCGACTCAACACTCGGTCGTTCTGTTTGGCACTTTTTGGATTCTTTTTCTCTTTCTTTTCCACAATACACGCAGTGGGATCGATAAGCTCCACCGAACTCCAAAGATTTTCCAGCAATCGGTTCATGCTGCTGGTGCTGATGTTGTATGGATTGGCCACCGTCTTTTCTCTGTTCGTTGTGGCTGCAGCCGTTTCGTTGTTTGTATCGTTCCGAAATATCTCTTGGACCATAGTTATAATGTCCTTCATAGTATTCACTCTGGATAGATCCATTTGTCTGTACTTGTTGAGCAGTTGGATCACCGTGCGGTACTGCATCGCAAGTACTTCTGTCTGCATCGTCGGGCTGAGATTTGACCACGCTCCAGATGTTTGAATAGCACGTGGAGGCAGAGAGTTTGGTGCCAATACACAACGCAAGTGCGGATACGATATATAGGACATATCACTTATCCGTGTGGTGCTGAGAATGTTCCACTTCGATTGAGATACCATTGTCCAACACAGAATGAGAAACGCAACAGAAGACGGGTGTTGTTTGAAATATCCCACAAGCCGTCCTCTATCCACACGCGTCGTTTCAGCTACGAAATGGGCAATCTGTTGAACACGAGATGTTGTTTAAAGTCATGGAGGGTGCCAGTTTGTCGAGTGAATTCAAGCCGCCTACCTGGTACAAATCGGATTCCACTCCTTCGTTCAATCTTACTCGTCGAAGCATGTCCGGTTGAAAGTGCACATTGGAGGATAAAAGCATGCATGACTCTACAATAAACGCAGGAGGAAGGCTCTTTGTCGAATCCATGGTGATAGTTTCTTGCTTCGTCTAACTTATTCTTGTCCTCGCAGCACGTTCAAATTCGAAGTGTGTGCCAAAAGCGCGTTTTCGTCACACCACCATGATGCCTGAAAACAGACTTTTGTGGTGCGGCTGCTGTTGGTGCTCGCGCTTCGTGCGTTTGCTCATCAAACAAAACTTGTCGAGCTTAATCTCGTTTTCACGGTGGATATCATGTTTGCGCAGCTTTTACTTCTCGTTGTGTCTGCTGGTATGCTGAGCTGTCAGGCTTACGATTCAAACTATGTCTTGGACAAAGCCGAGCGATACATCAAGTTGGCCGGAGCAGCTTATTGCACTGATCCCAAACTCAGGAAGAACTCCATTGATGACTGGTCATGCAAGGTCTGTGCAAATTTCCCCAATATGACGGCACATTCGTTCAAGAGTGCAAAGAATGACGCAAATGGCTTTGTCGGATACGATGGGGATGCAAATGAAATCATCATTTCCTTTTCTGGTACCGATCCGACTTCGATTCGCAACTGGATTGATGACCTCAAGTTCAGAAAAGTCAAATACCCTTACTGTGATAAGTGCGAAGTCCATGACGGGTTTTACCACTCTTTCCAGTCCGTGGAGGATGACGTCAAGAAGTTCGTGTCCTCCTTCCAAGCTCAGTACCCCACCGCTACTCTCGCAGTCACCGGACACTCCCTGGGTGCCGCCATGGCTGCTCACGCAGTGGCGGAATACACCCACATGGGAGTTACTGTCTCCACCGCGTACGCGTACGGCATGCCGCGAGTCGGAGAAGATTCTTTCGAGCAGTGGTACGCCTCGGTGGTGCCAGGAACGTTCCGCGTGAACCACAACCGTGACCCCGTACCACACCTCGCACCAGAAAGCTTCGATTTCCACCACATGCCTTATGAGGTAAGTTTATATAGTTTTTGTTGCGTTATATATAACCGTATCTGTTGGTATATGTAACCAGTCTGCACGGAGTTTCGAAGTATGACTGTTTTTCAATGCTTATGTTTCACTCTTTCTTTGTACAATTTATCACAGGTGTTTTACGAAGACGACTACAAGCAGTGGAAGCTGTGCAGCTTTGAAGGAGAAGATAAGACCTGTGCGGACCAGTACAAGAACACCGACGTCTGTGAGTACCTTATTTTGCTTTCCAGAACATGACAGCGTTTGATGTTTTCCGCGTCGTTAATAGCGTACTTTACTGTTGAAAGCTTCTTTTTGTGATTTTACTGTGCTAATATATTTGTCTATTTTTGATTTTTTACAGTGAACCACCTGGTGTACCTGGACTTCGACATTGTGGAGAACTACCTCTCCTGCGCGCTCTAAACGCTCCTTGTCCTAGCCAGCAAGGCTGTTCATCAAAGGTCATTTTTAATGGATTTGCCTTCCAGTAGTTGCGCACGGGCACATATATTTGAGCTACGGTGGTGCAAGTTATTTTTCAACTGATAAAGTAGAAACCCTTGAGTGTCGTGTGTAGCAGCGCATATTTAGTATTCACACACTATCTCTCATTCTACTGCAGATTTTCAGTGCATTCGTTGAGTATTTGGTTTTTTAGGTAGATTTACTCACTTGTTTGTTGCATTTTTCGCATGCTATGTAATGGTATTCGAATGAAATTCAGCGTATATTTTTGCGGTCACAAAAAGTGCTTTTTTGCATCTCTACCGTGTGTAAAATCGTGAAGAATGAGAATTTTTACACGAAGTGAGCCGCTGGCATGACAGGTGGAAGAGTCCCAGCAGCGTAATCGGCAAGGCTACCCTTCCACCCTTAAATCAAAAGATTAGACTATGTTTGCGCAGGTTTTACTTCTCGTCATGTCTGCTGGTATTCTGAGCTGCCAGGCTTACGATTCAAACTATGTCTTGGACAAAGCCGAGCGCTATATCAAGTTGGCCGGGGCTGCTTATTGCACTGATCCCAAACTCAGAAAGAATTCAATTGATGACTGGTCATGCAAGGCATGTGCAAGTTTTCCAAATATGACGGCGCGATCATTCAAAAGCGCAAAGAATGACGCGAACGGTTTCGTTGGGTTCGACGGAACTGCAAACGAGATCATTGTGTCCTTTTCGGGCACCGATCCGACATCGATTCGCAACTGGATTACGGATCTAAAGTTTCGAAAAGTTAAATACCCTTACTGTGATAAGTGTGAGGTGCACAATGGTTTCTATCATGCATTTCAGTCCGTGGAGGACGATGTCAAGAAGTTCGTGTCGTCCTTCCAAGCTCAGTACCCAACCGCCACTCTCGCAGTCACCGGACACTCCCTCGGTGCCGCTATGGCTGCTCACGCCGTGGCTGAATACACCCACATGGGGGTTACTGTCTCCACCGCGTACGCGTACGGCATGCCGAGAGTCGGAGAAGATTCTTTCGAGCAGTGGTACGCCTCGGTGGTGCCAGGAACGTTCCGCGTGAACCACAACCGTGACCCCGTGCCACACCTCGCACCCGAAAGCTTTGACTTTCACCACTTTCCGTACGAGGTACGAGTGCTACCTGTCTTTGTATTAACGATAGTGTTGCTTGTGCAAGATGTTGTATCTCCATTGCATAATCTAAATAAATTTTGACGGCTTAGGTGTTTTACAAGGACGACTACAAGCAGTGGAAGCTGTGCAGCTTTGAAGGAGAAGATAAGACCTGTGCTGACCAGTACAAGAACACCGACGTTTGTAAGTACCTTCCTAGTTCTTCCCTCAACTTAATTTACTTTGTCGTATCCTGACTATGTATACAATTCTGTTGTTTTCTCTATACAGTGGATCACTTGAATTACCTGGACTTCGACTTTGTCTCGAACTATCTATCCTGTGCTTTGTGAAACCCCCCTCGAATGAATTTGCTGTCAAGGTTTGAACAGTTACAACCCATCTAGCCAATCGTACAGTATCTATCTACTTTGTTAACTACCCCTTTGTTAACTATGATGTGATGATTGGGGTGAACATGTATCAGTGATGATTGTTGTGAGGTAGTAAAACATGTGCACATTCGTGCACAACTCACGCCAATGTTTTGTATATACAAGATTAAGTATTCATGTTCTTACCAAGGTATGATAAAATGTCAGTCACATGCCGTATAAAGGATTTTATAAGAATTCTGAATCGGTTGATCAGTGTTGGTCCGTTTAATGGTTGTAAATCAATATTTTATGCCACAGTTGAAACTTTTATGCAGTGTGGCCATGGAAGTACTCACGAGCGTGAAATATACATCGTTGGAAAACAATTTGGCAGTTTGAAAGATTGGCATGTGCACGAAAGTCTTTCGCCCACAACACCTGTCCTGCGCTGGAGAGGGTTATCACCGCGCCTGTTGGATCTTTTGACCCTTTCTTCGAGCCTGTATGTATTTATTTTTTGGAGGGCGATCCTTGCGCACATCGAATATCTTTCAGCATGCAAAGATGTTCACTCGTGTGTTGTCTCATTTTACTGTTCACAGCGAGCTCAGTGATCAAAGCAAGTGAAGCGCCCGAAGTCCACGCACTGAACCCCGTGGCAAACGTGAACACCAACTCCTCCATATATTCCTACACTGAAGTTGGGGGAAATATAAGTCAAGTTTATTCTTGGGTTGAAGTGCAAGTTAGTATTATGGATCCCTCGGCGCATTCGAAATTGCTTTCCTTGCAAGTCGACCCAGCGAAATTGGCTGCATCGAGGGTTAATGCAAGTTTTTTCGTTGAGCAGCCAGTATATATTTCACTTACCACGATGGCAAGCAGAATGAAGAACATTAACACCACTTTACTTAGTCTCATTCAAGCGCGGGTCGTTCCAGACAAGATTTATCTTGTGATTTCCAAAGATCCTTACCTGTTGGATACAGGTGTCACCCACATCCCTGACCAGATACTCTGTCTAGCCGCCGCTGGCTATTTGAACATCATCTATACGTCCAACCAAGGCCCACATCGAAAATTACTTCCCGCGCTGAAGCGATACTGGGGAAAAGACGTGTTCATTGCTACCGTGGACGACGATATGAGTCAAGCCCAGGGGTACATCATTCTCTACCAGCTGCTCAAGACATACGTCCTAAACAACCGCGCAGACGCAGTGGTGGCCCTGCGTACGCGACGCATATCTATCTGCAACGCACCCCCGCACCGGGCCACGAAATACTTCTCCTGGAACGTGGTGCTCGCCTACGGGAGACAAGAAATGTTGTTGATGCCGACGGGGACTGGGGGAATTCTGTACAAGCCTTCTTACTTCCACCATGCAGTGTTCACCGCCAACCTGCGTCGCGCGACGGGCACCGCGGACGACTTAATGTTTCGCCTGGCCACGATGATGAAACACATCCCTGTGGCGCTAGGCTGCAGTGAAATGTACCACAAGGGCAAGCAGATCCGATCCTGCAAGCCTGACAAGCTCGACAGACTGTTTGACAAGACCTACGGAGAAGGATCGAGTATTTTCTACAAAGGATTGCTTGATGAGGTGCAGAAGCGGATGTCTGTCGCACTTAACGCACCCAAGTCTAAGGCACCTGCTGCGAAGACTGCTCGTGTAGCGGTAGTTCCGGAGCGTAAGGCTATTGCGGTTGCTCTAACGCCACAAGAGGCACCGAGAACCATTGTGGGCCGACTAGCGGCCATGCAGCACGCAGCACGTGGGTTTGTGACGGGGGAGGACATTCGCGCTTTGACGGCACGACCTCCAGCTTGTCCTTCCAAGAAGGACACTGACCGGACTGAGCTGCAAGATAACTACGACTCTGTCGATCTATCTACGCAGTCCACTGCGCGTAGGCTAGCGAGTAACACCAGCTTGCAGAAAGATTTGTTTAGTATTAACCAACGTGGTGGGAACGACCATGCGTGGAAAATGGCATTGCGCGTACTGAAAACGCACAATTTTACGTTCGAGCACATTGCCAAGGAGTACATGGCCGAGCGAGGAGAAGCCTGTTTTGCATCCAATCGCACCATGCGCGTGGAGCGTATCTGTGGATTGTATGATTGCGGGACCAATAAGGGTAAATTATAGGAACGTATACGAATACCGACAACGTTTTCGAAGTGCGTATGAGATATGAGATGATGTGATGTGATGTAGTTTGACTTTGGTATCGATGTGACAAAAGAATGGCTGTTTTCTTGCATTGATATTATGTATCATGTCGATAGAAATAACTGTTTGCGAGTGTATAATAAACTAAATGCGGAATAACAATAGGTATCATTACTGAACTTTTGTAGGAAAGGGTTATCTACCCTCCGGTCACGAACAGCAGGACATTTAATTTTTTTCTGTTTCTAAAGTCACGAGCGCCGGTGCTGCGATGGTTCGATGCAACAGTCAAGCGTGTTCTACGCTGCTTATTTGTCTACTCTTATTTTGCTGCTGCTTCCTGACAAGTGGCACTGAGAAGAATCAGACAAGCCCACTCATTCCACTCATTGCGTCGAACGGAAGTTCAAACACCAACGTGTATGCATACAAAGAAGAGGGTGGCAACATAGACTTGCCGCAATCGTGGGTTTATGTTCGTGTGAAGGTAGTGGATGATGATGCTCACCAGAAGTTGCTCCAGCACCTCGTTCCAAACCCTGGGGTTGTCGGCACCACATTCTTCCTGCAGAAACCGGTGTATGTCTCGCTAACCACCATGGCCAGTCGACTGAACAACGTCAGTGAAGCGATAACAAGTTTGGTGCAAGCACGCGTAGTTCCCACGAAGATTTTTCTGGTAATTTCAAAGAACCCTCACTTGCTGGACGAAGGAGTCAAGGTGATCCCAGACGATCTGCTTTGCTTGGCTGCCGCTGGGTTTGTAAATATCATCTTCACCTTCAACACGGGGCCACATCGAAAGTTACTGCCTGTGCTGAAGCGATACTGGAACAAAGATGTATTCATCGCTACAGTGGACGACGATATGAGCCAAGCCCAGGGGTACATCATTCTCTACCAGCTGCTCAAAACATACGTCCTGAACAACCAAACCAACGCGGTGGTGGCCCTGCGCGCGCGACGGATTGCTTTCTGTACGTCTGTGCCCTATCGGATGACCAAGTACTCCTCCTGGACGATCACTAAGAACTATAACCGACAAGAGATGATGGTGATGCCCACTGGCACGGGTGGGGTGCTGTATCAGCCCAAACAGTTCCACAAAATTGTGTTTGCGAAGCCCTTTTGGTACGCCACCGGCACCGCGGACGATCTGATGTTTCGCCTGGCCACGATGGCAAAGAATGTATCAGTCATATTGGGATGTAGTTTACTGGTCGAATATGGAGGTGTTTTTCGCACCTGTCCGGAGGACGAAATAGACCGCAAATACGACACGATGTATGGCAGAAACTCTACGCTTTACTACACGGGTCTGCTGGCGGCGAACGCAAAGAGCAGTACAGTGCAGCCTTTGGCTCAGCAGACTGCTCATAGTAATAGCGCCAATAGAAGTAGCAAGAGAAAAGACAGTAGGTCTACATTGAGTGCCTCAGAGCCAAGACTCTCCTGCAGCAGTGGCATGCCTTGTACAGCTGCCAATACTACAATTAATAACAAATCTTCCCAGTCAAGTCACCATCGGCGCTTGTACAGCCTGAAGAAGGCTTTATCTCATCAGAAGCGCACAGGTACCGAAACAGAGCTTTTTTCGATCAACAAGAAAGGTGGGAACGATTTGGCGTGGAAACTGGCGGGAGATATACTTAAATCATTGATCAAATTTGACATGCAAGAGATTGTGAAGAATAATCTTTACGAACGAGAAGACTATTGTTATAGTCGCAACAATACGGCGGAGGTCGAGAAACATTGTGCCATTTATAACTGCGATAAGTCGGCAAAAATCTAGGCACAAACCAAAAAACGATTATTCTACAAATCCAAAATATTGGTTCATAATGTGTACCACATTATGATTCATAGCTGATTGTATAGTAGTGAATGTAGAGTGAAGTGTACCTGTACGTAGATAGATGCTGGTAGTGGTAGTAATTGGTACATTATAGTTAGATGACCCACAAGCTGTTAACGTAGATTTTAAATCATGTAAACTAAAGCTGAAACTAAATCGGACGTTCATGTTGACTTTTCTGTACCGTTACATATGCTAGAATGTGTAATAAAGTGATAAAAATGGAGTGCAATTTTGCACTTCTTTTTCGTGCCATACCATGGTTCTGCCCTGTTGTGCTTCACGCATGTAGTGCTTATTAAAGAATTGTTCTACATGCGGATGTCCAATTTAAAAAGTAAAGATCTGTGGCTGCTGCCTGCTGTGCCGCATATCGTCCTGTAATGAAATATTCGTATACTTTGTACGGATATTTTGAACTCGCGCAAACTTCCGCGTCCTTCACGTTCCTGGCGTTCATCGTTCAATGAGGAATCCTCCCGCTTTCTTTCTACTTGTAGTTTACCTCGTCGCGCTCTCTTTCAGTCGGCTAAGACTGGCCAATGCAGCCAATATTGAAGCTCTAGACTCAGATTTTGTGTTTCTTGAAATTCGACCAACTTCCCTGCCCCTGCCTGAGTTCTCTTCGAAACTTGGAGTCTTTGCAAAAATGGACATTCCTGCCAATGAGCTCGTATGTGAGTATCGAGGTGCGGTGATTCCGTCAACGGTGCCCTATGAGTCAGATTATCTCTTATCCACCCTTGATTCGCAAGGAAACAGTATGAAGATCGCTCCGCAGCCCACTGAGTTAGCTTCTAACAACCTGCCTATCTGTTCCTACGTCAATGACTGTGTGAATATTTACGGACAGGAGTATACTGCAGACGATATTCTAGCAATTGAGGCGCAGAAAAAGGCTCTTTATACATACCCAGGCACCGACTACAATCTTCGCTCGTTGACCACCAAAATGGGAAAAGTTTTCCTGGTTGCAAGTAAGCCTATTCCTAAAGATGCAGAGCTTTTCTTTCCATATGGCGGTGACTATTGGATACATAGACTAAAAGTTGGCTTATTGGCGAAGATGGAACAACCAAATTAATATTGTGGTCGGTGCATGAGGGCAATGACGTCGTGCAAAGATTTGACTTGTGACACATTTGTATCGCGATGCTTTTCTCTTTATTATAGGCTTCGTAAGCATACTGTCACCATCACCATTGTGAATTTTATTATATCCATTCACAATTCATCGTATGGACATAAGTTGACAATCTCATTATTTGCTACATGATTTCCTGGATTTCTGGTTTTAACAACATACCAAAAACAAAAAGAGGAAAGCAAAACCTGCCCTCGGTTCTTCAAGTATATTCTTTCATCTCACTGTTTTCATTATTGTGTTACGAAGCATTGTTGGGCACGGGGCTTACGCATTGCTTCTAAAGCTTTGTTTGAATCTTTCCGTACATACAAATTGAAAATTCATCTTCATTTAAATTTTAAGATTGCTCTGTTATATGCCCAAGAATGGTTTGAGCAACTGAATTGTACATTGCGAAGCAATGCAACGTTTGTGCGTTATAAGCGATCACTTTTTAGAACGCAAAAGACGAAAGCTCAAATTATATCAGAAACTTCTTTCTTCACAAATTGGTTCTAGTTTCGACATGAATATACAGATATACATATACAAACAAATTTTCATCAACTGAACACCTTCCAGCAGGTCTAATAAACTTGTTGCCCTTTGATCCGTGTTCTCATATCCAGTCCGCTCCTCTTGCACGTGAAATACGCACTTCGGTAAGATTCACACGCTTCTGGGTGCTCCTTCATGCACTTTCTAATGTCGCCACCTTTTTTCATGCATTCTTCCTGCTTCATACAGTCGTAAAGAGACTGGGCGATGTCCTTGCAAGACTACAATGTCATCAAAAAATAATAATTAGAGCAGAAGCATCCCCAGCGTAAAGTAACCAATGCGGACATACCTTTCCCATGTTTGTTGGCTGCAATTATGTGTTAGATGAGTTGTTGTCCAAAGTTTGGTTGGATAACGAAATGTGGTGGGACTTTTTCGTAGTCACCGCCTTTTTTATTAAGGACATGATGAGTATTACTTTGGTTGGTGTTCATCAATACCAGCAAATTTCAACACATTTTTATTGGGGTAACTTTTATACAACAAGTTTATTTCATAACATTGGAATTCGACATGACCCACGGCGTGGCGGTGGAGTTCTTCAACGATTTGTTCACTTGGCGCGCCAGGGTGCCGTACCGGCTCTTCAATTCCGTCGTGGCGGCCTTCAACTGCTCCACTTTCGCACAACGCGACTCGTAGTCCACCAAAAGCAAGTCACTTGTGGCAAAGCCTTGCTTCGCGCGGAGCTCCTTGTTCTCAAAACGCACCTCGTCACGGTACAGTTTGTCCACGGTCACAATGTTCCGCAGTTCCGTGCTGGTGTTTTCCAAATGCGCGAGTTTCTCTGACAGTCCCTCATTGGCCTTCTCCACAAACCGCAATTTCTCGCGGATGTGGGTCAACACCTGCACGGTGGTGGTTTTCTTGCGTTTGAGCTTCGAGAGCTCCTCGTTTCGCTCTTCGATCTTCTCGTTCAACGTTTGGTTCTCGATTTTCAGTTGCTCAAAGTCAATCATGTGCAGGCCCTCCGCGAGCTGCTCTCTCGCCCGGAGGGTGCGCTCTAGCTTGCGAAAGGTCGTGCGCAGGGAGATGTTGCGCAGACGCACGCGCTCGAGGTCTTCCTCGTGCTTCTGCTCGCTGCTTTCAAACTGTTGCACTTGTTTGGCAGAGATGCCGTGTCCCGTGCGGCTGTTCTCGGCCTTGCCCAGAATCTCCCTGTACGATGCGAAAATAGGGGGATTAGATCAATAATTCGGAATGAAAGTAACAATAGAAGAATGGAGTCGCAATGCAAGATGATTTCGGTGCTACAATGCCACTTCGAACAATTGAACAACACGAAAATAAACAGAACTTACTTCTTGAACTGCTTGAACGAGTTCTGAATGCCGTTGGCTTTCAACTCCTTGTCATCCAGACGTGTCTGCAGATCCAACGCGAGCTGATCAAACTCTTTCAGTTGTTTGTTCAGCTTTTGGCGTTCGTCCACAATCAGCTGCAGTGTATCTTGGTATTGTCGCTCCTTCTCGATGTTTTGCTCCGCGGCGACCTCCATATTCTCCGCTACTGTGCTTGCCACCTGATAGAATAATAATGATAATAGAAAGAGAGTAAGTTATATGTAACCACGGAGAAGCGTAAAGTGGGAAGGTGATCGTAGATTCTCTACATTGGTGGTAACAATTTCATTCTAACTCTTTTCGGTTGCCACATTACATCATCACAACAGCAAACAGCACAACACAACATATAATAACATAACATAATACAAACCTACCTCTGCTGCGGTGCGCGCTGCGGCGGTCTGTCCCTGCATCGCCTTTTCCTTGGCAATCAACGCCACGGCCTTCTTTTGCAACTCCGCGTTAAGGGTGGTTAGACCTTGTTTCTCGTTGATCATGTCGGCAATGCGCTGCTGCAGGCTGGCCAGCTGTTCCACCTAAACATATGACGATTTTCAGAAGACACGAGTCAAAACAAATGATGAGAATTAAGTAGAAAAGAAGCGACTACAGACAAATTAAGCCACTCTCATTCTTATGCAGCAGATGAGAAAAGAGAACAATAAAAAAGGCACAAATCTATTTATCTTACCTCATCTCCGTAGTCTTCATCGTCACTCTCGTCCTCCACATCAGACTCCGGGCGGTCTATTGTGATGTGAAACGTATTAAGATGTAAGGTTAAGTGTACAAATGGAGGTGGTGTGTTTCACAAAGAGTGAGAAGAGGATCAAAAATCTCCATGTTGTTCGATAAATTGATACGTTACAAAACAAACATACCTCCGACACTGCTTCCTCCTTTGCTGTAGGTTCCATCAAAACTGTGCGTATGTCCTCGCAGCTTCGGACTGTCTCTGGTGGGAGAATTCCGCTTGGAGCGACCTTCGCCCTGTGTTTCAACAGGATTGGCGTCGATCATGAGGAACAGACCACTGGGACCGCCCATTGACTTGCTCAAGGAGGCCGGGGCCGCGCGGAATGCCGCAGTAAAGGCGCCAATGTAGGAGACAAGCAACTTCTCGTCCTCGGTGGAGGCAGAAAGCATGACGAGGCGTTTAAACGAAGGATTCGGGCCCACCTTGTAGGCCAGGTACAACGCGTACTAAAACGAAGAGAAAAAAATAGTCTATAGGTCAAAAGACAATTATAGGAAAGCGCAGGGAATGTAAAAAATAGTCATATTTCAGGAGAAGTGTCAACAACAGCACCATGAGAAAGGTAAGTAGGGAAAGGATAAATCATACAAAATAAAGCAAAGTATTACCGTGTCATCATCTTCGGAGAGATCATAATCATGCAAGATCTGGAACAATGGGAGATTGGGCAAGGTACCAAGGGATTTAAGGCATTTCACCCAGGTCACATCCTCTAGACCCGTTGATTCGTTCTCCGTAGCTGTGAGGATAGTGAAAAATAATTCAAGCATACTGATTGAAATGGCAGACAGGTAGGGGAGGAACTTTAAAACATCAGCGCGCACGAACTGAATTGAAAGCCCAACAATAACATATTGTGCAATATAAAAAATGAATTAAAATTACTCACCATAGCGCGCCATGACGTGAAACTTCCACAAGTGTGCCTGATCTGCCAGTGGTCCCTGCGCAGTCACATGCGTGCAATGGAGCTCATAGCCCTCGCTTTGCAGGGCCAATACGTCGTCGTAATCCGAAGCAATGCGGATGTCCGCAATCACGCCTTTGGCTTGCTCCAACAATAGCGCTTCCGAGGCGATCGCGGGGTCCAGAAAGGAGTCTCTTTTGACCCCCATACTGGGCGCGGGGGAGTGCGAGGCGGTGTCGATCTCCTCCAGCGTGGTGCCAGCCATCGCGGCTGTAATCTCTCTGTCGGAGCCTTCCGAACGCGCCGAGCGCACAGTCTCCACCACAAGCTCCTCCCCGTCGACATTGCCTTCACCGCCCTCGGTGCCATCCGGCTTGGGGGAGGGAGTGGTTCCATCGCGGGATCGGCGGCTGCCTTCCTCCCCTGCAGGGGTGCTCTCGCCTAGGCCTTCCATCTCAGACATACCCATCTCTTGCTCAGCATTGCCTCCCTCCTCAGTGGCCGTGGACTGCTTGATCAAACTCACCGCACAGATGGTTTTCTCGCGGAGAGTGGTGGATCTCATGTCGTAGGTGCACTCACCGTTTTCATTCAGAGGCTCTTCGTCATAGGGAATTTGGTCGGCCTGGTCGACGTAAATCTTCACTCGAATGCTGCCCTTCTGATACTCATCCGGCACGCTGATGGGAATCACAAATTGTGCAGCTTTGTGGGCCACATCGCCTGAGGCGGCGTCACCTTCGGAGGCGGTCAACATAAAGCTCCACGGCCCCACTGTGCTGATTTCCGAAAATTCGCTGCTGGACGTACCTGCATGCTCTAAAGTACAAAAGGCAGGTCCATAATTGTCACGAATCGAGAGGCCTTGCACCACCAAATCACCGTCGATCATTTGGCCCACAGGCTCTAGTTCTAGGTAGTGATAATATACTTGAAAAGTTGCCGTAAGCTTGTCGTCCTCTTCCGCGACTTGAATGAAAGCGTGAGTGACGAATCTGCAGACGGGATAGTTAATAATAAAGTTAATCGTCGTAATAAGGCGATGCAATGATATACCACATAAACTAACCTGTCCAACAGTCGCTTTGCCAGATCCGAGCCGTTGTCGGATAACACGTTGTCAAATTCACTTTCCAAGTTTACAATCGACACCTCAACATTCTCCATGTCTAGCGCTGATTGAAAACTAGCTTGCACATAGTGCACATTCTGCAAGGTATTGTCATCTTCAGATACACTGAGCAATGCGGGAAATGCGAGAGCCTCGCGAGCCTAAGCAAATGATGAAAGGGAAGGTTCAGTCACGGACAATACCACAGATCTGGTCACAGAACGGCACACTTACACTGCTGAGCTTGTCAAACAAGGACAAGCTGACGCTACTGTATGACATGATAGATTGAACCACCTCGGAGGAAAGCAAACAAAGTGCCGAGATTGGTGCAAACAAGGTCACGAAACAGCAGCAGGTCTGTGCCAAAAAGTAACCGCCGGCTGCTGGAAAAAACGTACGTACACTTTTCACTTGGTTAGTACAGTAACTATGAGTGGGAACGAGTCCTACCAACCTATAAAACAAAAAGCATTTTGTTGCAGACTATTTCTCTCACTTGTAAATGCTCGCTGAAATGAAGAAATCAAGCAATTTCATACGCATTTTTTATTTACTGGGCAGTTCTCCCCCAAAGTCAAAACTCCTTCTTTTGCCCTCGACCAGCACAATAACATTATCAAAATCATAGCCCATCGCCATAAACGTGCGCCCATTGGGAAAAGAATGCAATAATCCATCTTTATACAAAAACACCGTTTGGTCGCCGTTAAACCGATACAATGAGTTTTCTTTCGGGGGCGGTGGGCCGGCTACTAGTTTCGGAAATTTCTTTTGAGTGATCGACGAAGTAAAGATGGTATATAAGATGTGTTCTACCTCAGCAAAGAAAACTTTGCCCTTGGGGTGGCACCAGTCCAGCGCGCTGTCCCACATAGGACCCATGATGTGATTGAGGTCAATATACTCAATGCCCAGCTCGGCCGTGAGGGATTTAATCACATTATTGTACATCGCAATGACTGAAGGGGAGCGATGGTCCACCGGCGGGCAATGCGTGATAATGGCCCCCAATGCGTTGTAGTTCACACTGCGGAGGAACAATTGCACCGGACCGGTGTGTGCTTTCACATTTTGCATCATGGTGCGCATCTCGTTGGCATACCGGTGCTGGGGCCAGGGAGCCTTTTCGTAATAACTCGCCGGCCACTGACCGTAGCCAATCACCGCATAGCTGCACTGCTGGTCCAGCACCGCTTGCAAGTTGAAGTGGCTTGGGTACTTGGACTCAATCCACGTGAACATCACTTTGTTCCGTGTGCTTTTCAAATCTTGGCCGTGAATCATTAGTTCTCGTGCGTGGGAGGCGCCAATAAAACAAACATTGATCATCGCCGGGGTGACCTTTGTATCGATCCCCGTAGCGTCGCTTTTGTTAAGCACCGTGCTTAAAGGAACAGTCCAATCTGGTTTGTCGATCCAGTCAAATTCCCGGTGCAACTGCAAATCACTCCATTGTGCGTCGCAATATACTCCGTCCCCGCAGGAGCTGCGCTGGTACCGTGTCGGTAACAAAGTAGCGTTCACAACATTGTTTGATAGAACCCACCGCGCTCGCGATTCAAGTTTCTTCTCAGCGGAAGGCGTGGGTGTTGGAACAGTGAAGGAGTATGGTTGATTGATTACACTACGACCCTCTTGTATGTCCTCCAAACAGACATGCCTGAAGTCGTTTGGATCAAAGGTAGTACAATACATAACTAATATCTCCAAGAAGTAAGCTCCGGGGTCAACCAACGGCGGGTAGCTGAACACATACGAACTCGCCCGAGGGTAGAAATATTCTTTTACAGCTCTAATTGTCAGAGGACTGTGGTCGTGCTTCACCAAATCAAGTAAGTAAAGTGATCTACCGGAAAGTCTTATCATAAACGTAGGGCTTTCGCACCGTCTGGATTCGTGCAAGTCTATTACGACCGTACGCTGATCTGGGTCGTGAGAAACGGCTTTGATCTCATTATATATGGTTGATTTAGGATTTAAATTTAATGCAACTGGTGCCGCCGCTGTATACCATACAACACACAACCAAACTGACACCAGGATCCCAGCAGATAACATAGGAACAAGCTCTGTAACTGTTCGAAAATATAATGAACAAACGGAAACGAAACTCAGTCATTAGTAACCGACTAAGAGTATCCGTATGTTACATAATTTGCGTTTTGAATGCATAGTTTGTTGATAAAAGCGCCCTTATTTCGAAGCAATGTGACGCGTGACAAAGTGAACACTCGCTCGAAGCTGCTGAGCTCACAATTCATTCCTACCTCCAGTTTAACATGCCTGCTTTCAGTAACATCTTCTCTGGTGCGATTATTGCCCCTCTCGTCGCGATTTTGGGTGCGGTTAGTTTGTCTGCTTTGCAGAGATCGATCGAGTGGGTCTCTTTCGTTGCCAAGAGCCCCCAGAAGTAAGTATAGTCATGTGTGCGTCACGATGTGGACACAGCATTGCACCATCGTGTTTTATGTGGACTAATGAATTACTTTAACTTACACAGAGGTTACTTAAGAGAGCTGAAGCCTTATTTCAAGAACCTGGACACGATCATTGAGAGAATTCTGGCTGGTATGGTTGGAGTAGTTGTTTTGTCCAAATGGTTTCAAAAGCACTATGGCTGTCAGTGCCAATTCCCTTATATCTAGTGTTTTATGTTGCTATTTTGAGATGTTCTTGAACCCAAACGCAGGGTAACACAATCTTACTGTGTGTATTTTTTTCACGTGTTTTTACAGGTAACAAGTTCACCATCACCACCACGCACATTCTTCTCATGGCCGTGTGCATTGTGCTGGTTGCATTGCTTTTGGAGACAAGTGAGAAGCCCAAGCGCATGGTGGTTCAGCAGCCAAAGAAGACCGAAAAGAGCGAATAAACGGCACTATTGTGACATACATGTGTATGTCACATGTGGACCCTGAAAACAATCCAGCATTGTGACTCTACAGTAGTCATTCTGAAAGTACTCTGCAAGTAAATTAATAAAAATGAGTTTAATCTTTTATTTGGAGGTAAACATTTTTAGTGCTCTGTGGTGGTTGCTTAAAGAGTTCAATTGTCCTTCTCGTAACAAGCCAAAATTCGCTCAATGCTTCGATAAAAAGAAAGCAAAAGAATGCAAAAGACACAGTTTAAGCAGACAGATACATCAATAACTCCTCCATGGCCTTGCACTCTCGTCCCACCGCCCCCGTACGCGTGTTGCGCCGCACCTCCTTCACTACCTTGTCCTTCAGCTCATTCACTGCATATTTTAGGTCTGCATAGGCGTCCTCGGCGGCTCGGTAGGCCACTAATACCGCAGCAGAAGTGACGTATCTTACTTTAGGGCATTCCTCAGATTCTTGAGTGATATTTTTCATTTCTACACGTGGATTGCGCAGTTTTGGCTCGTTTTTCTTGCCCTGTAAAGAGGCCTTCTGTGTACTGTGTAACTTCTGTGCGTGCTGTGCTTGCAGTATCTTGTTTTGGGCGTCGATAGGTGCGATTTCTGTGTACTCCAGTGTCACGGCGGCACGCATTGCACTCGCTGCGCTGAACCCCTTGACGATAATAGTTAACACGTGGTCCCGCAGTAGCGTCAAGGAGGTGTCAATCAACTGCAATACGGTGTGTAGTTCGTGTTGCATCGACAGCAATGAGTGTTGGTGCACCTCCATTGCGGTCTCAAAGGCGGGCCACAAGGTGCGGTGAATGTGTGCCATAAAAAGATGGTTTACCGCCGTAATGGTGTGCAAAAACACCGACAATCCAGCTCTGCAGTTGCGTTTAGCTTGCAGTACATCTCCTAAGTAGTCTGTAGTGAAATTATTATTATTATCACCGGACTCACTGCTACTGTTGCTGGTATTGGTATTGGTATAAGACATCGTATTCAAAGAATGGTTCGAAATTGCATCCATCCACCAGTATTCAGCCGCCCAGCGACTCGCTGTGAGCAATAACAAAAACTTCATATTGTTATTTAGCGCGGGGTACAGACTGGCATCCACAAAATGCGTAAGCGGCCACTGGTGCAGTAAATGGATATGCATGTTGGTAATCGTAGCGAATAAATCGGTCACATCATTGTCTGCGTTTGTCGTAGTGGACGTAGACGTAGAAGAAGGAGTGTTTGTAAAGATCGTGCTGCTGGTGGTCATAGAAGAGAGATAGGAGGAAAGCACTGCTTGTAACGGCACTACATTGGCCCTAGCTGTGTGCTTCTTGGTAGGACTTGAACGTCCAGACCCTGCACCACTGCTTGCATTATCAAAGCTAGTGTTCAGTCTATCGCTATACTGAGCCGTAAAACTACTGTTTTTGACCTGTACCGAGAGAAATCGCACCCCGCAGGTAGGCGCTTTGTCCATCATCCCTCCGGTAATTGCCTCCCCAATAAACATACTGCTCATCTTCGTATGCATACTACTCTGCCTAGTGTGCGGCTTATCGATACCGTCAAGCACTATTCGGCTCTTCCAATCCGTTAGATTCAAACACAGTTCTCGAACGGGTGCATAGAAATCCGGTTGTCCGAGTAAGAACACATCTCGTAGGTATCGTAGATTCTCCTGTAGCTGGAACGTTTTGAGCACGTAGGATGCGGCATCCGCGCGTGCCGTGTGTAGTTGTGCTTGAAGACGGTGCAATAATGATACGTGCATCGTAGTGGCGGCAGTGGTGTAGCACAGCAGTTCGGACAGGGGTACCTGGGCTGGTGCTCTTTGCTGGTGGTGCTTCTGTACGGTCTTAGCTACCATAATGTTACGATCACTGCCGTTGTTTTCCATCGTATCATGAGCTGTAGTATCAACAGAGGTAACTAGTTCTTTCGCCATACTTAACTGAGCCGCGCGCTGGGCTATCAATGGAGCCAAATAGTCAGCGTTGCTAGTGACCCCTCCACCGTGATAAGAATCCAGTGTATCGCTATGTAGATTAGTAGCAGTGGCGGCGATAGAAGGACTCTTAGTAGTAAGATCATGAGGTGCACTAGTTACGATGGTGCTCTCGATTGCATTGCGATTGCTAGTGGTGGTATTGGTACGTACTCCGACGATCTTCACGGAGCGTCCGGTCCACAAGTAGCTCACCACCGGGTCATTTAACTCACTGCGAGACAGCTGAGGTAGCGAAGGTGTAGCTACATTTACTAGCTTGTTATTAGAAGTTTGGGTTGCAATTGTAGCTGTAGTTGTAGTTTGACTATCTAATGAGTGGTGGTAAGGCAGTAGAGCGCGACGAAATTCCTGAACAGAGTCTTGAATCAGCGTTTTCAACCTGCAAATATCATAAATAGCAAGAAAACACATTTAAAAACAGTCATTTTCGGACGCGTTACTAGTATTGGTCAGAATTTGTAAATATTACACGACATGCAGTAAAGTACATACATACTACATACACATATACACAATCATACCGTGACAAGTTGTACGACGGGTTCTGCCGCTGAATGTGGCTCTTTTGCAAGATTAAGATGTCTCTGGCGGATACCATTGCCTCTTGCGTGATCGCTAGCAGAAAGTCTGGTACTTCGTACTGAGCACTCTGTACAATTAGATCGCCTATAAAAAAGGTAAAAATATGCAAAAACAGGATGGTGAACGATGATATGTGACATTTAACCTTGCTACAACTGTCCTATCCAAGAAAAAGAACAGAAACGCTGCGTTAAAACGCACCAACTAGTAAAAATGTAACTTACGTGTCTGCTGAAGCAAAGCAACCACACGGCGCTGTTTCTTTCTGACTGCAAGGGTATTTCCAGTCCCACGATTCACTTTGTTATTGTTTTGAAAACTCGACCTCCCAAACACGGTTAACATCTGCAGTACACCATCGATGGCTCCTAGGTCCTTGGCTTTGTGGGTTTTATTGCCCATTGGGGTAGTAAAAATGGTTTTAAATGTACTCTCTGGGTGAGTTACATGGGTTTTATTGGACTCATCGGGGGTGTTCACCACAGAGGTGAGAGAGCGACGGGTGACAGGAGTGTCATAGACTGAGTAGCTCATATTATCATAGTCTTTCTCTTTATTGGGGTTCTGTGGCTTCTGCTGTTGCCATACCATTGACACTAAATTGGTCAGGTACTTTTCGAGCATAGCGGAAAAGAACAACTTTGCATACAAGTTAAAACCCGACCGGTGCAGGGAAGGTAGTTGTAGTGTTAGACTCACGTCCATGAAAAGGTGAGATGACCGACTAGGCGAAGCACAGTCTGTGTTGTCATGCTTCGGTATGCTTACTTCAGTGGCAATATAGCCACTCTTGTTGCGAGAGGAATTAATCCCATGGGTGAGTAGTCTCATCGATGGGTGAATATCGACGAGCCCACCCAATGCCAGCATTTCTCCCACATCTTGCAATATGCCCCGGACAATGAGCTTTTCAAACACAGCATCCACAGGGGAACTTGCAGGAGTGTGTGCATGATTAGTACTGTACGCGGAGGTTGTTTGTTTGGTGGGCGTTTGGTGTTGTGCGCTAGGTTCCAGCGGTGCAGAGGTGAGGGATGGAAGTGCACTGACAGGCATTGTGCTGCATACCATCCCCGCCAAGGACTGAAACATCGATTGCCAAGGCAGACAGCGCTGGTACAACGCAATCAAGGTGATGCGACGGTTGTACTCTAAATGCGTGTGTAACTTTGCCTTGCGTTCGCTCAGCGGCAGCTCCAGAACTTTCTGTTCGAAGTCACACAGTGCCTCTTCCACGGAAGATAGCAAGGCGCTAATAGAAGATCGAAGAGTATCGAGTACGGCTGAAGTTAGTTGAGCGTTCTGATTTGTTGGTTCGATAGAGTTGCGTGAATACAACGCAAATTTCCGGCAAATAAATAGTTGAGAGCCAAACTGGCCAAACCATTTCAGAATGCCTTGAAGTAGAGTGGGAGAAAGATTCCCAAGCCGTGCGTGCAGACCAAACGGCGTTACATGGAATACTTCAATGCTGATGTTGTTTTGGTTGTTAGACTCGGGTAGGCAGTACAGTTTATCCACAGGTTTTTGAACGTGTCCGAAGATGTCGTTTGAGGAGCCGAGAAGCATTTCGATGATCATTTTCACGACGTCCGATTCTCCACAGGGTGTCGTCATGTCTGCACCATAAACATGGGCACGATATTCTTCCAGTGTTGCCATTGTAAGCTGTGGAACAAAATGCAGCAAGAGACAAGCGAAGTTTGAAAAGCTGCCATAACCCTTTCTGCGAAGCTGCGACAGATTCACTTTCACAATTAATTTTACCTTCACTTTCCACATGAGATTATCTATCGTCGTCGCTGTTTTCCTATTGGCTTTGAGTCTCGCCCATTCCTTTCGGTTGAGTTCAAAAATGAGCAGAATGAGGCTCTTGATGCATGAACCTAAGACCGCGCCTGAACTGGAGCGAACCTGTACGTTGTTTTTGTTCTCCGGTCATCTCTGAACACTAATGGGACTCATGTTTTCTCATTGTTTCATACAGGCATCATGGTTAAGCCGGATGGTGTTCAAAGGAGACTGGTCGGTAACGTTATCAGCCGGTTTGAGGCCAAAGGTTTTGTGCTTCTTGGGCTAAAGTTGACAGTTCCAACAGCAGCGATGGTGGAAGAGCACTACGAAGCTCATAAGGATCAACCGTACTTCAAGAAGATTGTAGACTTTATGACATGTGGACCAGTAGTTGTCATGGTACGATTATGCATCCGTAATCTTGTTGGTGTCTGCGAACTTCGCTTGGTATGAATCGTGTTTATTTCGTTTATAATCGTATATTGTCATCTTAAATTCAGGTGTGGAAAGGAAAAGACATCGTAAAGACCAGTCGTGCGATGCTTGGTTCAACCAATCCTGCAAATTGTGCTCCTGGTACGATAAGAGGGGATCTGGCCATTGACACAGGTAGAAATGTGTGCCATGGGTCAGACTCGATAGAAAGCGCAGAGCGTGAGATTGCATTGTGGTTTCCAGAAGGTTTGCGGGATTACAATTCTCATAGTGATGATTGGACAATTGAATGAAGAAAAGGTAATTGGCAAATGATAGTTTCTAAACTGTCCTTCCTCGAAGTTTATTTTAAATAGCGAGAAATTTAAAACATTTTAGTATAGCTTGCATGGACCAAGGTACGTACATGACATGGCTACGGTAGTTACTTTCTTGTAGGTACGGTAGTGCAACAGCTGTCCAATAGTGACGTCAGCAATTCCTTGTGTGAATAATAGAAACAGTTGCTTCATATATGCATATACTATGCGCACAAAAATATGGTACATAAAACGAAGTGACCCACAGCTGAAGTATTTCACTTGATTTGCGATTCGACGTTGGGGCCACGTTTTGCCGTTGAATATTCGTTGATACAGGATTGTTACACATGACCAGAGTAAAAATCTTGTTTGTCATCTCCTTCTTGCTTATAAAAATGTGGATTGCGCCTGTTATGGCCACTGGGTCAACTGTGTTGCCGACCGAGGTCCCTGCCTTTGTCATAAACGTAGAGCAGGTATTCATCTTCGTTCTCGTTCACACATTTCTTGTTCACACAGTCTTTTTTATGCAGACTGTGACAGGACTGACCCAGGCTGCGTATGAAGGAGAGAAAGACGCGTGCGACCTCACCTTCAAGAACACCGTGGTCGACAACATGGTGAATATAACCGTAGACCAAGTTACTGACATCACAGTGGAGGGTATCGGTGATAGTGGCGAGAACGAAGCGTCAGAAACAGCAACAGTGTCACAATGTTCTCTCATGTACACAATCCAGCCCAGCGATCCCTCTGTGACGCTTGTTTCCGTGCAAAAGCAGTTGACCGACGCCGCACAGTCTGGCAAGATGGACGAGTCACTACATCACTATGCCATTCTGTTTAGTGCAACAAGTCTCATCAACAGCACACTGTCTCTACCACAGGTCACGAACGATGTATATCAAGGAGACTATTCTGACCCGCCCAAAAGGGAGATAATTGTTGGACTTGTGATCGGCTCTGTGGTGTTTTTTGCCCTGTTGGTTGGCATGCTGCTGGTTTACAAATTGCAACACAGCCATCAAGTAGAAATTAATGCAGCTAGGCAGAAACTGTCAAAGCATGTGGGTGAAGTAAAAGTATGAAAAATTGCACTTGGATAGATATTTTATTTTCGATACGTTATGTTGTAGTCAAACGTTGATTGTTGTGAGAAAGAAATGATCAAGTTGCTCTAAATGAAGCTAATATATGTTTGCTTAAAATTTACTGTTAGATTCGTATAGCTATGCTCTTTAGACTCTCGGCAATAAAATCTAACAGTAAAGTTTAGGCTCCGGGATTGAGTAAAGATTGGGCTCCCATAAAATTAATTATTGTACGACCATGCAAATTGTAGATAGAGCTAATGAATACACTAATAGTTCGAAGTCGAAGTATTGTTAGTGAAGTCTACCATTGCGATATGCATTGCTGCGTACCACAGTTCGGGTTCTGTGTTACGAAATGACGTCATAGGTTGTCTGTTTACCTAAAAGGTTTGTATTATATGACTTACACTTATTATATACGCACAACTATACGGTACAGAAAAACGAAGTGACCCAAGACCTCATCCATCTCAGTGCTTGACACTCGCAATGCCCTCACAATTATAAACACATACACAGATTTCTTGTTATAAACATCAAACCTTAACTAAAATGAACACTGCTAATAGAGTATCGCCAATCGGTAAGTTACTTGCATCAAGACAGTGTTCTGTATTATGAGCTGCGGGTTGGAGGCGGTGAATGATAACCCGCACCTCAGCCCTATTCTGAGTGTCAATTGGTGTTTGTATCTTGCAAATTACGATCTTGGTGTAACTTAACTCATGTATATTATACTACAGGATCTTTCTCCATGGCAAAGCTGCAGATCTTATTCTTCGTCTCGTGCATGCTGATGAACCTGTTTGCGCCTGTGCTCGCCGCGGTGCCAACTTCTTCTCCGACTGTCCTTCCTTCTCTGGTCATTAACGTTGATCAGGTAATCCCTTCTTTTTGCACAATTCTCAGTGGCCTGCAGATCTCATTCTCTGACTTTGTCTCCAGACTGTGACCGGACTGACCCAGGCCGCATACGAAGCAGAAAAAGTTGCATGTGATCTCACCATCAAGAGCACCGTCGTCAACAATGTGGAAGGCATCACCATCGATCAGGTCACCGTTCTGTCGCTCCAAGACGCCAAGGACGACGGCTACATCTACCTGCCCACTCCCAATGTGTCCCTCACTGGACCGCCCGTGCCGCAGTGCTGGCTCAACTACCACGTGCAGACCAGCAGTCCCTCCGTGACGCTGATGACCGTGCTGCAGCAGCTGACCGACGCTGCGCACACTGGCAAGATGGACGAGTCCTTGCATTACTATGCAAAGATGTACGGCGCCGCCAGCCTCCTCAACAGCACCCTGGCTGTGCCCCAGGTCACCAACGCAGCTGACACCGTCCACTACTCCGACAAGCCCACGGGCGGGGAGATCGCCGGCATTGTGATTGGTAGTGTGGTATTCATTGCACTGCTGGTTGGCCTTGTGTTTGTGCTTCACAAGAAACAGTACACTTTTCAATGGGAGGCACCCGCTGCAGAGGTGCAGGTACCGCCGAAACAGGTAGAAGTTGCACAAGTTTAAGTAACAACCAAATCCATGGGTGCGCTTTCTGTTTTGTTTGGTCACATGATACGTATGCGATTGTTGTCTGGCGCCGAGTGTTTTTCAAGCTTTTTAAATCTTCGGAATTCGTTTTGTGCGCGCACGTTTGCGTACGTGAATGTGAGAGATGAAACAAAGCATGTTTCGGCGTTGGGTGCTCTGTGTGTGTGATCTCTTCTTGTTCGTTTCATTGGCCCAGGTGAATTATCATTATTGTATGACCTTTATAAGTTAATAAGAAATTTTTCATAAAATTGTTCGGTTTAAGTTACAATATTAAATCTGTCAAGCAAGAATTTTGCGCAGTTTCGCTTCGTCTAATTCGTACGTAAAATCTTCAATAAATGTATACCCGGTGT
>LNAP01001504.1_pt1 | contig 24559 bp, 23 predicted proteins | sample 602601 | NCBI WGS metagenome assembly LNAP01 (sample SAMN02440304, study PRJNA202911) | soil metagenome | biome: Subtropical and temperate rainforests or woodlands; isolation source: soil samples (1 kg each in a 20% v/v slurry with milli Q water) were... ...
CACGCCGCAAAATATCGTTATTGGCGGCCTGGCCGGCGCGGCGCAACCGGCGAACACCGGCGTGGCCGCACCGGCCAGGTCGACCAGGGTGCGCGCATTGCGCACGGTATGGCCAAGGCCCACGTTGCCGGCGGCGACACTGAGGCCGGCGATGTCGGCATGCGCGTAAGCCATCAGGATGGCCAGTGCGTCATCGACGCCGGGGTCGGTATCAATCAGAAGTTGCGGTTTGCTCATGGTGCTTCGTCTTGGTCCAGCTGGTCAGTGTATTCGATGGGAATCGGAAATCACGCATGCGCGTAGCGCGCCGCCGCACCGATCCAGCGTTCGATCAGCTGCCCGGTCTGCCGCGGGTGTTCGGCCAGCATGTGTTCGCCGACCTGCTGCACCGCCGGCAACAGGTGCGCGTCGCGGGTGAGGTCGGCGATGCGGAAGCTGAGCTGGCCGGTCTGGCGGGTACCCAGCACCTCGCCCGGGCCGCGCAGTTCAAGGTCTTTCTCGGCAATGCGGAAGCCGTCGTTGGTATCGCGCATCACCTGCAGCCGCTCGCGTGCCAGTTGGCCCAGCGGCGGCTGGTACAGCAGCACGCAATTGGAGGCCACCGCGCCGCGGCCGACCCGGCCGCGCAACTGGTGCAGTTGGGCCAATCCCAGCCGCTCGCTGTTCTCGATCACCATCAGGCTGGCGTTCGGCACGTCCACGCCGACCTCGATCACCGTGGTGGCCACCAGCACGGCCAGCGTGCCGGCCTTGAACGCGTCCATCACCGCCTGCTTTTCCTTCGGCTTCATGCGGCCGTGGATCAGGCCGACCTTGAAGCCGGCCAGCGCCGCGGAAAGTTCCGCGTGCGCCACTTCGGCCGCCTGCGCGCGCAACTGCTCGGACTCCTCGATCAGCGTGCATACCCAGTACACCTGGCGCCCCTCGCCGCAGGCGACGTGGATGCGCTCGATCACCTCGATACGCCGCGCATTCGAGATCGCGATGGTCTGCACCGGCGTGCGCCCGGGCGGCAGTTCGTCGATCGACGAGACGTCGAGGTCGGCGTACGCGCTCATCGCCAGCGTGCGCGGGATCGGCGTGGCGGTCAGCACCAATTGGTGCGGAACCAGATCGCCATCCCTGCCCTTGTCGCGCAGCGCCAGCCGTTGCTGTACGCCGAAGCGGTGCTGCTCGTCGACGATCACCAGGCCAAGCCGCGCAAACGCCACGCCCTCCTGCATCAACGCATGCGTGCCGACCACCACCGGCGCACCCTCGGCCACCCGCGCCAGCGCCTGCTTGCGCGCCTTGCCGGTGACCTTGCCGGCCAGCCACTCCACCTCGACGCCGAGCGGCTGCAGCCAATGCCGGAAATTGTGCAGGTGCTGTTCGGCCAGCAGTTCGGTGGGCGCCATCAGCGCAACCTGATGTCCCGACTCCACCGCCGCCAGCGCCGCCAGCGCCGCGACCACGGTCTTGCCGCTGCCGACGTCGCCCTGCACCAGCCGCAGCATCGGCCGTGGCCGTGCCAGGTCGCGCTCGACTTCACTGCTGACCCGCTGCTGCGCGGCGGTCAGGCGAAACGGCAACCCGGCAAGCAATGGCCGGCGCAGAGCGCCGCTGCCCTCCAGCCTCGGCGCATGCCGACGCCGCACCGCCGCGCGCATGCGCTTCAGGCTCAGATGCTGGGTCAGCAATTCCTCGAACGCCAGTCGCTGCTGTGCCGGATGCTGGCCCAGCATGAGCTGGCCCAGATGGGCGTCCGGTGGCGGCCGGTGTACGTACAGCAACGCATCGCGCAGTGAAGTGAGGCCGTGCCTGGCGCACAGCTCGGGCGGGATCAACTCCAGTTGCGCGGCCGGCGGCAGCAGCGCCAGCGCCTTGCCGATCACCCCGGCCAGCCGTTTCGGACCCAACCCCTCGGTGGTCGGATAGACCGGGCTGAGCAACTCGTCGACCGCAGCGGCTACGTCGCCACTCAGGCGCTGGTAGTTCGGATGCACCATCTCCAGGCCCTGCGCGCCGTGGCGTACTTCGCCATAGCAGAGCAGACGCGTCCCCGGCAGCAGCTGCTCGGCCTGCGCCCGGTTGAAATGGAAAAAGCGCAGCAGCAAGGTCTGCCGGCTGGCGTCGCCGATCGCCACCTTCAGTTGCGGTCGATAGCGGAAGCCGCGCTCGACCGCTTCGACCACGCCCTCGACCTGCGCCCGTTCGCCCACGCGCAGGTCGGCGATCGCGGTGATCCGGGTCTTGTCCTCGTAGCGCAGCGGCAGGTGGAACCACAGGTCCTGCACCCGCTCCAGCCCGAGCCGGGCCAGCGATGCGGCCAGCGCCGGGCCGACACCCGGCAACGCGCCAACCGGCGTGATCCCCGGATCGGTGCCGACGGTGGAAGCGGGACGGGCGGTGCGGGTGACCATGACCTGCAAGCCTAACCGAGCACCGTCTCTTGTCGTAAGCCGGACGCCGACACTGACTGTCGGCGTGGGGCGCTGACCGGACTCAGTCCAATACCATCACCGCGTCGACTTCGACCTGCGCCGCCTTCGGCAGGCCGGACACTTCGATGGTGGAACGCGCCGGGTACGGCTGCTGGAAGTATTCGGCCATCACCGCATTGACCGCGGCGAAGTTCGTCAGGTCGGTGACGTAGATGCCGACGCGCACGATCTGCGCCAGCGAGCCGCCGGCCGCCGCGGCCACCGCGGTGAGGTTGTCGAACACCCGCCGCGTCTGCGCCGTGATGTCGCCCTCGACCAGCGCGCCGGTGACCGGATCCAGCGGAATCTGGCCAGAGAAGTACACGGTATTGCCGGCACGCACGGCCTGCGAATACGGGCCGATCGCGGCGGGGGCTTTCTCGGTGGAGATGATACTGCGGGACATGGGCTTGCCTCGAGTGGGAAAGATACGGTGTAGGAGCGCACCCGGTGCGCGATGCTCTTGCATGACAAAGCCGGGAGCATCGCGCACCGGGTGCGCTCCTACAAGGGATAGCGGTAGGCACCGCTGACCACGCCGGTGCGGCGCACGCGGCGGATCACGTCGGCCAGATGCTTGCGGCTCTTCACTTCCATCGCGAACAGCAAGGTCGCGGCGGCGGCATCGCGCTCGACGTATTCCACGTTCTCGATGTTCGAGTCGGCGGCGGCGATCGCGGCGGCCACGGTGGCCAGCACGCCGGGGCGGTTGATCACCTCGATGCGCAGCTCGGCGCGGTAGTCGCCCTGCACGTCGCGATCCCACTCGATCGCCACGCAACGCTCGGGCGACTTGCGCAGCTCGACCACGTTCGGGCACTCCTCGCGATGCACCACGATGCCCTTGCCCGAGGACAGGTAACCGATGATGTCGTCCCCCGGCAGCGGATGGCAGCAATTGGCGAAGCTGAGCACGCCGCGTTCGGCGCCGGTGATGCGGATCTTCTCGTGCGCATGCGCCGACGCCTGCGGCTTGCCGGCCTTCTTGCCGCGCGAGGCCAGCAACTGGCTGGCGACCACGTCGGGCATGCGGTTGCCCAGCGCGATGTCGGACAGCAGTTCCTCCAGCCGCTTCAGCTTGGAAGTTTCCAGGAAACGGTCCAGCACCGCCGGCGGAATGCCGTCGAGGCTGCTGCCCTGCGCGTCCAGCGCGCGGTCGAGCATGCGGTGGCCGAAGTCCACCGCGTCCTCGTGCTGCAGGTGTTTCAGGTATTGCCGGATCGCGGTGCGCGCCTTGCCGGTGACCACCACTTCCAGCCAGGCCGGGTTCGGCACCGCCGATGGCGCGGTGATGATCTCCACCAGCTGGCCGGACTCCAGCTTGGCGCGCAGCGGCAGCAGTTTCTTGTCGACCCGCGCGGCCACCGCATGGTCGCCCACGTCGGTGTGCACGGCGTAGGCGAAATCCAGCGCGGTGGCGTTGCGCGGCAGCGACAGGATGTCGCCGCGCGGGGTGAACAGGTAGACCTCGTCGGGGAACAGATCGATCTTGACGTTCTCGATGAACTCCGACGACGACACCGTACTCGCCGAGCTGTCGACCAGCGAGGACAGCCATTCGCGCGCCCGTGCCTGCGCGCTGTTGGCCGGGCCCGAATCGGTCTTGTAGGCCCAGTGCGCGGCCACGCCGCGCTCGGCCACCGAATCCATCTCGGCGGTGCGGATCTGCACCTCGATCGGCGCGCCGAACGGACCCAGCAGCACGGTGTGCAGCGACTGGTAGCCGTTCGCCTTGGGAATCGCGATGAAATCCTTGAAGCGGCGATCGACCGGCTTGTACAGCGCGTGCACCACGCCGAGGGCCATGTAGCAGCTCATCGCGCTGTCCACGACCACACGGAAGCCGTACACGTCCATCAGCTGGGCGAAGCTCTTGTGCTCGCCGCGCATCTTCGAATAGATGCTCCACGGCGACTTGATCCGGCCGACCACGCGGGCCGGCAGGTGGTCGGCGGCCAGCCGCGCGGACAGCGCTTCCTCGATCTTGCCCATCGCCTCGCGCCGGTTGCCCAGCGCGGCGCGGATGCGCTCGCTGATCACCCGGTAGCGGTCCGGGTACAGCGTGCGGAAGCCCAGGTCCTGCAGCTCCGCCTTGAACTTGTTCATGCCCAGGCGCTGCGCGATCGGCGCGTAGATCTCCAGCGTCTCGCGCGCGATGCGGCGGCGCGAGGGCGCATCCTTGGCGCCGAGCGTGCGCATGTTGTGCAGGCGGTCGGCCAGCTTGATCAGGATCACGCGGATGTCGCGCGCCATCGCCAGCAGCATCTTGCGGAAACTTTCCGCGTCGGCTTCCTGGCGGCTACCAAAGCGCATCTTGTCCAGCTTGGTGACGCCGTCGACCAGCTCGGCCACCACCTCGCCGAACTCGGCGGCCAGGCTCTCGCGGCTGAGTTCGGTGTCTTCCAGGGTGTCGTGCAGGATCGCCGCGATGATCGTCTCGGCATCCAGCCCCAGCTCGGCCAGGATCCCGGCCACCGCCACCGGATGGGTGATGTACGGCTCGCCGCTCTTGCGCTCCTGCCCGGCGTGCGCCTGCGCGCCGATCTGGAACGCGCGCAGCACGCGATCGACCTGTGCGTCGGGCAGGTAGGCAATACGTTCCTTCAGCGCCAGCGCATATGGCGGCAGCGCGGACAGGTCGACCGTGGCGGAGTGGGTGGCCGCAGTCATCGGGATCTTGCGCCTGGTCAGGCGCCCACCTCATGACAGGAACTGGCAACGGCTGCCGGACGCATGCGGACCGTCGCACCGGACGCGCCGGTGCGACGGAGACGCGTGCTACAGCAGCCGCCGTCCATCAGTCGTCACCGCCCTTGGACAGGTCGTCGTCAACCTCGGCCGCGGCCCACTCCAGCGCCTCGCGCTCGGCGCGCTCGCGTTCGGCCTTGTCGATCTGGTCGATCGCGGCCTGGTCGATGCGGCGGGCGGCGATCTCGCGCAACGCCAGCACAGTCGGCTTGTCATGATCGGGATTGACGGCCGGCTCGGCGCCCTTTTCCAGCTGGCGTGCGCGCTTGGTCGCCATCAATACCAGCTCGAAACGGTTGTCGACCACCTCGAGGCAGTCCTCCACGGTAATACGTGCCATGCGAATTCCTTAGGGAATAGTGACTTATATGACCTGACAGTGTAGCCAGCGGGTGCTTTGCTGGCAATGCACGCGACGCGTATCATGGCGGGCTGGCCACGAGCCGGCACGCACCTCATGGAAGCAAGCTGAAAGCTGTGCACGATATAAAACCAGACAGTACACTTACTGTCCCCACGACGCGAATCCCCGCACCGATGCCCTCACCGCTTCGATTTCCCTTATTGAGCCGTTGGTTGCCCGTGCTCGCGATCGCGCTGCTGGCCGGCTGCACCATCGCCAAGCCGCGCACCGACGACCCGCTGGAGAAATACAACCGCGGCGCATACAAATTCAACGACGCGGTGGACCAGGCGGTGATCCGGCCGGTCGCGCTGGGTTACCGCAAGGTAACCAACCCGCCGGTACGGCGTTCGTTCAGCGATTTCTTCACCAATATCCGCATGCCGGTCACGGTCGCCAACGACCTGCTGCAGGCGCGCCCGAAGCAGGCGCTGCAAAGCACCGGTCGTTTCCTGGTGAACCTGACCCTGGGCATCGGCGGCTTCTTCGACCCGGCCAGCCAGCTTGGCCTGCCGCTGGAAGACAACGACTTCGGTATCACCCTGGCGCGCTGGGGCGCGCCGGAAGGCGACTACCTGATGCTGCCGTTCCTGGGCCCGAGCACCGTGCGCGACATCTGGCAGCGGCCGGTGGACAGCTATTTCTTCGACCCGCTGACCCTGTTCGCCGGCAACCACCATTACAACGGCCTGCAATACCTGCCGCAGGCGATGTACCTGGTGACGATCCGCTCGCGTGCGATCGACGCCGAGGGCTTCCTGCAGTCCGCCTACGATCCTTATGTGTTCATCCGCGATGCGTACCGCCAGCAGCGCCTGTACAAGATCTACGACGGCAACCCGCCGGTCGAGATCATCCAGCAGATGCAGGGCCTGGACGAGCAGAACTTCGACCCCGAGGAATTGCTGGACCAGCAGCACCAGTGGGAAAGCAAGCACCCGGACAAGACGACCCAGCAGCCATAGGCGGGTACCGAACCGACACGAAGAAGGGGCCGCACGGCCCCTTCTTCGTTGCTGCGCTCCGTAGGCGATCAGGCGATCAGGCGATCGACCTCGCAGACCTGCGCCAGCGCCTGCATGCCGGCCGGCATGTGCACGACCTGCAGCGCCTGTCCACGCCGGGCAGCTTCGGCCGCAACCGCCAGCACGCAGGCGAGCCCGGCGCTGTCGCTGTGGCCCACACCGGCCAGATCGAGCCGCGACATCGAGCCACCGACCAGGGCGGACTGGATCGCCTGCAACGCCGCTGCCGCGGTGTCGAAGCTCAGCTCGCCGTGCACACCCAGGGTGCCGGGCGTGCCGGTGTCCAGTTGGAACCCATGTGCGGCCGTATCCGTCACGGCTTGTCCTTGTTGTCCTTGGCCATCGTCTCCAGCGCCTTGGAGCCCTGGGTCTCGAGGTTGGTGATTAACTGGTCGATGCCGACCTTGCGGATCTCCGCGTCCACCTGGTTGCGGTAGTTGGTGACGTAGGAAATGCCTTCGATGATCACGTCGTAGGCCTTCCAGTCGCCGCTGCGCCCCTTGCGGAACGCGTAGTCGATTGACACCAGCTTGCCGTCGTCCAGCACCACCTGGGTGCGCACCACGGTGCGCTTGTCGTTGAGGTCGCCCTTGAACGGCAACACCTTGACCCGGCCGCGGGTGTAGTTGAGCAGGCCCTCGGCGTAACGATGCGTGATCGAGTTGTAGAACGCCCGCGCGAAGCGCTCGCGCTGCGCCGGGGTGGCTTCGCGGGCATGCTGGCCGAGCACCAGGATCGAGGCGTAGTCGATGTCGAAGTGCGGCAGGAACACCTCGTCGATGAGGCCGATCAGCTTTTCCTGGTTCTTCTTCAGTTCGTCGCGATGCCCCTCGATCGCCGTGGCCAGCTGGTCGGCGATGGTCTGCACGACCGCTACCGGAGCCTGCTGGGCGGCGGCCGGGGCAGCAACATCCGCCTGGGCGAACGCCGGAACGGCGATGACGGCGCCAAACGCGATGGCGGTGGCAAGAGCCAGTCTGCGCAACATGGGTAACTCCTTCAGCAGAACCGGCCCAGCGAGCCGGTGGGGATAGCGGGCTATTTGTTGCCGTTGCCGGCATCTTTCTTGTCACTGGGCGAACCGTTGACCAGGAACTTGCCGATCAGGTCCTCCAGCTGCATCGCGGACTGGGTCAGGATCATCTCGTCGCCGTCCTTGAGCGAGTCGGGCGAACCGCCCGGCTGGATCGCAACATACTGGCTGCCGATCAAACCGCTGGTGAACACCGCGGCGGCCGAATCGTCGGGAATCGCGTCGTAACGCTTGTCGATCGACAGCACGACCTCGGCATTCAGCTTGACCGGGTCGGCATGCACCGACTGCACGCTGCCGATCACCACGCCGGCCATCTTCACCGGCGCGCCGGCCGAAAGCGTGCCGACATTGGTGAAACTCGCCTTCACCGCATAGCTGCCGCCGACATTGTCGACCACGCCGCCGGCGCCGAAGAACTTGCCCAGCATCTCCTCCAGCGGCTGGGTCGACTTGGTTCGCGCCAGCGTGCCGCCGGCGGCCAGCGCCTGCTTCGCGCTGCCGTACTCGATGCCCACGTACTGGTCGCCGAGCAGGCCGCTGGTGAAGATGGTCGCCACCGAATCCAGCGGAATGCGGTCGTAGCTCTTGTCGATCGACAGCTTCACGTCGGCCACGTCATGGTCCGCCTTCAGCGTGATCGACTGCACCTGGCCAACCCGCACGCCGGCGATCTTCACCGGCGCGCGCTCCTTCAGCTGGCCGATGTTGGTGAACTGCGCCTCGACGGTGTAGCTGTCGCCCTGGTGCACGTTCGCCACCGAACTGGTCTGGGTGGCCAGGTAGGCCAGCGCGGCGAAGCCCAGCACGATGAACAGGCCGGTGCCGACGGCATATGAACTTCTCGGTTGGCTCACGGCAGAATCCTCGGAAAACGATAGGTCATGGCAGTCACATCAGCACACTCACATGAGAAACGCGGTAAGCACGAAGTCCAGCGCCAGGATCGCGATCGACGAGGCGACCACGGTACGGGTGGTGGCGTAGGCCACGCCTTCGCTGGTCGGTGGCGTGGTGAAGCCCTGGAACACGGCGATCAGCGACACCACCGCGCCGAACGCCAGGCTCTTCAGCAGTACGCCGTTGACGATGTCGGTATGCACGTCGACCTGGGCGGTCATGTTCGACCAGAACGTGCCGTTGTCCACCCCCAGCCAGGTCACCCCGACCAGGTGGCCGCCGAACACCGCCATCGCGCAGAACACGCAGCACAGCAGCGGCATCGCGACCAGACCGGCCAGGAAGCGCGGCGTGCCCACGTAGGCGATCGGGTCGACCGCCATCATCTCCATGGCGGAAATCTGGTCGGTGGCGCGCATCAGGCCGATCTCGGCGGTGATCGAGGTGCCAGCGCGGCCGGCGAACAGCAGCGCGGTCACCACCGGACCCAGCTCGCGATACACCGACAGCGCCACCACCATGCCGCTGGCCGAGGTGCCGCCGAAGATCGACAGCACGTGGTACAGCTGCAGCATCAGCACCATGCCCACGAAAAGGCCGCAGACCATGATGATGGTCAGGCTCATCGCGCCGACGAACCACAGCTGGCGGATGGTTTCGCGCACGTAGCGGAAGCTGCGCGGGACCGCCGCCAGCAGGGTCAGCAGGAACAGGCCGCAGGCGCCGATCTGCGCCAGCGACTGGGTCACCACGTTGCGGGGCTGCGGAGCGCGCGCGTTCATTTCGCCGCTCCGGCAAAGCCCAGCTCGGTGGCGTAGTCGCCGGCCGGGTAGCGGAACGGAATGGGGCCGTCCGCCTCGCCGCCGAAGAACTGCCGCGTCCACGGCGAGCCGTCGTCGGCGATGGTTTTCGGGTCGCCCTGCGCCACCACCTTGCCGTTGGACAGCAGCATCACGTGATCGGCGATCTGCTGCACCGCGGCCAGCTCGTGCGAGACCAGCACGCTGGTGATGCCGAGGGTCTGGTTCAGCGTGCGGATCAGTTTCAATACCTGGTTCAGCGCCACCGGATCGAGCCCCACGAACGGCTCGTCGTACAGGATCAGCTGCGGATCGAACACGATCGCCCGCGCCAGCGCCACCCGCCGCGCCATGCCGCCGGACAGCTCGTTCGGCATCAGCCGCGCGGCGCCGCGCAGGCCCACCGCCTGCAGCTTCAGCAACACCAGGTCGCGGATCAGCACTTCGGGCAGCTTCGTGTGCTGGCGCAGCGGGAACGCCACGTTCTCGAACACGTCGAAGTCGGTCAGCAGGGCCGAGTTCTGGAACAGGTAGCCGATCCCCTCGCGCAGCTTGTACAGCTGCTCGCGCGACAGTTCAGCCACGTTTTCGCCGTTGACATGGATCGTGCCGGCGTCCGCATGCATCTGCCCGGTGATGTGCTTGAGCAGGGTGGTCTTGCCGGTGCCGCTGGGACCCATGATCGCGGTGATCTTGCCGCGCGGGATGTTCAGATCCAGCGCATCGAAGATGGTCTTGCCGTTGAGCACCGTGGTCAGGCCACGGATCCGCACCAGGGCGGGGTCGTCAGGCGTGGTGCGAACGGGCTCGGTCATGGGCGGCAGCAGCGATGGGGAAGCGGACAAGGTAGCGGAAGCGCTGTTCGAAGGCCATGTGATGGATGGGCCGGGCACTCAGGTCCCGGCGGCCAGCAGCTCGTTGATCAGCGCCTCGTGCCGCTGCCATTGCAGCGCGCTGCGCAGGCGCACCGCCCGCACGATCGCCTGCAGGCCGGCCAGCGCCTCGTCGAACACGTCGTTGACCAGGATGTAGTCGAACTCGTGCGCGTGGGCGATCTCGCCGCGCGAATTGCGCAGCCGGCGCTCGATCACCTCGGAGCTGTCCGAACCACGACCGCGCAGGCGCCGTTCGAGTTCCGCCCGCGACGGCGGCAGGATGAACACGCTGACGCAGTCGGGTTTGCTGCGGCGGATCTGCTCGGCGCCCTGCCAGTCGATCTCCAGCAGCACGTCGCGCCCCTGCCCCAGCAGTTCCTGCACGGTGGTGCGCGAGGTGCCGTACAGGTTGCCGTGCACCTCGGCGTGCTCAAGGAAAATGCCTTCGGCGATCTCGCGCTCGAACTCGGCGCGTTCGACGAAGTAGTAATGCCGCCCATACAACTCACCCGTGCGCGGCGGCCGCGTGGTGTGCGACACCGACAGCGAAATAGCCCGCTCGCGTTCGAGTAGTGCATTGACCAGGGTGGACTTGCCGGCACCCGAGGGCGCAGCGACCACAAACAAGGTGCCTTCGATCGGAACGTTCATGGCAACCCTAAGCCAACCATGTGGCGAACAAGCCACACATGAATGACGTGTCTCCACCGCGCCTTCGTACGCAGGCACAAGCTTGGGTGCTACAGAGCGGGGCGATCAGCTTCATTGAGGAAGTATACCGGGACTATGGCAGGCGCTCGCTCAGGCCAGGCCTTTCCCGACAAAGTGAGTTTTCTTCATGCGGTCGTTTCAAGCGGCTTGGGTGGATCGCCAATTCGGCCCTCTCAGTCCTCGCGACTCGCCTCTTCGCCCATGCTCCGCAGCGATGCCTGCTCGATCGCGCGCAGCACGCGAACGGCTGTCGCGCCATCTTTCTCGCTGATCTGCGCCAACACCTGTTGCCGAAACGTCGCCAGCGCGGCATGCAGCTTTTTGGCCAGGGCACGCCCTTCCCTGGTGAGATGAAGCGTGCGCGCGCGGCGATCGACCGGGTCGGCACGCCGCTCCAGCAGGCCGGCTGCCTCCAGTTTGTCGAGCGAGCGCACCAGCGCGGCGTTGTCCACGCCGATCGCGTCAGCCACGACGTTCTGCCGCACGCCATCGCCGATTTCCGCTACCGCCAGGATCGGCGCACCCGCCGACAGCGATACGCCAAGGCTCTCGAAAGCCTTGCCCACGGCGCGGCACCACAGCCGCCCGACCGGCATCAGGATCCAGGTCAGGGTTTCATTCCAGGTCGTCTTGTCGTCCATTAACGTTGACTAGTCAATAATTGAGGAGTAAACATATTCGCATAAATAGAAGTTGGAAAAAGGGATCGGTTGGACAACGGCCTCATCTCCATAAGTACATCCCCACAGGTAGCGGACTGGACTGGAAGCACTCGCCGCGACCTATACCCCAGAGGCGCAAAAAAATGAACGAACAAGTCAAAGTACCGCATGCACGTGAAGTTTTCATCGCCAGCCAGTGGCAGCAGCCACGGGGCACGGCCTCGCTGGTAAAGGTGATCTCCGCGCACAGCGAAGAAGTCGTCTGCGAACTCCCGGATGCCTCGGTCGAGGATGCCGCGTACGCCGTGCAGCAGGCAAGGGCCGCGTTTGAACAGGGCGAGTGGCCCCGGTTGACGGTCGAGCAACGGCTGCCGGCGGTTACCCGCTTCCGCGATGGACTCGCAAATATGGAAGGCTTCCAGAAGGCCTGGGCGATCGAGGGCGGCATGCCGATCAGCACCGTCAACGTGATGTACGAGATGTCGATGTTCGGCATCGACGACGTGCTGGCGCTGGCCACCGAGATCCCGCTGAGCGAGATCCGCGAAACCCGCGCCGGCCGGGTCGAAGTCAGGCACGAGCCGCTGGGTCCGGTGTTGGCGATCCTCACCTACAACGGCCCGCTGGCCGAACTGGGCATGAGCGTGTTCCCGGCGCTGCTCACCGGCAATCCCGTGGTGGTCAAGCTGCCGGCGGAGAACCGCATGATCGGCCACTTCATGGCCGAGGCAGCGGCGCAGGCGGGCTTCCCCGAAGGCGTGCTGAGCATCATCACGGCCGGTGCCGAGGTCAGCAAATACCTGGTCGCCCACCATGACATCGATGCGGTGCATTTCACCGGCGGCAACGAAGTGGGCGCCGAAGTCGGCGCGGTCTGCGCGCAGCGGATGGCGCGGGTGACGCTGGAGCTTGGCGGCAAGTCGGCGGCGATCGTGGCCGATGACGTCGACATGGACGAAGTCGTGCCCAAGCTGGTTGCCAGCATGACCGCCTATATGGGTCAGGTCTGCGTCACCACCAGCCGCATCCTGGTCTCGCACAAGCGCCACGACGAACTGGTCGAGAAGTTGTCGAAGGCGCTCGCGGCCATGCGCATCGGCCCGCCGCAGGATCCGGCCACCGAGTTCGGTCCAATGGTCAGCGAGCGCGTGCGCGCCCGTTCCGAAGGTTTCGTAGAACGCGCGGTGGCTGCGGGCGCGAAAATCGCTACGGGCGGCAAGCGCCCGGCCGGATTCGAGCACGGCTTCTACGTCGAACCGACCCTGCTGGTGAACGTCACCAACGACATGGATATCGCGCAGAACGAGGTGTTCGGGCCGGTCTACTGCGTCATTCCCTACGACGACATCGACGATGCCGTGCGCATCGCCAACGATTCGAAGTTCGGCCTGTACGGCGCGGTGCTGACCAACGACGAGAAGCTCGCTTATGACGTCGCCTACCGCGTGCGCTCGGGCTCGTTCGGCATCAACGGCGCCTTTCCGATCCTGATCGCGCCGTACGGCGGCATGAAGCAGTCCGGCTGGGGCTACGTGGGCAGCAAGGAAGGCTATCTCGCGCTGACCAATATCAAGTCGGTGGTGCTCCCGGCGGCCGCATAAGGCCATCGGCAGGTGCCGCGGCCAGCTTCGCGCGGCGCCACTTTCCACAGCGCCCTGCCGCGGGCAGTCATCGCGTACGGGCTCCCTGATACGAGGCAATCACCATGGAATACGACTACATCATCATTGGCGCCGGCTCGGCGGGAGCCACCGTCGCCGCGCGGTTGACCGAGAACCCGGACACGACCGTGCTGCTGCTCGAGGCCGGACCCGAAGACCGCAGCTACTGGACGAAGATCCCGCTCGGCTTCGCCAAGATCATCTTCGACCCACGCTACATGTGGAATCACGAATCCGAGCCCGAGCCGAACCTCAAGAACCGACGCGTCGGCTTGCCGCATGGCAAGGTGATCGGCGGCTCCAGCTCGATCAATGGCCTGGTCTATGTCCGGGGCGATCCCTACGACTACCAGACTTGGGAGCGTCTAGGCGCCAAGGGCTGGGGCTATGACGATGTCCTGCCTTATTTTCGCAAGAACGAAAGCTGGATCGGCGGCGCTAACGCCCTGCACGGCGGCGATGGACCGATCGCGGTGGAAAACGCGCGCTGGCGGACGCCGCTGGCCGAAGCCTTCATCGCTTCCGCCCAACAAGCCCTGGGCATTCCTCGCAACGACGATTTCAACGGCGCGACCCGCGAAGGTGCGGGCTATTGGCCGCTGAACACTCGACGCGGCCGCCGTGCGTCCACCGCCGAGGCGATGATCAAGCCCAACCGTGATCGTCCCAACCTTCATGTTCTCGCCGAGGCCACGGTCAGCAAGATCGAATTCGACGGTCGCGAGGCCACGGGCGTCATCTACAAGCGGGACGGCCAAACCCATCGCGCCGCCGCCCGGCGCGAGATCATTCTCAGCGCTGGTGCACTGTTGACGCCGCAGTTGCTGCAGCTATCCGGCGTCGGCCCGGCCGACCTGCTGGCACGCAACGGTATTCCGGTGGTCCACGCGTTGGAAGGTGTCGGCGAGAATCTGATGGATCATTTGCAGATCGGCCGCTTCTATTCGACGTCCAGCCCGGACACGTTCAACGTGCGGGTGCGTAACATTTTTGCCCAGGCGCTGGCGGGGATGAATTATTATCTCGGCCCGCGCAACGGCGTGCTCACTGTCGGCGCGGCAGCCGGCGGAGCCTTTTTCAAGACGCGCCCGGATGTCCCGGCGCCGGACATTCAGCTCCATTTCATTCCCTTCACGCCCGGTGACAAGGGCTGGGATCTCGGCAAGGGATCGGGTATCCGCCTGACCGCCTATCAGAGCCGCCCCGAGAGCCGCGGCCATGTCCGCATTACCTCGCCTGACGCGAAGGCTCTGCCGGCTGTGCAGTTCAATCACCTCAGCACCGAGACCGATGTGCGCACCATCCTGGATGCGATGAAGATGGTCAGGGGCATCGCCGAGGCCGAGCCATTCCGCCGGTTCGACCTGAAGGAGACCCGGCCCGGTCCGGTCGGCGACGACGAACTGCTCGACTATATCCGCACCAATGCCGACACCGGCTTCCACTATTCCGGAACGGCGCGGATGGGCGTCGACGACCTGGCCGTGGTCGATCCCGAGCTTCGCGTGCGCGGCGTGAATCGTCTGCGCGTGATCGACGCCTCGGTCATGCCGACCATTGTTTCGGGCAACACCAACGTCGCGACCCTGATGATCGCTGAAAAGGGCGCCGATCTCATCAAGGCCAGCTGACCATCATTTCTATTTCACAACGTGGGCAGCAAGGAAGGCTATCTCGCGCTGACCGACATCAAGTCGGTCGCGCTTCCGGTCGCTGCGTAGACCGGATGGGTTGAGCCTGTTCTTCTACCTGACTATCGAGAGCAATTCATGAGCAACAAGCGAATCCGTGTCGGCATAATCGGCCTCAATCCCGGCATCCACTGGGCCTCCACGGCCCATATGCCGGCGCTGGCGGCCTTGTCCGACGACTATGAGGTGGTCGGCGTCGCCAATACGACGCTTGCCAGCGCGAAGCGCGCCGCCGAGGCGTTCGGGCTGCCGCATGCTTTCGAAAACGCCCAGGCGCTGGTGAATTCGCCCGAAATCGACCTGGTCGTGGTCACCGTCAAGGTGCCGCACCACCATGCACTGGTGACGGCGGCGCTGAATGCTGGCAAACACGTCTATTGCGAATGGCCGCTCGGCAACGGTCTGAGCGAGGCGCGGGAGCTTGCCGATCTCGCCGAGGCACGCGGCGTGGTGGCTGCGGTCGGCACGCAGATGCGCGTTGCGCCGGAGGTCGAGCACCTGCGTGACCTCATTGCCAGCGGCTATGTCGGCGAGGTGTTGTCGACCACCCTAGTGGGAAGCGGCGGCCAGTGGGGCGGGCAGACGGATTCCTCGCGCGCCTATCTCGACGACAGCAGCAACGGTGCGACCCTGCTCAGCATTCCGCTCGGGCATACGCTGGCCGGTCTTCGTGACGTGCTGGGTGGCATCCAGAGTCTGTCCGCGCGGCTGATCAACCGTCGCAAGACCACGTACATCACCGATACCGAAGAAACCATCCCGAGGACCACGCCCGACCAAGTCCTCGTGCACGGCGCGCTCGAGAGTGGCGCCGCGTTCTCGATCCACTATCGCGGCGGCGTCTCCCGCGGCATCAACCTGCTGTGGGAGATCAACGGCACCGAAGGCGACATCCAGGTGACCGGCGCCAGCGGCCATGCCCAGATGGTGCAGCTGTCCATCCGCGGCGCCAACGGCGGTGCCACGGAGCTGGCGCCGCTGATGCCGCCGGCCAGCGCCTATGCGGGCTGGCCGGACGACGCGATGGTGCGCAATGTCGCGCGCATCTACGCATTGATCGCCCGCGACATCCGCCAAGGGACGCGCTCGGCACCGAGCTTCCGTGACGCCGTCGCGCTGCATGAAACGCTGGAGGCGATCGAGCGCTCGGCGGCCGCGACCGACACGTCGATTTGATCCCATTACTCCCACCACCTCGCCACGCGTCGCCATGGCATGCGATGCCCGGGGTGCCCCTGATTCGAGGCAACTAGCATGGAATACGACTACATCATCATTGGCGCCGGCGCGGCCGGCTGTGTACTGGCGAATCGTCTTTCGGAGAACCCCGCCAACCAGGTCCTGCTGCTCGAGTGGGGTGGCCAGGACCGCCACCCGATGATCCCGATCCCCAAGGGGTTTTTCTTCACGATGCAGGACAAGCGCGTCGCCACGCATTACGCGACCCAGCCGGTCGGTCCGACCCATCTGGTTGAGCAGTGGGCGCGCGGCAGGGTCATCGGCGGCTCCACCGCGATCAACGGCTTGGTCTGGAATCGTGGTTGGTCGCAGGACTATGACGCGATCGAGGCCGCCGGCAATCCGGGCTGGGGCTGGAAGGACTTCCTGCCGGTGTTCAAGCGCATGGAGGATCACCAGTTGGGTGCCTCGGATATGCGCGGAGTCGGTGGCCCGATCAAGGTCGAGGTAGCGACCACGCGCGAGCCCACCTGCGAGACGATGATCAGCGCTGGCGAGAAATTGGGCTGGAAGCGCGTCGCCGATCCCAACGGCAGCGACGATGAACGCGTCGGCTACGTGGCCTCCAACGTCAAGCATGGCACGCGCGATGCAGCCGCACGCGGTTTCCTGCACCCGGTCGAGCATCGCCCGAACCTGAAAATCGTGATCCGCACCAAGGCCGACCACCTGCTGTTCGAGGGCAATCGTGCCGTCGGTGTGCGTGCCCTCAGCGAGGGGATGTCGGTTGAGTTCCGCGCGCGCAAGGAAGTGATCGTGTCCTGCGGCACGCTGGAAAGTCCGCTGCTGCTGGAGCGCTCGGGGATCGGCCATGGGCCGGTGCTGGCCAAGGCTGGCGTGCCGGTGCGGATCGAGAGCCCGAACGTCGGCGAACGCCTGCGCGAACACCGCGGCGTCAACCTGCAGGCCGTGCTCAAGGATGGACTGGGCTACAACCACATGCTCAATACGGCGTTCAGGCAAGCCCTCACCGGCGCAAAGTTCCTGCTGCAGCGTAACGGCCCGCTGGCCGTGGGCGGCTACGATGTCATCGCGTATTTCAAATCCGCGCCCGAGCTCGATCGACCCGATGTGATGGTGTTGATGGCCCCGCAATCCACCGCCGCCGCTGGCCTCACCGAGGGCAAGGTTGCCCTCGCCAAAGAGGCGGGCATGATGGCGGTGGGCTACCAGCTGCGCCCCACCAGCGAAGGCTCGATCCATATCAGCAGCGCCGACCCCGACGCCGCACCGGTACTTGACCCGAACTATCTGAGCACCACGATCGACCGCGAGGTCACCGTCAGGATCATCCCGAAGATCCGCGAATGGATGGCGCGCAGTCCGCTGGCCGAACAGATCGTGATGGAGCGCGTGCCGGGCAAGGACGTGCAGACGCCGGCGCAATTGCTCGACACCGCGTTCTCGCAAGGCTCGCCCGCTTACCACGCGGTAGGCACCTGCGCGATGGGACCGAACGCCGACGACGTGGTCGACCCGCGGCTGCGCGTGCGTGGCGTGCAGCGTCTGCGCGTGGTGGACCTGTCGGTGTTCCCGACCATCACCGCCGGCAACACCACCGCGCCGACGATGGCGATGGCGTGGCTGGCGGCGGACCGGATCCTGGAGGACAACGCCGCCTGAGGCGGCATGTGCGCCAGCCAGGTCAGTGCGCGACCTGGCCGGGCAAGCGGGTGGTGCACGGTGGTGCGGTGGGCTTGGAGATCGCCACGTCGCTCGCACCACCAACAGCTCGCGCGTCCTCACGGGCGGAGACGGGGCGCGCCTGGCGCTGCCCCGCCCTTGCGCGCTTCACCCGGTTGGACTGAAGCATCACGGTCGCAGCGCGCCTGTCGCCCTGACGGGGAAAGGACCAGGTCCATTTCCCCAAGCTTGTGGGTCCTACCTTGTGACCGTCCGCTTATGCCGTGCCCCACTTATGGTGCACGCTCTACTTCGTTGCTCCCGCAGAAGCCTACTTTACCGGGGCTCGCTCCTGGTTTCGAAGATCCCGGGCATGAAGGATTTGGGGCAGGCTGTCCTCGATCCAGTCCGCAAGACCCCTGACTTTCCCGGCGGCCTCGAGACCTAGCGGCGTCAGCCGATATTCCACATGCGGCGGGACCACTGCATGGGCGATGCGATCGACCAGGCCGTCGCTCTCCAGCCATTGCAGCGTCTGCGCCAGCATTCTCTCGCTGACGCCGCCGATGGCGCGCCGCAGTTCGCTGAAGCGATGGACGCCAGTCTCCAGCACCAGTAACACCAGCACGCCCCAGCGGCTGGTGACGTGCTTGAGTACCTCACGCGATGGGCACGCCGCCACGAGGAGTTCTCCGCGGTGCCTCTTGCTCAGCAGCGTGGACTTGCTCCCGGTGGGCAGCGAGCTGACGGCCTTGGCACTTACCTTCATGTGCGTACTTCCTTAAAGTTAGTGTCAATCCTACACTGCACGCATCCCCTCATCAACGGATGGAATACGACATGAAAATCGCAATCACTGGCGCCTCCGGCCAACTCGGCCACCTCGTCATTGAACGGCTGCGCAGCAAGGTGCCAGTGGGCGATATCGTCGCGCTTGCGCGCACGCCAGCCAAGGCGGCCGATCTGGGCGTAGAGGTACGTGAGGCGGACTACACGCGACCCGATACCCTGGCCAAGGCTCTCGCCGGCGTCGATACGCTGCTGATGATTTCTGGCAGCGAAGTCGGCCAGCGCGTGGCGCAGCACCGCAACCTTATCGAGGCCGCGAGGAATGCCGGCGTAGGGCGCGTGGTCTATACCAGCGTGCTGCATGCGGAGCGCTCCAGCCTGAGCCTGGCGCCCGAGCACGTCGAAACCGAAGCGTTGCTGAAGGCTTCCGGGCTGAGCGTCACCCTGTTGCGTAACGGCTGGTACACCGAGAACTACACCGCCGCCGTCGGGGCCGCGGTGGCAAACGGCGCCCTCATCGGTAGCGCGGGACAGGGAAAGATCGCTTCGGCTGCGCGGGCCGACTATGCCGATGCGGCGGTGGTCGTGCTGACGACCCCGGGTCACGCGGGCAAGGTCTACGAGCTCGCCGGGGATTCGGCCTACACCCTCGCTGAACTCGCCGCGGAGATCTCGCGTCAGACAGGCAAGGACATTCCGTACGTGGATCTGCCGTCTGCCGATTACACGGCCGCGCTCATCGCCGCGGGCGTCCCTGCGCCATGGCCTGAAGCGCTGCCATCGTTCGACGTCGAAGCGGCCAAGGGCGCCCTGTTCGATGACAGTCACACCCTGTCGAAGCTGATCGGCCATCCGACCACGTCGCTGAAGGATGCCGTGTCCGCGGCGCTCACGTAAGGAGACCGACATGACCATCAAGACCCTGTATATCCCCGCCGGCGGCGGTTTCGACCACGTCACCATGGGCACCACGCAGCCCGTTGCACCCACGGCGGGCGAGATCACCGTGCGCCTGCGCGCCAGCTCGCTCAACTACCACGACTACGGCGTGGTGAGCGGCGCGATGGGGCCGAAGGAGCGGCGCATCCCGATGTCCGACGGCGCCGGCGAAGTGATCGCGGTGGGCGAGGGCGTGAAGGAGTTTGCGATGGGCGACCACGCGGTCAGCACCTTTTTTCCGGACTGGCTGGACGGTGCGTCGCAGGCCGAAGGTTTCGCACGCACGCCGGGCGATGGCATCGACGGCTACGCCCGCGAACAGGTGACCGCACCGGCAACGGCGTTCACCCGCGCGCCCCGCGGCTGGAGCCACGCCGAGGCCGCCACGCTGACCACCGCCGGCCTGACCGCGTGGCGCGCGCTGATGGAGGATGGCGCGTTGCAGCCGGGACAGGTGGTGCTGGTGCAGGGCACCGGAGGCGTGTCGATCTTCGCGTTGCAGTTCGCGAAGCTAGCCGGGGCGCGGGTGATTGCCACCTCGTCCAGCGCGGCCAAGCTGGCACGACTGCGCGAGCTCGGCGCCGACGAGGTGATCAACTACCGCGACGACGCGGCGTGGGGCCTGACCTCGCGCCGGCTCACCGGCGGCCGCGGCGTGGACCACGTGGTGGATGTCGGCGGTCCGGACACGCTGACGCAATCGATGCTCGCGACTCGCGTCGGTGGTCACATTGCATTGATTGGCGTGCTCACCGGCCTCGACAGTCGCCTCCCGCTCGGCCTGGCATTGGCTCGCCAGCTGCGAATGCAGGCATTGCTGGTCGGCAACCGCCGCCAGCAGCAAGACATGGTGCGCGCGCTGGACGCGAGCACGCTGCGGCCGGTCATCGACCACCACTTCGCCCTCGACGACCTGGTGGCCGCGTTCCGCCACCAGGAAAGCGGCCAGCATTTCGGCAAGATTGTCCTGGACATCTGAGCTTCCCCTCTCGCCTGCGCGCACCGGATGAATCTGGGCGGTCAGGCGGCCGACTTGAGCGGAATTGCGTGCCGTAAACGGTCAGAAACCCGCGGCCGAAGCGATATCACCCGCACAAGAATCATGGCTTTGTCCTCCGGCAACGCCGTCAGCGCGATGGTGGTAATGGCCGCCATCCCGCTACATCCATCAGGTGGCCATAGGCTAACCGCCGCCGTCGCGGCGGGGATGCGTCGACGTGTTATCATTTACTAGGCAACAATTGCTTAGTTAATCTTATCGAAAGCACGTATCCGCGAACTCTCATGACCTCACGATCCGACGCCCTGTACGCCCTCACCAATGCGCTGCAGCCGGTGCGCCGTGCCTGGCAGCACGTGGCCGGCACGGTGCTGATCGCGCCAGGCGTGTCACAGGCGCTGACGCGGTCGGTGCTGCTCGTCGCGCGACTGGGCGACGGGGCACAGCAAAGCGTGCTCGCCGACGAGATGGGCGCGCATCCGGCGACCCTGGTACGCCTGCTCGATCAGGCGGAACAGTTGCAGTTGCTTGAGCGGCGCAACTCGCCGACCAATCGGCGGATCAAGACGATCTACCTGCAAGCGGAAGGGCGCCGGCTCGCCGCGCAAATGGAGCGCGCCGTAGGGATGTTGCGCGAAACGCTGTTGGCCGATATTCCGCTCGCCGACCTCGAGACGGCCACTCGCGTCCTGCGCGCGCTTGGCGATCGTGCGCGCGACCATGCTGGGGAACCACATGCCGGGCAACCACCGGCCAACGCCAAGTGAAAGTCGCACTGCCGCTGCTGTTCACCGTCAAGTTGTTTATCGCCGCGATGATCGCCTTCGTCATCGCCGACAAGATCGGTCTGCCCAAGCCTTATTGGTCGATCGTTACCTGCTGCGTGGTAATGAATCCGCTCACCGGCACGCTGCGCTCCAAGGCGGTCTATCGCTTCGTCGGCACGGCCTGCGGGGGACTCCTCGCACTGGTGCTCGCCGCGTTGTTCGCGAGCATCCCGCTGCTGCTGGTCGTCGCGTCCGGCCTGGCGGCGGCGGTGGCGTTCGCCTGCTCGGTGCTCGATCGCACGCCGCGCAGCTACGGCTACGGCCTGCTCGGCATCACCCTGATGCTGGTGGCCGTACCCGGCGCCACCCAGGCCGAGGCGATGTTCGACACCGCGGTCGCACGCGTCTGCGAAATCGGTCTCGGCATCATCGTCACCACGATCGTCGACAGCCTGATCGTGCCGCGCTCGCTCGGTCCCACCTTGCGCCGCCGGCTGCAAGGCTGGCTGCCGGATGTCGAGGCCTGGATGGACGATGCGCTGGCCGGCCGGATGGTCGACGTGCAGGCCGAGCACGACCGCCTGAAGATCATCGTCGACATCACCGCGCTATCCGTCCTGACCGGCCAGCTTCGCTACGACCCGATGGTGTCGCCGCGCGAGTTGCAGCTCGCGCTGGCGATCCAGCAGCGGTTGCTGCGGCTGATTCCCGCCATCTCCGCCATCGCCGCCCGCATGGCCCATGCCGCGGCCGCCGAGCGGGCGGTCATCGATCCGCTGCTGGAAGAGGCCCAGGCGCGCCTCGGCGATAGCACCTATGACCCTGCCGACCTGGTCGTGCGTCTGCGCCAACTGCCGGTGGCCGATGACGAACAGGCCCACTGGCATCGGCTGGTGCGTGACACGCTGGCCGACCTGGTGGCCGATGCGATGCGGCTGTGGGGCGAAGTGCGCCGCCTCGATGCCGCGCTGCACGACGGCGGGGCGCTGGAACCCGCGCTTGAGCGGGAGGTGCAGCGAGCCGTCGCGTTTCCGCTGATTCCCGACTGGAGCCTCGCCCTGCGCCTGGCCGGCGGCATCCTGGTCGCCTACATCATCCTTTGCAGCCTGTGGTGGGCGACCGGCTGGACCCAGGGTCCCGGCGCCGTGCTGCTGGGCACGGTGGCGCTGGCCTTCTTCGGTGCCGGCGACGACCCGCGGCCGATCATCGCCAAGTTCGGCAGCTTCGTGCTGCTGGCGTATACGTCGGTGGGGATCCTTTGCTATGGACTGTTGCCGCTCGCCCACGACTTTCCGACGTTCGTGATTGCGATGGGGATCTTCATGTTGCCGCTGGGTTTCTGGGCGGCCTCCAATCCGATGGCGCTGTTGCTGCTGGCCTTGGGACTGAGCTCGATCAACCTGCAGGGTTTCTACAGTCCGTACGATTTCGGCTTCTATCTCGAATCCATGTTCGGCGCCCTGGTGGGTATCTACGTCGCCTTCTTTTGCTGCAACCTGTTCCGCACGCTGGGCCCGGCGCATGCACTGATCCGATTGGCCGGGCGCGAGCGGGCCGACGTGATCCGGCTCAGCCACCACGCCAGCGCCTACGCCCGCGACGCCTATATCCAGCGCGCGCTCGACCGCATCGCCGCGATGGTCCTGCGTTTCAAGGTCGGCGACGTCGACCAGAGCGCGCCGCTGCTGATCCGGCTTCGCGCCGGCGTCAGCGTAGCCAACCTGCGCATGACCTCGGCGACCTTGTCCGACGACGTGCGCGATGCCTCCGAAGACCTGCTGAGCGGCATCCGCCGCGACATCGACGCGGGTTCGCCGCCACCGAGAATCCTGCCCTTGATCGACCATGCGCTGTCGACCGTGTGGCGCGCCGCGCCACATCCGGCCCACCACGATCTGTTGCGCTCGCTGACCAGCCTGCGCCTCGCGCTCTTCGGCTCCGCACCGGCCTGGCAGCCCGCGACATGATCGGCGAAATCAACATCGCGGGCATCTTCATCTCGCCGCTGCTGCTGTGCCTGCTGATCGGTTTCGTGGCGCGCCTGTGGCTCTCAAAACTTCTGCAAGCGGTGGGGTTCTACCGCTTCGTGTGGCAGCGCCCGCTGTTCGATACCTCGCTGTTCTTCTTTCTCGTGGGCACGGCTTTCGTCGTGCTGCGCATCGCCACAACCCCTTGATACCGACCATGACCACGATCCGGAAAGCGCTGCCGCGCCTCGCGAAATTCGCCCTCACCGCCACCCTCGCCGTAGTGGCGGCGCTGGTGCTGTGGCACCTCTACAGTTATTACACCTACGCGCCGCAGACGCGTGACGGCAAGATCCGCGCCGACGTCGTACCGCTGGCCGCCGATGTCTCCGGCCGCGTCGAGGCGGTCTACGTGCACGACGACCAGCCCGTGCAGCGCGGGCAACTTTTGTTCCGCATCGACCGGGCGCGGCTGGCGAATGCGCTCGAGCAGGGCGAGGCCGCGGTCGCCACCGCGCAGGCGACCCTGAACGCCGCCGAGCGCGAGGACCGGCGCTATCGCACGCTGGTTGGTGTTGCCCCCCAACAACAGTTGGACGACCGCCGCTCGGCCGCAGAGCAGGCAAGGGCGACATTCAAGCGGGCCAGCGCCGATCGCGATCTGGCCCGCATCAATCTCGAACGCGCCGAAGTGCGCGCGCCGGTCAATGGCGTGATCACCAACTTTTCGCTGCGACCGGGTGCGTATGCCAGCGCCGGACAGCCGGTGATGGCGCTGATCGATCGCGACAGCTTCTACGTCGCCGGCTATTTCGAGGAAACCAAGCTCTCGCGCATCCATGCCGGGGCGAAGGTGACGATCCACGTGATGGGTGAAATCCGCCCGCTCGGAGGCCATGTCGTCGGCATGTCCGCCGGCATCGACGACCGCGAGCGCAGCACGGCGCCAGGCACCCTGCTGGCCAACGTCAACCCGACCTTCAACTGGGTCAGGCTGGCACAGCGCGTGCCGGTACGGATCGCGATCGACCAGGTTCCCGCCAACCTCGACCTGATCGCCGGACGCACGGTGACGGTGACGCTCGACGGCGCCGACGACGCGCTCGGCGTGGGCCGCGAACTGTGAACCGGCCTGCTGTGAGCCGGCGTGTCCGCCCACTGGCATGGGCGCTGTTCGGTCTGCTCGCCGGCTGCGCCAGCGTCGGCCCCGATTACGCGCCGCCCGCCTTGCCGGGCAGCCTCGCCGCGCACCCACCGGGGGCGT
>LNAP01001942.1_pt1 | contig 24550 bp, 23 predicted proteins | sample 602601 | NCBI WGS metagenome assembly LNAP01 (sample SAMN02440304, study PRJNA202911) | soil metagenome | biome: Subtropical and temperate rainforests or woodlands; isolation source: soil samples (1 kg each in a 20% v/v slurry with milli Q water) were... ...
AATGCTTTCCATCGTCGCGCGGCGCTCGGCGGCGGCGCGCCCCTGCGCGGCCGCCTCGACTTCGTCCAGCGCGCGGATCCGCAGCGCGTTGTCCTTGAAGACCTGCACGGTCTTGGCCATGATGCCGACCTCGTCGCCGCGCTCGACACCGGGGATTCCGGCGTCCAGCGAGCCCTCGGCAAGCGAGCCCATCCGCGCGCCGAGCTGTCCCAGCGGGCGCGTGATGCTGCGGCCGATCAGCCAGGCGATGATGCCGGCAACGGCGCCGATCGCGACGATGGCCAGGCCAAGTGCCCACATGATCGGCTTCAGTTTGGCATCAAGGTCATCCAGATAGGCGCCGGTCCCGACATACATGTTCCAGCCGGGGATCGCGGCTGCGTAGCCCACCTTGGGGGTTGGCGTGGTCGCGCCGGGCTTCACGTAGTCGAAATACACCAGGGCTTCGCCCTTGGCAGCGACGCCGTCGCGCCATTCGCGGGTCATCGACCTGCCATTTGTCACTGAGTTGAGACGGTTCTGACCGAACGCCTTGGGATCCTGCCCCATCAGCGTGACGCCCTCCATGGTGCCACCGAAGAAGTAGCCGGCCCCTTTGTCATAGGTCATCGTGTTGACGCGGCCGGTGAATTCCGCGATGGCCGCTTCCTTGGTGAGGGCGCCGGCATCAACCTTCTTCTGCAGACCGATTGCCATGTTGCGCACGGTCTCGACGATGGTCTTGGTCTGATCGATCCGCGCTTCCAGCATCTCCCGCTGCACCAGATAGCCGGCGAGAACGCCGGCAGCGCACAGCCCGAGCAGCGTCACCCCCACCAGGATGACCAGTTTGGGCGTGATGCGAAGATTGTTGAGTTTCACTGGGTGTCTCCGGAAGGTCGCGCGCGGGATAGTCTTGCATTCGACGCTACCAGCCGGGCCTTCGGGGAAGGTTATCTGACCGAGCCGTAGAACTACGGGGATTTGGCGCGAGCTGACCCGGCAACAAAACGCCCTCCCCGATGAGGGAGGGCGCTTTGAGATGCCATGACAGCGCGCTTCAATCGCTCCACTGCCGGAAGTTCAGCTCAAGCGTTCAGATCAAAACACCAGCGCCTTGGCCTGCTTGACCTGCGGCAGCCCCTGCACTTTCGCCAGCACGTCCACGGGCACCGCGCCGTCGACCTCGACCAGCGCGATGGCGTCGCCGCCCTTGCTGTTGCGGCCGAGATGGAAGGTGGCGATGTTGATCTTCGCATCACCCAGAAGGCTCGCGAACTTGCCGATGAAGCCCGGCTTGTCCTCGTTGGTGACGTAGATCATCGACTTGCCGAATTCGGCATCGACGCGGATGCCCTTGATGTCGACCAGGCGCGGCTGGCCGTCGGCATAGACCGTACCGGACACCGAGCGTTCCTGGGTCTCGGTGTTGACAGTCACCGTGATCAGGCTCTCGTAGTCGCTCTGCGCGGCGCGCACCACTTCGTCGACCACCATGCCGCGCTCCTTGGCGACGACGGGGGCGGAGACGACGTTGACGTCGCCAAGCATCGGCCGCAACAACCCGGTCAGCGCCGCCGAGGTCAGCGCCTTGATCTTCATCTCCGCCACATGGCCTTCATAGGTGATGGTGACCTTGGAAATGCCGGTCTCCGTGAGCTGGCCGGCGAAAGAACCGAGCTTCTCGGCGAGCTCGATGAACGGCTTCAGCTTCGGCGCCTCCTCGGCGGTAATCGAGGGGAAGTTGACGGCGTTGGAAATTGCGCCTGTGAGCAGATAGTCGGACATCTGCTCGGCGACCTGCAGCGCCACGTTCTCCTGCGCCTCCGTGGTCGCAGCGCCCAGATGCGGCGTGCAGATCACGTTGGGATGGCCGAACAGGACGTTGGTGGTGGCGGGCTCCTCGACGAATACGTCGAAGGCGGCACCCGCGACGTGTCCGGAGTTCAAGGCATCGACCAGCGCCTGTTCGTCGACCAGGCCACCGCGCGCGCAGTTGATGATGCGCACGCCCTTCTTCATCTTGGCAATAGCCGACGCATCGATGATGTTCTTCGTTTTTTCGGTCAGCGGCGTGTGCAGGGTGATGAAGTCGGCGCGCTTGAACAGCTCCTCGAGCTCGACCTTCTCAACGCCGAGATCCTTGGCGCGCTCCGGCGACAGGAACGGATCGAACGCAATCACCTTCATGCGCAGCCCGAGCGCGCGATCGGCGGCGATCGAGCCGATGTTGCCGCAACCGATCACGCCCAGCGTCTTGCCGGTGATCTCCACACCCATGAAGCGGTTCTTCTCCCACTTGCCGGCCTGGGTGGAGGCGTCGGCCTGCGGAATCTCGCGCGCCAACGCCATCATCAGCGTGATGGCATGCTCGGCGGTGGTGATCGAATTGCCGAACGGCGTGTTCATCACGATGATGCCCTTCGCCGTCGCCGCGGGAATCTCGACATTGTCGACGCCGATGCCGGCGCGGCCGATCACCTTCAGCCGCGTCGCCTTTTCGAGGATCTTCGCGGTGGCTTTTGTCGCCGAGCGAATGGCAAGGCCGTCATAGTTGCCGATGATTTCAGCAAGCTTGTCCTTGTCCTTGCCGAGGTTGGGCTGGAAGTCGACGTCGATGCCGCGATCCTTGAAGATCTGCACGGCGGCGGGAGACAGGGCGTCGGAAATGAGAACCTTGGGAGCCATGATTGCAAGTCCTTGTGGTCGGTGAGGAGCCGCGGACGCGGTCGCAAAATTGAAGCGATGTCGCCGGCTGTCAGCGCAGCCAGCGCAGCATGTGAGGAAACGGCGGGACGCCATTCTCGGCCGCGAGGCGCGGTTCGAACGTCATGCCGTACCACTGGAGCAACGGCTGGCCGAACGTGCCGCCGGTGTTGAACAGGTTGATCAGCGTCTCCGAACTGCCGTGATAGCCGCCGGAGTGGAAGACAATTTCCGGTTCGAGACCTAGATGCCGGACCGCCGCATAGGACCAGGCCTGCGCGGCGATTTCCTCGCCGTCCGAGGGCATCAGTTGCGCGGCATGCCGCTCGGCCGGATCGGTCACCGCAAGATGGCCGGCTTCGTGCAGCAGGTCCCCGGGATAAGCAAGCCGCAGCTCATCGACGAAGATCGCCCCATCCTTGATCTCGAGACCGGGGAGGAAGGTCGGGCCCGGCAACTGCGCCGGGCGCACATCGATCCCGATGCCGCGAATGAAGTCCGCGAGCCGCTCGACGAGCGGATCGGCGAACATGTCACGCGGCCTTGGCGAGCGTCAGCTTGGTCTCGGCAAAGGCCCAGTCGATCCACTGCGTCAGGATCTCGACGTCCTTCGCCTCGACGGTCGCGCCGCACCAGATGCGCAGGCCGGCCGGTGCCGCGAAGTCGTAACCGGCGCCTTCTTTCTCGACCAGCGCGACCAGCTTCTTGGCGAAGTCGGCCTGGGCATCGGCCGACAGCGACGTGATGGCGGGGTCGACCACCTTCATGCACACCGAGGTGTTGGAGCGGATCGCCGGATCGGCGGCGAGAAAATCCACCCACGGCGTCCTCGCCTTCCAGTCGGCCAGCACTTTCGTGTTGGCGTCAGCGCGCGCGATCAGCGCGTTGAGACCGCCGACCGACTTGGCCCAGCCGAGCGCATCGAGATAGTCCTCGACGCACAGCATCGACGGCGTGTTGATGGTCTCGCCTTCGAAGATGCCTTCGTTGAGCTTGCCGCCCTTGGTCATGCGGAAGATTTTCGGCAGCGGCCAGGCCGGCGTGTAGCTCTCCAGACGCGCGACGGCGCGGGGCGAGAGCACCAGCATGCCGTGCGCAGCCTCGCCGCCGAGCGCCTTCTGCCAGGAGAAGGTGACCACATCGAGCTTGGCCCAGTCGAGCTTCTGCGCGAACGCGGCGGAGGTGGCGTCGCAGATCGTCAGGCCTTCGCGGTCGGCCTTGATCCAGTCGGCATTGGGGACGCGCACGCCCGAGGTGGTGCCGTTCCAGGTGAACACGATGTCGGACGCGGGATCGGCCTTGGAGAGGTCGGGAAGCTCACCGTAGCCGGCGTGCAGCTTGGTGACATCCTTGAGCTTCAATTCCTTGACGATGTCGCTGACCCAGCCTTCGCCGAAGGATTCCCAGGCAATGGTGGTGACCGGCCGCGCACCGAGCAGCGACCACAGCGCCATTTCCACGGCGCCGGTGTCGGAGGCCGGCACGATGCCGATGCGGTAGCCGGCGGGGACTTCCAGCACCTCGCGCGTCAGTTCGATCGCGAGCTTGAGCTTGGCCTTGCCGACCTTGGCGCGGTGCGAGCGACCGAGCGCGGCGTCCTTGAGTTTTTCGGGGGTCCATCCGGGGCGCTTGGCGCAGGGGCCGGAGGAAAAATGCGGCACATTCGGCCGGGAAGATGGCTTCGCTGCAGTCATAATCTATCCTTCCAGATAGCGAGCCTCCCGTTGGGGGGAGGTGGCCCGCTGGCCGGCATATGGCAATTGCCCTCCTCCGTCAAGGAACTTGGCCGCTCCCACAGGGAAGTGATCGTCCCTCGACCGCCTCCACCGCCTGGGCCTGTTCGAGCAATCCCGCAGCGACGGCCACCGAGCGTATTGCCTTGCGCTTGCTGGTGAACTTCATCACGCCGCGGTTGTTCACCTGGACGACGTAGTCGTTGCCCACCTTGACGATCGCATAGCATGTCATTTTTGATTCCGCTTCCGCGTCTAGATACGCGCGAAACGTCAGTCCGTTGCACGACATAAACGTCGCGCGCCACATTGGTTGACGACAGGTTAACCGGACCGCGGCGGACGCGGCTGTCCGCGGCCTTCAACGGATGGTTGCAGGCCCAACTCTCGTTCGGCCGCGGCAATCCAGCGCCGGATCGACGCGTAGCCGTCGAGATGGAAACCGCCTTCATGGGCAACGCGCGTATAGGCCAGCAGCGCCACGTCGGCGAGCGTGAACGCATCGCCGATCAGGAATTTGGTCGCGCCGAGCTGGTGCTCCATGCGCGCCAAGGCAAAATAGCCGCGCTTGACCTTGTCCGCATCGAGATCTGACACGGCCTTGCCGAGATAGACCATCTGATGGCGGCAGACCGCGATATAGGGCTCGTGGCTGTATTGTTCCCAGAACAACCACTCGTCCATCTTCGCGGCCTGAAAGGCATCGGCGGGAATGAGATCGCTGGCGCGGGCGAGATAGCGGATGATGGCGTTGGATTGCGCCAGCACGCGGCCGTCGTCGAGCACGATGGTCGGCACCTGGCCGGCGCCGTTGAGCGCGAGAAATTCCGGGGTGCGGCTCTCACCCTTCAGCGTATCAATGGCGATCCAGTCATAGGGCAGCCCCAGCCGGTCGCTGACCCACTTCACCTTCAGGCAGTTGCCGGAATTGATGTCGCCGTAGATCTTCATGATCGCTGCGCTCCATGTCGGGAGCCCAGAGCAGCAGCAGCGTCAAATCCTGTCAACAGGTTTGGCTGCCGCAGCGTGCGATCAGAACTTGTAGCCGAGACCGGCGCGCACGGTGTTGATGCTGGTGTCGACGCTCGACGAGAAGCGGATGTATTCCCACTCGGCACGAAGGAACAGGCCGCCAATCAAATTGACATCCACGCCAAGGCCCGCGGAATAGCCGTACAGCAAGTGGCTATATTGGGCGTCGGTCTTGTTGTAGTCGAACGAAATTGACTGAAAGCCTGGCGCCGCGCTGACGTTGACCGCCTGGCCGAAGACGCGCGCCGTCCTGATGATGTCCGCCTGCCCCAGCGCGATGCCGCCGAACATGTAGGGCAGAAATGATCCGATTGCGTAACCGGCTCTCGCCCGCAGCGTTCCCATGTCCGAGATCGACATGCTGGCGGACCCGTAATTGGTCACACCATTGGTGTAGCCGAGCGAGTCGATAAACGAACGTCCCACGCTGCCGGTCTGCGTGCCGCCAAATTTGCCGTGCAGGTAACTGAGCTCGACGCCGATCACGACATCGTCCCACTGGCTGTTATAGCCGACGAAGCCGCCGATGCCGTTGCCGTTCTGTGATGCCTTGCCCATCACGGGCCATTGCGACACCTGGCCATCCTGCTCGATCGCGAGGCCGTCGAGCATCCGCGCCGTAACCGCGCGTGTGGCTCCCGTGAAATTCATATCGGAGCGACCGTAGCCCGCTTGTGCGCCGATGTAGTAGCCCTGCCAGTTCACCTGCGAGGAGGTCACGCCGTCCGTAAAAGCGCCGCGCAGCACCGGAAGGTCCGGCATGTCGGCGGCCTGTGCGCTGTGCACCATGCCGAGCACTGCTATCGCCGTCAGAAATTTACGCATCACGACATCCTCAACTAACCGACTGCCGTGATCATCCCGCGTTAACCTTAACCAATGGTTGCGCCGGCGCGGTTTGCGCAAAACAAAACGGCGCGGGAAGATCCCGCGCCGTTAAGATGTCTTAAAATAGTTGGGCGGATCAGCCCTTGCGGATCAGCGGCGGCGGCGGCGCGTAGGCCGGCGGGCTGTCGAGATTCCAGCGCACGCCGAGCTTCAGGTCATGCGAGGTGATGTCCTTGAAGGTCATCGGATTGTTTATATTGTTCGTTCCGTCGAAGCTGCGCAGATCGCCGGTCATGCCCTTGCCCAAGTCGAGGTAGCTATACCCCATTTCAACGGTCATGTTCGGTGTAACCTTGTAGGCGAGACCGGCATGTAGCGCCCATGCAAGATTCCACTTTGAGGCGGTGTCGCCATAGGCGGTGCCGGATCCAACGCCGGAGCCCGGCGGGAATAGCGAGCCGACATTCTGATCGGTGAAGTTCGCGATTGTCACCCGCGCGCCGCCAACGCCGGCGCCGATGTACGGCGTGACACACCACCAGGTGCCGAGATCGACATAGGCGTTCGCCATCACCACCCATTCGGACTTGGTGGCGGTGTAGGTGTCGGCGCCGTAACCGATCGTGCCGCCGTTGTTGAACGTGTTGTTGTCAGTGCCATGGAACGCAGCCTTGCCACGATACTGGCCGGTGACGTCGGCGCGGAACCAGTTGTTGAACTGATAACCGACACCGAGGCCGTAGATGCCAGCGGTCGAGAAATCGAGAGTCTGGCGCTGTGTGAGCAGAGTCGAATCAAGTGCGTTGTCGAGGCGCTTGACGCTCTGATTGCTGAAGCCGATATCGCCGCGCAGGTACCAGCCACCGAAATCCTCGGCCGGAGGTGCGTAATACTGCTGCGGCGGCGGGGGCAAGGGCATGTCGGCGGCGAAAACCGCGGTCGACATCAGGGAAGCCGCTCCGGCGGCCAATATCAATTTCACGCTACGCATTGGCTTTGTCCTTTTTCAAGAGAGGCAATACCCGGGGCCCCACACTCAGAAATTCACGGACGAACCATGCCATCAAATTGTTAAGCGCCACTTAACCCTAACTATTAAGGTTGACAATGAATGATGATTTGCAGCGGAACCGCGCCGCGCGCCGACCACAAGTACTAACGATGTCTTGATATCGGACGGGTCGGGCGCTGCGATGCAAAATCCGACGCCGCTGTGATCGCAGGCTAGCGCGCAGCCTTCGGCATTTTCGGCAGCAGCACGGCGAGCAGGCCGATGACCGGCAGCACGGCGCAGAGCTGATAGACGAAGGCGATGCCCATGCGATCGGCGACCTCGCCGAGGATCGCCGCGCCGATGCCCCCTGCCCCGAAGGCGAAGCCGAAGAACAGGCCGGAGATCATGCCGAAGCGGTGCGGCACCAGTTCCTGGGCATAGACCAGGATGGCCGGCATCGCCGACGACAGGATGAAGCCGATGATCACGCTGAGCACCGCGGTGCCGGCAAGTCCTGCGAACGGCAGCGCCAGCGTGAACGGCAGCACGCCGAGGATCGAGAACCAGATCACATAGCGCCGCCCGATGCGGTCACCGATCGGTCCGCCGAAGAAGGTGCCGACCGCATTGGCGGCGAGGAACACGAACAGATAAAGCTGCGCGGCCTGGGTGGAGACGCCGAACTTCTCGATCAGGTAGAATGTGTAGTAGCTGGTCAGGCTCGACATGTAGATGAATTTCGAGAACACCAGCACGATCAATATGCCGATCGCGAATGCCACCTTGCGCGGCGTCGGCGCGTCGGGATGGCGCGCTGCGGCGGCGCCATTGCGCGGCACGATGCGCGGCTTGTACCAGCGGCCGATCTGCCACAGCAGAACGATGGCCAGGAAAGCGATCGAGGAGAACCAGGCGATACTGGGCTGGCCGAACGGCACCACGATCAGCGCCGCCAGCACCGGCCCCAGGGCCGATCCCGCATTGCCGCCGACCTGGAACACCGATTGTGCCAGACCGTAGCGGCCACCGGAGGCCAGCCGCGCGATCCGCGCCGATTCCGGGTGAAACACCGCCGAGCCGAGTCCGACCAGACACGCGGCGATCAGGATCACCGCATAGACATGGGCGATGCTCAGCAGCAGCAGGCCAAAGAACGTAAAGCCCATGCCGATCGCCAGCGAGAACGGCAGCGGCTTCCTGTCGGTGAAATGGCCGACCACCGGCTGCAGCAGCGACGCGGTGATCTGGAACGCTAGCGTGATCAGGCCGATCTGCGCGAAATCCAGCGCATAGTTCTCCTTCAGGATCGGATAGACCGACGGAATCAATGACTGCATGGTGTCGTTGAGGAAATGCGACAGGCTGATGCCGCCGAGCACCAGATAGGCCGGACCGGTTGCGGCAGCCAGCGCCGGCGCGCTCACGGGCGCGACCTGCGTTTCCTCGGTGACGACAACGGGCTTGTTCACGACGGCATCCTGCAATGGGACGCTCCTCGTACAATGAACGGCGCAGGCCGACTATCGATATTAGCTGATAGCAGCGATGCGCGAGGCAAAGCTGCCGTGCGCTCTTCTTCACCTCTCCCCGCAGGCGGGGAGAGGGAAACTTCGGCGCGCGTCGATCAGGCTGCGGCAGCCTCGCCGAGCGCGGAGACGATGGTATCGACCACCTCCTCCACCAGGATGCGGTCGTCGCCCTCGCCCATCACCCGGATCACCGTCTCGGTGCCTGAGGCGCGGATCAGCAGCCGGCCATGGCCGTTCAGCCGGACCTCACCGGCGGCGATGGTCGACTTGACCTCGGCATCGTCAAGCGGCTTGCCGCCCCGATAGCGCACGTTTTTCAGGATCTGCGGCAGCGGCTCGAACAGGTGGCAGACTTCGGAGACCGGGCGGCCAGACTTCTGCACCACCGCCAGCACCTGCAACGCCGCGACGAAACCGTCGCCGGTGGTCGCATAATCCGACATGATGATGTGGCCGGACGGCTCGCCGCCGACATTGTAGCCGTTCTTCATCATCTGCTCGAGCACGTAGCGATCACCGACCGCAGTGCGGATCAGTTCGATGCCCTGCGCATTGAGGAAACGTTCGAGGCCGAGATTGGACATCACGGTGGAGACGATGCCCGGCTTGGCCAGGCGGCCGTCTTCCTTCCAGCTCTGTGCGATCACCGCGAGCAACTGGTCGCCATCGACCACATGGCCGCGCTCGTCCACCAGGATGACGCGGTCGGCGTCGCCGTCCAGCGCAATGCCGATGTCGGCGCGCATCTCGCGGACCTTGCGGCACAGCGCTTCCGGCGAGGTGGAGCCGCATTCCTTGTTGATGTTGAAGCCGTCGGGCTCGACACCGATGGAGATCACGTCGGCGCCGAGTTCCCACAGCGCTTCAGGCACCACCTTGTAGGCCGCGCCGTGCGCGCAATCGATCACCACGCGCAGGCCGTCGAGGCTGATGTCGCGCGGCAGCGTGCGCTTGGCGAATTCAATGTAGCGGTCGTGCACGCCGTCGATGCGGCGGGCGCGGCCGAGGCTGGCGCTCTGCGCGAGCTTCCTGCCCAGATCCTCGTCGAGCAATTCCTCGATCTGTTTCTCGACGTCGTCCGACAGCTTGAAGCCGAGCGGACCGAACAGCTTGATGCCATTGTCCTCGAACAGGTTGTGCGATGCGGAAATCATCACGCCGAGATCGGCGCGCATCGACTTGGTCAGCATCGCCACCGCCGGGGTCGGCATCGGGCCGACCAGCAGCACGTCCATGCCCACCGAGGTGAAGCCGGCCACCATCGCGTTCTCGATCATGTAGCCGGACAATCTGGTGTCCTTGCCGATCACCACGCGGTGGCGATGCTCGCCGCGCTGGAACACCAGGCCGGCGGCCTGCCCAACCTTCAACGCCAGCTCCGGCGTGATCACGCCATTGGCGCGGCCCCGAATGCCGTCCGTCCCGAAATATTTACGGCTCATGCTAACCCCCACCGTCGCCTGCGGCTGCCGGCAAACCCGGCCGAACACCCCAAACGCGACGCCCCACTGGCGTATGACGGTCTTATAAAGCCCCGGTGGCTAAAATCGCTTCAAAAAATATGATGAATAATTACCACCGAGCCGGGTCGGTCAAAAGCAGTCAACTCATTGAATTTGCTTCCATATATCAGGAACAAGAACGCCAAAACGGCGCCGTCCTAGTCCTTCCGCTTGACGTGATTGTCGGCTTTCGAGGGCGCCGGCTGGGTCACATTGACCGGATCCGAGCCCGGAAAGGTCTCTTCCAGCCCCTCTTCGAGGGCGTCATCGAGCTGCTTCTTCTCGATCTCGGCGGCGGTCGGCGGCTTCGTCCTGGACCCTGGCATGGAGACCTCCTGTGCAAGCCTGGCGCTGTGCGCGCAACGGTCGTTTGGCGGCAGGCGCAACCATGCTAGATGACAAGGAAACAGGCAAATTCAAGAAGGGCCGTGATCGCATCATGAAGCACATCACCTGCATCGAAGATCTTCGTCTGGAGCACAAGCGCAAGGTGCCGAAGGCGTTCTTCGACTATGTCGATCACGGCTCCTACAGCGAAGACACCTTCCGCGCCAATTGCACGGATCTCCAGAAGCTGAAATTCCGCCAGCGCATCCTGGTGGATATCGCGAACCGCGACCTGACCACCACCATCCTCGGCGAAAAGGCCAGCCTGCCGCTGATCTGCGCCCCGGTCGGCTCCACCGGCATGCAATATGGCGACGGCGAGATCCACGCCTGCCGCGCCGCGCAGGCCGCGGGCATTCCCTATACCCTGAGCACCATGTCGATCAATTCGATCGAGGACGTCGCGGGGAATGTCGAGAAGCCGTTCTGGTTCCAGCTTTATGTCATGAAGGACCGCGGCTTCATCAAGGAACTGATCGAGCGCGCCATCGCGGCGAAGTGCAGCGCCCTGGTGCTGACCGTCGACCTGCAGGTGATCGGCCAGCGTCACGCCGATATCAAGAACGGGCTGTCGGTGCCGCCGAAAATCTACAACCTGAAGAACATGATCGATTTCATGAGCAAACCGGCCTGGCTGTTGCGCACGCTGCAGGCCAAGCGGCGCAACTTCGGCAACATCGCCGGTTTCGTCAAGAATGCCGACAATCTGGAATCCGTCGCACAATGGACGTCAACCCAGTTCGACGCATCGCTGAACTGGAAGGATCTCGACTGGATCCGCAGCATCTGGCCGGGAAAGATCGTGATCAAGGGCATCCATGATATCGAGGATGCACGCGAGGCGGTGAAGGTCGGCGCCCAGGCCATGGTCGTGTCCAACCACGGCGGCCGTCAGCTCGACGGCGCGCCGTCGTCGATCTCGGTGCTGCCGGGAATCGTCGACGCCGTGGGGTCCGAGATCGAAGTGATGTTCGACAGCGGCATCCGCTCCGGCCAGGACGTGATGCGCGCGCTCGCCCTGGGCGCGAAGTCCTGCATGATCGGGCGGGCGTATATTTACGGCCTCGGTGCCTACGGCGGCCCCGGCGTCACCAAGGCGCTGGATATCCTGCGCAACGAACTCAGCGTCACCATGGGTCTGTGCGGCGTCAACTCGATCGCCGAGATCGACAAGCACGTATTGGTGCAGTAGCGGCTTGGAGCCAAGGGTCCCCCTTCCTTCCTTCTCCCCTTGTGGGAGAAGGTGGCGCGGACGAAGTCCGCGTCGGATGAGGGGTTACTAGGCTCCGAGCCTGTGGCACCCCTCACCCGTCTCGAACCGCTTCGCGGTTCGATCCACCCTCTCCCACAGGGGGAGAGGGAAGCACAAAGCTACGCGCCGAACTACATCGGCGGCGTCAATCCATCCAGGCCGACATTGACGCGCGAGGTCTCGAACGTGCCGTCGTCCTTCTTCGTGGCGCCCATGATGATGATCTTGGCGCCCGCCTTCAGCTCGCTCTTGTTGCCGGGGACGAAGGTGACGATCGGCGTTTCCGGCGTCACCGTGACTTTCTTTTCGCCGTCCTTGTATTTCACCGTCAGGGTCTGGCCGTCGGTGGCCGCGACCTTCTGGTCGACGGTGGCGTTGGTCATGGTGCTGTTGGGGCGCAGATCCCACGGCCGAAAGCCCTCGCCGGTGCCGCGCATGGCTTCCGGGAAGATATGGATCGCGATCGCCTTCTGGCTGCCGTCAGGCTGCGGCTGGCCGGTGACGCCGATATAGGAGCCCGGCTTGATGTCGGCGAGCGTGGTCTTGGTGATGCCGGTGACGGCGACATTATCGGACAGATGCACCTTCCGCTGGTCGCCGTCGCGGGTCTTGACGGTCAGCATCGCGCCATCGACGCTTTCAATGCTGCCGCGAATGCGCACAGGCTGCGGCTGCTGCGCGTAAGCGACCGACGATAACAGTGTCACCGCCAGGACAGCCCCGGTGCCGACGCGGGTAAAGAGTGAGAACGATCGTGACATTGAATTTCCTCTGAAGAAGCCGGACGGGGAGCGCCCGGCACCTGCAGATCTATACGTGCGACGCGGGTTATCTGTTACGGCATCACACCACTGTGACAGCGAGGTCGGCTTCCACCAGCGCGCGCAGTTCGGGGGTCACTTCGGGCCGTCGCCTGAACCACAGTTCGAAGCCGCGCACCGCCTGGTGGAGCAGCATGCCGAGACCGTCGGCCGTGCGCAGGCCGCGGGCGCGCGCCGCCGCCAGCAGCGGCGTCACCAGAGGCACGTAGACAAGATCGGCGACGGCGGCATGGACCGGCAGCAGCTCGACATTGACCTGCAGCGCCGGCTGGCCATTCATGCCAAGCGATGTGGTGTTCACCAGCAGCCCTGCCCGCGGCAGCACCATATTGATCTGCTGCCATGCCACCGGCACAACTCTCGCGCCGAACTGGTCGGCGAGTGCCTGCGCCCGATCGATGGTGCGGTTGGCGAGATACACGCGCTTGACGCCCCGTTCGAGCAGGCCGAACACCACGGCGCGCGCCGAGCCGCCGGCGCCGAGCACCAGCGCATCATCGGCGGCGTCCCATTCCGGCACCGCGTGGTCGAGATTGTCGATGAAGCCTTCGATGTCGGTATTGGTCGAGCGCAGCGTGCCGTGGTCGTACCACAGGGTATTGGCGGCCCCCACGGCGCGGGCGCGCTGGTCCGGTGCGGTCAAGGTGAGCACGCGCTCCTTGTGCGGGATGGTGATGTTGGCGCCGATATAGCCATGCTTCGACAGGTTCAGCACGAATTCGGCAAAGCCCTCCGGCGGAACCGACTCGATGCTGTAGCCGCCGGGGACGTCGAGCGTGCGCAACCAGTAGTGATGAATCAGCGGCGAACGCGAATGCGCCGCCGGCCAGCCGATCAGACATGCGGCGCGAGGTTTGCTCTGGTAAGGCATCGGTCATCCTTTGCCTCATCAACAAGGCAGCGCGATGCTCAAAACATGCTGATGTCCGGGCTGTCAATGCCACGCCCCGCGAAGGCGGGCGCGCACTGCAACAAAGGCGCTCAAAGCGAGCGCTGTGACCCATGACCCACGGCGGTGTGGCGGCCACCATCAGCGCAGGGCCGCAGCCTCCGTCGCCGCTGGCTCTGCCGCCGCAGGCCTGGCAGCCCGCGCCTTGATCTCCGCCACCGCATCGGCGATGTCCGGCCGATACTTGACCAGCGGCGGCCGCGCACCGTGGGTCAGCAGGGCGCGGCGCACCGGCTGCGAGGTGCCGGTGAGAATGACGCGGACGCCGCGACGCCTGGCCTTCTCGGCAATGCCCTTGATGGCGTTGGCTGCCGTGGAATCCAGGAACGGCACCGCAGCAAAGTCGATCACGAAGGCCTTGTGGCGATCGGAGATGCTGTCCAGCACCGAACCGATGGTCGAGGCGACCCCGAAGAAGAATGCGCCGGTGATGCGATAGACCAGCACGTCGGGATCGGCCACCAGCCGCGTGTCGTACGGCACCCGCTCGCCGTTGGCGTCGTCGGCGCGGTCGCCCGCTGCCAGCGGCACGCCGGCCTCGATGCCGGTGGTCTCCGCCATGCGATTGATGAACAGCACGGCGCCGAGCGCGAAGCCGACCAGGATGCCTTCGGTGAGGTCGCGGAAGATGGTCAGCAGGAAGGTCGCCAGCAACACCATGGCGTCGCCCCATGACGAGCGCAGCAGGGTGGCGAATTCGTGTTTCTCGGCCATGTTCCAGGCGACCACCGCGAGCACCGCCGCCAGCGCCGCCAGCGGGATGTAGCTGGCCAGCGGCGCCGCGACGAGAATGAAGACCAGCAAGAAGACGGAGTGCAGCATGCCGGACACCGGGCCGTGGGCGCCGGCGCGGACATTGGTGGCGGTGCGCGCGATGGTGCCGGTGACGCAGATGCCGCCGAACAGAGCGGCGCCGATATTGGCAGCGCCCTGCGCCACCAGTTCGCAATTGGAGCGATGCCGCCGCCCGGTCATGCCGTCGGCGACCACCGCCGACAGGAGCGACTCGATGGCCCCGAGCAGGGCGAAGGAAATCGCATCGGGCAGCACCGCCTGCAGCTTGGCCAGCGACATCGCAGGCAATGAGGGCAGCGGGAAGCTCTGAGGGATGCCGCCGAATTTTGTGCCGATGGTCTCCACCGGCAACGCAAGTGCCCAGGCGGCGACGGCACTGAGGATCACAGCGATCAGAATGCCCGGCACCGCGGGCCGCCACAGCCGCAGGCCGAGGATGATGGCGAGGCTGGCAACGGTCACCCCCACCGCAGCGAGATTGAAGCTGGGCAGCGCCCGACCGAGCGCCTCCAGCTTCGGCAGCAGATCGCCGGGCTCCTTGCCCGCCAGCGTCAGCCCGAGCAGGTCCCTGATCTGGCTGGCGAAGATGATGACGGCGATGCCTGCGGTGAAGCCCACGGTGACCGGAAACGGAATGAACTTGATGTAGGTGCCGAGCTTCAGGTACCCCGCGGCCATCAGGATGATGCCGGACAACATGGTTGCCAGCACCAAGCCATCGATGCCGTGGCGGTCGACGGTGGTGGCGACCAGCACAATAAAGGCGCCGGCCGGGCCGCCGATCTGAAAGCGGCTGCCGCCCAGCGCCGACACCAGAAAGCCGCCGACCACGGCGGTGATCAGCCCGCGATCCGGCGAGGTGCCCGACGCGATGGCTATGGCCATCGACAGCGGCAGCGCCACGATCGCAACGGTGAGCCCTGCCAGCACGTCATCGCGGAAATCGGCGAAGCCATAGCCCTCGCGCAGCACCGTGACCAGCTTTGGCGTGAACAGTTCGGCAAAGGTCGGCTGTGTCAGCTGCCGCATGTGGTGACGCACCCCCATGTCCCAAGTCGCAGATTACCATGTCACGGCAGGCGGCCGGAGATATTGAGCGGGATCAAAGGGCGACGCCGTCGCTTCGTTTGGCGTTGAGTAAGGGACCGACTTCCGATCGATCCCGCAAGCGAAGCTTGTCTCCTGGGAACCCGTCGAACAAGCCGAGGTGGCCCGCATAGGAGGTGGAGGTCCGCCTACGCCAATAATCCTCTGCCCATGAAAGAAATTTGCCGTGATCCTCGACCGTCGCGCCACGCCACGGGCCGCGCAGCGCGAGGCTTTCCCGGCAGACGCTCCACGGCATGTCGAGCCAGATCAGCGATGTCGCCCGCGGAAACGCCGCTTCGGCCAGCCATCCGTAGACGCCTTCAATGATCCAGCCCGGTTTCTCGGCAAGGGCGGCGACCATCGCCTTCGCCTCTGCTTCGTCCCGCTTGACCCCAACCTGGTCCAGCCAGTGGATGCGATCGAGATCGATGCGTTCGCCACCAATCCTGCTCTCAAGCAACCGCGCCAGCGTGCTCTTGCCTGAGCCGCTGTTTCCGATGACGACGATGCGCGGTCCCAAAATCATGGACCGCAGTTTACATCACGCCGCGACCCGGTGCGCGGCAATGATCTGCTCGGCGGCACGGCCGGTAACTTCGGCCATGTGATCGAAGGCGCGGACAAAACTGCCGGCGCCAGCGGTGGCCGAACGCAGTTCGACGATCAGGTCGCCGATCTCCGCTTCGGGCAACATGGCGCGGACGCGGTCCCAGCCCGGCCAGCCCTCGCGGGTGTCGAAGCCGAGGATCTGGCCGCGGCGGCCCGACAGGATGGCGTTGATCTTCGCTGTCGTCTCCGTGGGACAGGCCACCTCCACCACATGGATCGGCTCCAGCAGCACCGGCTGGCACTGCGGTAGCGCCTCGGTGACGCCGATGCGCGCCGCGGTGCGGAACGCGAGATCCGACGAATCGACGCTGTGATAGGAGCCGTCGGTGAGCGTCACCTGCACGTCGATCACGGGGAAGCCGAGCGGGCCACGCGCAAGCCCGTCGACCACGCCCTCGCCGACCGCCGGAATGTAGTTGCGCGGCACCGCGCCGCCCACCACCTTCTCGCCGAAGGAAAACCCGCCGCCGCGCGGCAACGGCCGGATCTCCAGCACCACGTCGCCGAACTGGCCGTGGCCGCCGGACTGCTTCTTGTGGCGGCCACGCAGGGTGATCGGCTTGCGGATGGTCTCCTGGTAGCCGATGGTCGGCGGCTGCGACTTGACGTTGACGCCGAAGCGGTCGTGCAGGCGCTCCAGTGCGACGCGCAGATGCATCTCGCCCTGCCCCCACAGCACCACGTCATGGCTGCGCGCATTGTTGACGACGCTCAGCGAGGGATCCTCCTCGTTCAGCTTCAGCAACGCCTGCCCAAGCTTGACGTCGTCCTTGCGGTCGGCCGCGGCCAGCGCCATGGCCAGCACCGGCGGCGTTGGCACCACGCCGAACAAGGCGGCGGGCGCGGTCTTGCCCGACGACAGCGTGTCGCCGGTCCTGATGTGCTCGAGCTTGCCGAGCGACACCACTTCGCCAGCCTCTGCCGAAGCGCGCTTGCTGTCGTGACCGGCATCGGCGGCGAGTATGCCCGACACCCGTCCGCTCTCGCCGGACGAGGCCTGCAGCGTCACGCCATCCTCCAGCCGGCCTGAGAGCACCCGCGCCAGCGACAGCTTGCCGCCATGGGGCTGGTGCGTGGTCTTGATCACGCAGGCCAGCGCTTCCTTGCCCGCGGCGGGCACGCCGAGGCGTTTCGCGGTCTCCGCAATGCCCGGCGCCTCGTGGCGCAGCGCCTTCAGGAGCCGCAGCACGCCGTTCTCGCGCAGCGCCGAGCCGAGCAGCACCGGGCAGATCACGCCCTCACGCAATTCGCGCGCGAGGTCGTCGAACACCGCGTCGGCCGGCGGCACGATATCCTCCAGCAGTTGCTCCATCAGCGCGTCGTCGTGGTCGGCGAGTTTTTCGAGCATCGAGAAGCGCGCTTCCTTCTCGCGCGCGAGGTCGCCGCCATCGAGCGCGATCACCTCGGAGGCCTTGTGCTCGCGATAGACAAAGGCGCGCTCCAGCGCCAGATCGACGAAGCCGGCGATCAGTTCGCCGTTCCAGATCGGGATCTGGCGCAGCACCAGCGGAATCCGCGACGCCGGCTGCAGCGTATCGAGGGTCTCGCGCACGCGCTTGCTGGCGCGGTCGATCTTGTTGAGAAACAGGAAGCGCGGAATGCCGAGATCCTCGAGTTCGCGCATGATCAGTTGCAGCTGCGGCAGCTTGCGTTCGTCGGCCTCGCAGACCACGACCGCGGCATCGACCGCCGGCAGCGCCGCGCGCATGTCGTGGGCGAATTCCACCGAGCCGGGACAGTCGATGAAGGTGTAGCTGTCGCCCATGAAGGTGGTGGTGGCGGCGGTGAGGCTGACGCCCATCTTATGGTGGCGCGCCTCGGGGCTGGCATCGCCGACGCTGGTGCCGGCGTCGACGCTGCCGGCCCGCGGGATCGCCCCGGTGCGGGCCAGGATCGCTTCAAGCAGTGTGGTTTTTCCGCTCTGGAAAGGGCCCACCAGTGCAATGCACCGTGGGCCTCGGGGACTTCTCAGGTCTTGTCCCATTGCCGCCTCCTGATCTGGAGCTCGGCCCGTGATTGGGTCGGCGACTGGGATCGTCCCCCCGGCCTGCGCAATTGGCAAGTCGGAAATGTTGCTGCGCTGCGGCGGGGCGCAGAGGGCGCTTCTTCCTTCTCCCCTTGTGGGAGAAGGTGGCACGGCCGAAGGCCGTGACGGATGAGGGGGTACGTCTGTGCTCCGAGTTTTGTGGCTACCCCTCACCCGTCCGCGCTGCGCGCGGACACCCTCTCCCACCCCGCAAAGCTTCGCTTTGCTTGGGGGAGAGGGAAGTAAGAAGAGCCGCGCAGCTCTTTCTTATCGTCCCGGGCGCAGTTCGAGGCTTTGGAGACCGGCGGCGATGTTGACGCCGGTGGAGCCCTGCAGGCTGAGCGGCTGCAATGCGATGGAATTGGCGGAGCCGCCGACCAGCACGTTGGCGCCGAGGCCGACGCCGAACGAGGCCGAGCCCTGGGCGCCGGCGTAGTTGCCTGACAGGTCGCCGATGCCGGCGCGCTCCACCGGGGCAAACACCGCCCACGACAGCGCGGTCTCCTGGGTGATGCCGAGGTCAAGCCCCACCTTGCGGATGGTCGCCACGTAAGGCTGGTCGGGACGGCCGCTCGCCTGCAACAGGCAGCCCAGATTGGTCACCGAGCCCACAATGAAGCCGACGTTCGCGCCACCGCGGCAATTGAGAACGCCGATCTGAACGGTCTGCGGCGACTGCGCCTGCGCACTGAATGCGACGAGAGTAGTTGCGGCAGCGCCGAGAAGTAGCGAAAGGCGGCTCATGACATGATCTCCGGGGTCTGACGATGTAATGCAGGACAATGCAGGCCGGCAGAATAGACTCCATCGCCGATCCGCGGTGGCATCTAGTCACAGCAGCCGCGTCTGTTCAATGACGGCCGACGCGGCTGACCGCAACAAAAAAGGCCCGCTTGCGCGGGCCTTTTCGTTAAATTGTCGTCGATCAGTGATGACGACGATGGCGGCGGTGGTGGCGCTTGCCGCGCACCGGCGCAGCGGGGGTCAGTTCGAGATTGACGATGCCGGCCGCGACGTTAAGGCCGGTCTGGCCCTGAACGCTGATCGGCTGCAGGGTGTAGGCGTTGCCGGCACCGCCGAGCAGGAAGTTGCCGCCGAAGCCGACGCCGACCGAGGCATTGGAGCCGACGCCGCCGTAGCTGCCGGCGAGAGCGCCACGCGGCACGCGGGCGTAGGGCGCAAAGGCGGTCCACTGCACGGTGGTGTTCTGGGTGAAGCCGAGATCGAGGCCGAAGCGCTTGATGTTGGCGACATAACCCTCTGCACGGCCGCCTTCGCTCTGGAAGACGCAGTTCAGGGTCGCGTTCGAACCGACCACGAAGCTGACGTTCTGGCCGCCGGTGCATTCGAGCACGCCGACGCGGACGCCCTGCTGAGCATTCGCGGAAGCGAATGACGCGACGAGCGCAACGGTCGCGATGCCGAACATTTTAGAGAGTTGCATAGATTTACTCCGCCTTTTTAGGATTTGAATTGCGTGGGCACAGGAAGGAAGCGCCGTGTTCAAAACAAGGCGCTTCCCAATAAATGGCGTCAAAACGTCGCGATTTTCGACGTTTTATAGTTTGCCTTAGCGCAGGTTGCCGCAGAAGCGCTGAATCCGGTTGCAGGCATCCTCGAGATCCGACGTTTTGGTTGCGTAGGAGATGCGAAATGCCGGGCCGAGGCCGAAGGCCGAGCCCTGCACCACGGCGACGCCTTCGGTCTCCAGCAGCTCGGTGACGAAGTCCTCGTCATTGGCGATCACCTTGCCCGACGGCGCGGTCTTGCCGATGGTGCCCTCGCACGACGGATAGACATAGAACGCGCCTTCCGGCCGCGGGCAGTGAATGCCCTTGGCCTGGTTCAGCATCGCCACCACCAGGTCGCGGCGCTCCTTGAACACCGCATTGTTGGCCGGGATGAAGTCCTGCGGTCCGTTCAGGGCCTCCACCGCCGCCCACTGCGCGATCGACGACGGGTTCGAGGTCGACTGCGACTGGATCGTCGCCATCGCCTTGATCAGCTCGACCGGACCGCCGGCATAACCGATCCGCCAGCCGGTCATGCAATAGGCCTTGGACACGCCGTTCACCGTCAGCGTGCGGTCATACAGTTTCGGCTCGACCTGCGCCGGGGTCGTGAACACGAAGTCGTCATAGACCAGATGTTCGTACATATCGTCGGTCATCACCCAGACATGCGGATGCTTGACCAGCACGTCGGTGAGCGCCTTCAGCTCGGCGCGCGAATAGGCGGCGCCGGTCGGGTTCGACGGCGAGCACAGGATGATCCACTTGGTCTTCGGCGTGATCGCCGATTCCAGGGCCTGCGGCTGCAGTTTGAAGCCGAACTCGGCGGTGCAGATCACCGGCACCGAGGTGCCGCCGGCCAGCGCCACCATTTCCGGATAGCTGACCCAGTACGGCGCCGGGATGATGACCTCGTCGCCGGGGTTCAGCGTTGCCATCAGCGCGTTGTACAGCACCTGCTTGCCGCCGGTGCCGACGATGATCTGGTTCGGCTTGTAGGTCAGGCCGTTCTCGCGCTGAAACTTCGCGATGATTGCGTCCTTCAGTTCGGGAATGCCGTCCACCGCGGTGTACTTGGTCTTGCCGGCCTCGATGGCGTGGATCGCCGCCAGCTTGATGTTGGCCGGAGTATCGAAATCGGGCTCGCCCGAACCAAGGCCGATGACGTTGCGGCCGGCTGCTTTCAGCGCACGTGCTTTATCCGTGACCGCGATGGTCGCGGACGGCTTCACACGGTCGAGCGCAGCGGACAAAAACGACATCATCATCTCCTTGCAACGTCGCGCACCCGCGGCCCGCGACTTGAATTGTGGGTGATCCTGTTGGGATCGGCGCACCCTAAAGCCCGCAACGCAGCATCGCAAGAAGCTTGGCCAGAAGACGCCGCGCCGGGCTGGCTTTTTTTGCTGATTTTTGTCCGAGCAAGCGGCATCGGCGCCGATTCAGCCGATTTTTCGCGGATGCCGCTTTTGCGACGCCCCGCTGGCCGCATAGGTCAGTGACGCTGCTGCATAGCGTTCGCGAAAGATTGATCGCTGCGCCGCACCGCACGCCATCATCGCGCGGCGATGCATTGCGCAGTGCATGGCATGGCATGGCATGATCTTTCGCGCTGCCTTCAAGCGGCGCTGGTTTTCGACTTTTTCCAGATCCGGGGGCTTGCGACGCACCGCCATCGGCATCATTGTTTGAACGCGCTGCCCGGGGTACGCGCGCGTTGACCACCGATGAATCGAACGACCGCGAATGTACAAGCTCTACTCCATGCAGCGATCCGGCAACAGCTACAAGGTCCGCCTTGCGCTGGCGTTTCTCGGCGCGCCCTATCGCGCCGTCGAGGTCGACATCCTGCGTGGCGAAAGCCGCACGCCTGATTTTCTCGCCATGAATCCGAGCGGCCAGGTGCCGCTGCTCGAGGTCGACGAAGGCCGCTTCCTCGCCGAGTCCAACGCCATCCTGTGGTATGTCGCGATCGGCACGCCGCTGGCACCGGAATCCCGGATGGACCGCGCCGAGGCGTTACAGTGGATGTTCTTCGAGCAGCATGCGCTGGAGCCGAATATCGGCGCCGCCTATTTCTGGCTGTGTCTGGTCAAGGGCGGCCGCGATCTGCAGACCCATGCGCTGGAAGACTGGATGGAGCGCGGCTATGCGGCGCTGCAGGTGATGGACAACCATCTCAAGACCAACGACTACTTCGCCGCCGGCCAGCTCACCATCGCCGACATCGCGCTGTACGGCTATACCCACGTCGCCGAGCAATGCGATTTCGACCTCGCCACGTTCCCGTCGATCCGGCGCTGGCTGCGCCGCGTCGAGCAGGAACCAGGCTTCGTCACCATGGCCGAACGCGCCGGCGCCGCGGTGGACCTCGATACCGCGACAGCCGCCCTCGAGGCATAATTCGCAAATTAGCGGGCATAACTGGCTATTATGCCCTCCTTTGGCCATGGTTGGCAGGTTTTCGCCCAAATATTGCCTGCCAGCGCTGCAAAATCTGGACCTACAGGGGTGATTCGCCCGTGTATTGAAGGATTTAGGGCCATGATACGGTCGCTTCGCCAAGGCACCGGTTTCGAACTTCGCCTTTCCCCCGTTGCGTCATCCCGGCTGACCCATGCCGTTGCAGCAGCGCTCGCCATAGGCTGCCTGTCGCTGTGCCTGATCGTCACCCTCACCATGCTGTCGATCAGGGTATCCATGGCGATGCCCATCGCTGGCTGACCCCCTGACCTTTTACCCCTCGCGCAAATCGTCGCCTTCTTGCGATCCCCCGGCGACGATCCACGCCGCAAGCGAACCACGGTCACCCCATGATGGAGACCAGGATGAAGTCGCCAGTTGTCTGGGTTACTGCGTCGCTGACGGCTGCGATTGCCGTGACCGCCACGTTCCTGATCGCCACCGGCACCCGCGGCGAGAATTCCTCCTTCGCCTCCTCCGCTGGTCAACTCCAGGTGCAGACGGTCGCCGGCGGCCTGGTCAATCCATGGTCGCTCGCATTCCTGCCCGACGGACGCATGCTGGTCACCGAGCGGCCCGGCCGCATGCGCCTCGTCACACCCGAAGGCCAGCTTTCGCCGCCGCTGAAAGGCGTTCCTGAGGTCTGGGCATCCGGCCAGGGCGGACTGCTCGACGTCGCCCTCGACCGTTCTTTCGCTGAGAATAACGACATCTATTTCTGCTACGCGCAACGCGCCGGCAACGGCGGCCGCACCGCGGTGGCGCGCGCGAAACTCAATGCGAATGCCGGGCGGCTCGACGACGTCAAGGTGATCTTCCGCCAGGACGGCCCGCTGTCGTCGGGCAATCACTACGGCTGCCGCATCGCGCAGGGCAAGGACGGCAACCTGTTCGTCAGCCTGGGCGAGCATTTCAGCGCGCGCGACGAGGCGCAGAACCTCGCCAACCATCTCGGCAAACTGATCCGCATCGCGCCCGACGGCACAGCGCCGCCGGACAATCCGTTCGTCGGCCGCGACGGCGCCAAATCCGAGATCTGGAGTTATGGCCACCGCAACGAACAGGGCCTCGCCTTCAATCCGGCGTCCGGCGAATTGTGGGAGACCGAGCACGGCCCGCGCGGCGGCGACGAGGTCAACATCATCCGCCCGGGCAAGAACTACGGCTGGCCGGTGATCGGCTTCGGCATCGACTACAACGGCGCCAAGATTCACGACAGCACGTCGAAGCCCGGCATGGAACAGCCGGTCAAATACTGGGTGCCGTCGATCGCGCCGAGCGGCATGGCGTTCTACACCGGCGCGCTGTTTCCGACATGGCGCGGCAGCCTGTTCACCGGCGCGCTCGCCGGCCAGATGCTGGTGCGGCTGTCGCTCGACGGCAACAAGGTCACCGGCGAGGAACGCCTGCTGCAGAACCTCAACGAGCGCATCCGCGATGTCCGGCAAGGACCGGACGGCGCGCTGTATCTGCTGACCGACAGTCCGGCGGGGCGGATTCTTCGCGTGTCGCCGGCGAAGTAGCGGGCGTGCGCTACAGATCGGCATGGCGGCGCCCGATCGCCGGTCGACTCCAGGTCACGACCATTTGTGAAAGATGAAGAACGCACCGGCGGCGATGAAGGCGAAGCCGAGCGCGTGATTCCAGCCCAGCGGCTCTTTCAGATAGAGGACCGAGAAGCCGGCGAACACGACCAGCGTGATCACCTCCTGCATGGTCTTGAGCTGCGCCGCCGAATAGACCGCGCTGCCCCAGCGATTGGCCGGCACTGCCAGCCAGTATTCGAAGAAGGCGATGCCCCAGCTCACCATGATGACCAGGGGCAGCGAAGCCCCCTTGAATTTCAGATGGCCGTACCACGCGAAGGTCATGAACACGTTGGAGGCAAACAGCATCACAATGGGCAGCAGCATCGGCGAAATGGCAGTGGGCATCGACAACCTTTCAAAATCCGAACTCCAACACCCGACGCGGGCACCGGTTCCATCAGACATCGCGATCGATTGAATACAACAATCGTAAAAATGCGGCAGGTCAATCCATCCGGCCTTAGGGATGCCGGCAAAAGAACCCGTGCACATCGCACCGTTTGTCATCGCGCCGCCCTAGTCTCGGGGCCACACGGGACAACACGATGCAGTTCAACGCACGCACGACGTCGGGACCGCTTCTGATCGCAACGGCGGCCCTGGCCGCCATTGCGGTCGATCGACATTTCGCCGTGGCGCTGAATCTCGCGCCGCTGTTCGTCGGCCTCGTGGTCTGCGGGGCGGCGCTGGGCGGCCTCGGTGCGGGCCTGGCCAGCGCGGCCATCGCGGTCGGCTGCACCGCGCTGTTGATGCTCG
>LNAP01009228.1_pt1 | contig 24548 bp, 17 predicted proteins | sample 602601 | NCBI WGS metagenome assembly LNAP01 (sample SAMN02440304, study PRJNA202911) | soil metagenome | biome: Subtropical and temperate rainforests or woodlands; isolation source: soil samples (1 kg each in a 20% v/v slurry with milli Q water) were... ...
GTTCGGCATCAAGGTGCCGCCGGGTTCGGGCAACGTGCAGTTGAAGAACGTCGCGGCGGTGTCGATCAGTGCCGATTTGCCAGCGTTCGCCAAGCCGGGGCAGCAGGTCGACATCACCGTTTCGTCCATCGGTAACTCCAAGAGTCTGCGCGGCGGCACCTTGCTACTGACGCCACTCAAGGGTATCGACGGCAACGTCTATGCGGTGGCCCAGGGCAACCTGGTGGTCGGTGGTTTCGATGCGGAAGGTCGCGACGGCTCGAAGATCACCGTCAACGTTCCGTCGGCCGGTCGCATCCCAGGTGGTGCGTCGGTGGAGCGCGCGGTGCCGAGTGGTTTCAACCAGGGCAACAGCCTGACGCTGAACCTCAACCGTTCCGACTTCACCACCGCCAAGCGCATCGTCGACAAGATCAACAACATGCTCGGCCCAGGCGTGGCCCAGGCCATCGACGGCGGTTCGATTCGCGTCACCGCGCCACTCGATCCGAGCCAGCGGGTCGACTACCTGTCGATCCTGGAAAACCTTGAGATCGATCCGGGCCAGGCGGTGGCAAAAGTCATCATCAACTCCCGTACCGGCACCATCGTGATCGGTCAGAACGTCAAGGTTTCTCCGGCCGCCGTGACCCATGGCAGCCTGACCGTGACCATCACCGAAGACCCGATCGTCAGCCAGCCCGGTCCTCTGTCCAATGGCACGACGGCGGTCGTGCCACGTTCGAAGGTCAATGCCCAACAGGAAGCCAAGCCGATGTTCAAGTTCGGCCCTGGCACCACCCTCGACGAGATCGTGCGGGCGGTGAACCAGGTCGGCGCGGCACCGGGTGACCTGATGGCCATTCTTGAAGCGCTGAAGCAGGCCGGCGCCCTGCAAGCCGACCTGATCGTGATCTGAGGGCGGCCATCGTGGATATGCGCAAGAGCGGTCTGGTCAGCAGCAGCGATTCGGGTTCCTATTCGGACCTGAATCGTCTGAATCAGCTCAAGGTCGGCGACAAGAACAGTGACGGCAACCTGCGCAAGGTGGCGCAGGAATTCGAGTCGCTGTTCCTCGGGGAAATGCTCAAGTCGATGCGCTCGGCCACTGAAGCGCTGGGTCAGGACAATCCGATGAACACCCCGGCGGCCAAGCAGTATCAGGAAATGTACGACCAGCAACTGGCCGTTTCCATGTCTCGCGAGGGTGGCGGTATCGGCCTGGCGGACGTGCTGATGCGCCAGATGTCGAAGAACAAACCATTGGCGCCGGGTGAAGCAGCTGCCGCGTCGCTCGCCAAACAGGAGGCCGCCAAAGCCGCCATGCAAACGCCGGTAGCGGCAGGCACGGTGGCGATCAATGGCCCGCTGTCGCGCGTCAATGGTCAGCGTCCATTGTGGGCTTCGCGTTCAGTCCATACGCCGCAAGAGGCGGGTGAGGGTGGTCATCGCAATGACATGGCGCTGATCAATCAGCGACGCCTGGCATTGCCACCGAAGTTGGCTGATCGTCTGCTGGCAGGGCTGGTGCCTTCGGCGACGACCGCTGCCACGACGACGGTCAACAAGACACCGTTGCCTGAGCGCGCGATGCTTACTGGCTCAGGACCGCTGTACAACGGCGACTGGCTGGCGAACGCGCAGCAGGCTTCCACGGGTGGCATGCAGATTTACGGTCGCGCTATGGCGCAGATTCCTCTGGCGCCGCCGAAGAAAGCCTTCAGTTCCGCCGACCAGTTCGTCAACACCATGTTGCCGATGGCCAGGGATGCGGCGGCCCGCATTGGTGTCGATCCACGTTACCTGGTGGCCCAGGCGGCCCTGGAAACCGGTTGGGGCAAATCGGTCATGCGCCAGCAGGATGGCAGCAGCAGCCACAACCTGTTCGGCATCAAGGCCGGCACCAGCTGGCAGGGCAATTCGGCGCGGGCGATCACCAGCGAATTCAGAAACGGGCAGATGGTCAAGGAGACGGCCGAGTTCCGTTCCTACGACTCCTACAAGGACAGTTTCCATGACCTTGTGACTTTGCTGCAGACCAATAATCGCTATCAAGATGTCGTGAAGTCGGCCGATAACCCAGAACAGTTTGTACGCGAGTTGCAGAAGGCCGGTTACGCAACCGACCCGGACTACGCAAGCAAGATTTCGCAGATAGCCAAGCAGATGACGAGTTACCAGAACTACGCTGCGGCGGGCGTTTCCACCACGCCTTTATAGGCACAAGGTATAAGGTCTGAACCATGAGTTTGCTCAATATCGGGATGTCGGGGCTGAGTGCCAGCCATAGCGCCTTGGCGACTACCGGCAACAACATTGCCAACGCCGACACCGCCGGGTACTCACGCCAGCAAACCGTGCAGGGCACCAAGGGGTCGATTCAGTACGGCAACGTCTACATCGGCACCGGCACGACGCTGGCCGATGTGCGCCGGGTATACAACAGCTACCTCGATGCACAGTTGCAGACAACGACGTCGCTCAACAGTGATTCGGCTGCGTACCTTGGGCAAGTCACGCCACTCGATGCCTTATTGTCCGACAGTGGCACCGGCCTCAATGGTGCCCTGACCAAATTCTTTGCCTCGGTACAGAACGTCAATGCCAAACCGGGCGACGACGCCTCCCGCCAGTTGTTGCTAAGCGATGCCCAAGCCCTGAGCAATCGTTTCAATTCCGTGTCCAGCCAGTTGAGCACGCAGAATGCGAACATCAACGGCAACCTGGCGAACATGGCTGATCAGGTCAACAAGCTGACCACTACCGTGGCGCAGTTGAACCAGAAAATCAGCGAGATTTCGAGCTCCGGCGGCGCACCGAATGAGCTGCTTGATGCTCGTAACGAAACCATGCGCCAGCTATCGACCTTCACCGGTGCACAGTTTGTCGAGCGCGACGGAAACGTTGATATCTTTCTGGGTAGCGGCCAGCCACTGGTGATTGGCAATACCGTCAACAAGCTTGAGACTGTCCCGGGTAAAGATGATCCGGGTCGTTTGTCGCTGCAGCTCAATCGTGGCTCGAGCATCGTCGATATCACATCGATCATGACCGGTGGTGAAATCGGCGGCCTGCTGCGTTATCGCAGTGAAGTGCTCGATCCGGCCATGAACGAATTGGGTCGTGTGGCGCTGGTCGTCGCCGATCAGATGAACAGTATCCAGGCTCAGGGCATCGACAAGAACGGTAATTTCGGTTCGAACCTGTTCAACAGTATCAACAGCGCCGCGCAGATGTCTCAGCGCAGTATCGCTTCCACCGGCAACAGTGCTGGCTCCGGTAACTTCGATGTGAGCATCGAGGACACGGGCAAACTGACCATCAACGATTACAAGGTCACGTTCACGTCCGCTACCGACTACACCGTTCAGCGCCTGCCCGATAACACGCCGATGGGCACCTTCAGCACCACGACGACACCTGCACCGGTGATCGACGGGTTCTCGATGACGTTCAACGGGGGGGCGGCTCAAGGCGACACCTTCAAGCTCACGCCGACACGTAACGCATCGGCCAATATCAAAACCGAGATGACCGACTCCAAGCGTCTGGCCATCGCGGCACCATTGGGAGCGGCCATCGCTCCGGGTGGCAGCGGTACGCTGACCATTCCGGCCAGCGGTCAGCCGACCCTGACCACGAAATTCGATATCTACGACTCGGCCACCGCCACGGCGATGCAGAACGGCCTGAAAAACTCCACGCCGACCAAGGTCGTGTTTGGCGATGTTTCCGCCGACGGCACCAGCCAGACCTACCAGTTCCTGGATGCCAAAGGTGGCGTCATCAGCAGCGGCACCATCAAGCCGGGTGAAAACAACACCCTGAGCCTGACCGTGCCGCTCAAGGACTCCACGGGTGCGCCGATCCCGCCTGCGCCCGCGACTCAGTACACCGTAAGTTTCGATATGACCGTGGCCGGCTCCCCGGGCAAAGGCACCGCGATCAACGTCACGCTCAGCCAGCCGGGCAGCCTGGATAACCGTAACGGTACAGCCCTGGCCGGTTTGCAGACCGCACAGACAGTGGACACCGGTTCGGCGAGCAAAGGTATTTCCCTGAACGACGCCTACGGCAAACTGGTCGAGGGTGTCGGTTCCAAGGCTGCTCAGGGCAAGCTCGACAGCGCCGCGACCAGCGCGATCCTGGCTAACGCCAAGGGGGCTCGCGACTCGCTGTCCGGTGTCGACCTCGATGAGGAAACCGGCAACCTGGTCAAGTATCAGCAGTACTACACCGCCTCTTCGCAGATCATCAAGGCTGCGCAGGAAATCTTCAGCCTTTAAGGAGTCGTAGCCCATGCGCATTTCTACCGCCCAGTTTTACGAGTCCTCGGCTGCGAACTATCAGAAGAATTTCGCGAACGTGGTCAAGAGCAGCGAAGAGGCCAGTAGCCTCGTTCGTGTAAATACCGCCGCTGATGATCCGGTTGGCGCGTCGCGGTTGCTGCAATTGGGGCAGCAGGCTTCGATGCTTGATCAGTACCAGGCCAACGCCACGACCATCAAGGCGACCCTGGGTGCGACCGAAGCGGTGATGACCAGCATCAACAACGTTCTTCAACGCGCCAAGGAGTTGGCCGTAGGTGCCGGTAGCGGTGGTTATACCGATGAAGATCGCCAGGCCAACGCGTCTGAGCTGGGGCAGATTGAAGAACAGCTTCTGAGCCTGATGAACAGCAAGGACGAGAATGGCAAATACATCTTCGCCGGTTCCAAGGGCGACACCGTGCCGTTCACGCGCAATAGTGATGGCACCTATAGCTACAACGGCGACCAGGTGACCCTGGATCTGACGATCGGCGACACCATGTCGATGGCCACCAACAGCACAGGTTGGGATGCGTTCCAGCAAGCGATCAACACCAGTCGCAGCCAGGTCACGATGACTGCGCCACCGGTGGATGATGGTCGTGTGAACCTGTCTAACGGCCAGGTATCGTCGAACGTCACCTACAACAACAAATTCCGCAGTGGTGAGCCGTACACCGTGGACTTTGTTAGCGGCACGCAACTGAAAATCACCGACTCGGCTGGCAATGATGTGACCGCCGAAGCCAGTCAGGGCGGTGCGTTTGATCCAGCCAGCAAGACCGGGCAGACCGTGAGCTTCCGTGGTGTCGACCTGTCCTTGAACATCAACCTGAGCGCAGGTGATGTACCAGGCACTGTGCTACCGGGGCACTCCTTCACTCTGGCTGCCAAGCCTGACACGTTTACGACTACCCGTAGCCCTGGCAATCCGTCGTCCGCACAAGTGACTGGCAACAGCATCACCAACCCGGTCGACTACCACGCCAGTTTCCCGACCGGGGCAGCGGTGATCAAATTCACTTCCGCTACCGACTTTGAGCTGTACGCAGCGCCGCTGACCTCCACCAGCAAGCCGGTTTCAACTGGCACCATGGCTGGCAACGTTGCCACGGCGTCGGGCGTGAGTTTTACCCTCACCGGCGCCCCAGGGCCAGGCGCTGGCGATCAGTTCAATGTTGCCGTTAACTCACACGAAACCCAGAACATTCTGGATACCGTAAGTCAGTTGAAGACGGCGTTGAATACGCCCACCAACGGCAACCCGGCAGCGACCCAAAAACTGCGGGCCTCTCTGGCTTCGGGTATCGCCAACCTGGCGAGTGGTAGCGATCAGCTCTCCAGCGCCCTGAGTTCGGTCGGTGGCCGTGGGCAGGCGCTGGACACCCAAATGGATACCAATCAAAGCCTGGTGCTGGCCAACAGCCAGACCCAGTCAGCGATTCGCGACTCCGATCCGGCAGCAGTGATGACCCGTCTGACCTTGCAACAGACCATGTTGCAGGCCTCGCAACTGGCCTTCAGCAAAATTGCTCAACTGGGATTGTTCAACAAGGTCTGAGTTTGCGCCTGTCGAGCAGTCAACCGTCTTTTTCCAAGCGGTTCCGGGGTATCTGCCTTAAGGGGTAGAGGCCCGCCGCTCGAGAGTTTCCCGCTGTGAATCCAATCCCCCTCGTCAGTATCGTCATTCCCGCCTTCAATCCGCGCTTCTTTGGCATTGCTTTGCAGAGTGCGTTAAGTCAGTCCTATCAAAATCTGGAAGTCATCATCTGTGATGACTGTGAAGATGATGGAATCAAGCAGATTGTCGAGTCTTTCACAGGGCTGACGCGCGTGCCTGTGAACTATCTGCGAAACACTGAACCCCTGGGGTTTGCAAAGAATCTCCTGTGCGGCGTCGAAGCTGCGCGAGGGGAATTCATAAAAATACTGTGTGATGATGATCTGCTGTTTGATGAGTGCATCACTGAGCAAGCCCAGGTGCTTGCCCGGCACGCTGATGTCAATCTTGTTTTCTGTCTGCGACTGCTAACAGATGAGAATAGTGTTTCGCTGCCCATGCGGCTGGAAAACTGTGGTTTTTCACCTGAAGACGCAGTGTTCGTCGGCGAAGATTTGCTGGCGGTTTTTGAGAAAAGCCCCCTTAACGTGCTTGGTAATTTCAGCGCGGCGCTGATGCGTAGAACCGATGTGCTGGCGCTTATCCCGGTGTTGACTCAAGCGTCGGGCGGCTTTATTGCGTTGCTGGATTTTGCTGTGTTCGTCTGTTTGCTGCGGCGTGGCAATATGGTGATGCTCAACAAGGTTTTGAGTGCAGAGCGACTTCATGACGCGCGCCTGAACAAGCAGCCGGAAATGGCTACGACCGCCGCGAGAGAATTAGTCTGGCTCAAGGACATGCTCATTGCCCGTGGTGGAGGGCTTCCTCCGGCCTCGGGCTGGGTTCGCTATGCCGCACTCGCAGCTGCGGAGGATGGCAATGCCAGAACCTGGAAGGAGCTGGGCCTGACGCTGATTTTGAGTAATCGCCAGACCGCGTTTCAAGCGCGTGTCGGTACTCAAAGCGAAAACTACGCCGAGTTCTATCAGGACTGGCTCGCCGCTCGCAAGCTTTCCGACGTCGAACGACGCTTGATGCCGCAGAAAGTGGCTGGCTGGCCTGCTCAGCCAGCTCTGGTTCCCATCGTTATTGACACTCGAGGTGACCGTGGCGCTCTGAGGGTGACACTGCAAAGCCTCCAGCATCAGGTCTATGCGCCGCATAAGGTCGTGTTGTTCTCCAATGTGCTGTACGAGGCCAAGAGTGATGTATTGCAATTGTCGATCCAGCAAGACTGGGTACAACAACTGAATGATCTGCTGCCAACGCTGGATGGCTGCGAATGGTTCTATTTATTACGGGCCGGCGACAAACTGGCTGATTCTGCGCTGGCGGTTCTGGCAGAACGTATTGCCGTCGTGCCAGGCATCCATTGTATTTACAGCGATGAGGGCGGCCTAATCGAGGGGGAGTCGAGCGAGCCAGTGTTCAAGCCGGATTTCAATCTTGACCTGATGCGCGCCTATCCGTACGTCGGCCGAACTCTAGCGTTCAACCGCCAGAGTATTATTGAACTCGGCGGCTTTGACAGATCGTTTGGCGAACTCGCCGTGCAGGATGCGTTATGGCGTCTGGTGGAGGCTGTCGGCCCACAAGCTATCGACCATATCGCCGAGATTCAGGTCGAGTCGATGCTGACGTTTGCGCAATGGCTTTCAGAGCCGCAAGTGGTTGCTCGTAGCGCTTTGCTGGTGTCTGCACACCTTGAGCGCTTGGGGGTGCAGCATCGTATTTATCCTGACCAACTGCCATTGCTTAATCACGTCGAATATCGGCACAACGACCAACCGCTGGTCTCGGTCATTATCCAGGCTGGTGCTGATCTGCCTGGTCTGCAGCGTTGCATTGAAAGTCTGTTTGAAAAGACCCACTACGCCCGTTATGAAATTCTGATCGTCGATAAGGGCAACGCCGACGCAGCCATGAAAGAGTGGTTGCTGGCGATGTCGCAGGTGGGCGAATCGATGTTGCGAGTGATCACGTTTCAAGAGGCGGTCAATGAGGCGGCCATTCATAACTTTGCAGCAAGTGAGGCGCGAGGCGAGTACCTGTTGTTGCTCAACGCCCGGAGTGTCATTGGTGATGCCGATTGGCTCAAGGCATTGCTTAACCATGCGCAGCGTCCCGAAGTCGGTATTGTCGGCGGACGGGTGCTAAGCCCGCAAGGAAAGGTCTTGGGGGCCGGCTTGGTCCTTGGATTGTGTGGGGTGGCAAACAGTGGATTTCAGGGCGATGCCACCGACGCTCGTGGATACCTCCAGCGGTTACAGGTTGCGCAGAACTGGAGCGCGGTGAGTGGGGATTGTCTGATGGTGCGCAAAGAGGTGTTCGAGGAGGTAGGTCGGCTCGATGAACAGTCGCTTTCACTCGGTCTCAGCGATGTGGATCTTTGTCTGAAGGTGGGGCAGGCCGGGTATCTTGTGGTCTGGACACCTCATGCCAGTGTCGTGCTGCAAGCGCCAGCGCCACTTGAGCCGGCCGCTTGTGAGCTGCAACTTCAAGAGCACGAAACCTTCTATCTACGCTGGCTGCCTAAAATTGCCAGCGATCCCACCTACAGTCCGCACCTTAGCTTGAGCCACTCCAACTTTCGGCTCGAGTCGCGGACTCGCACTGGTTGGAATCCATTTTGCTCGCGTTCGGTTCCGTCGATTCTTGCATTGCCGGTCAACAGCACCGCATCGGGCCATTATCGGGTTATTCAGCCGCTGATTGAGTTGGAGGCCGCCGGGCAAGCTCTCGGACGTTGTATGTATGAGCCGCCTTCGATCATTGATGTCGAAAGAATGTCGCCTGATGTGATCCTGCTGCAATGCCGGTACGGAGAAAGTTCGGGCAGTGAGTTGGCGCAAATCAAACGGTATTCCAGTGCCCGACGTATTTTTGAGCTAGACGACTACGTCATCAGCGCGCCGAAAAAAAATGCCCATGCGCGCAACAAGGCGGCGAATATCGAAGAGATCGTACGCAATTCAATCGGCTTGTGTGACCGTGTAGTGGTGACCACTGATGCCCTGGCGGATGCCTTGTCCAGCATGCATCAGGATATTCGAGTAGTGGCGAACATGCTGGCGCCGCATCTGTGGAGCGGTCTGCGCAGCGAACGGGGAACTTCCTCCAAGCCAAGGGTGGGTTGGGGGGGCGGAACCAGCCATACCGGTGACCTGGAGCTTATAGCTGACGTGGTTCGTGAGTTGGCCGATGAGGTGGAATGGGTGTTTTTCGGGATGTGCCCGGAGGCACTTCGGCCCTACCTGCATGAATTTCATAGCTCAGTCGGTTTTATGAACTATCCGGCCAAGCTCGCCAGCCTGAATCTCGACCTCGCCTTGGCGCCTCTTGAGCACCATATTTTCAACGACTGCAAAAGCAATCTGCGTCTTTTGGAATACGGTGCATGTGGCTATCCGGTCATCTGCTCTGATACCAAGGCCTACAAAGGTGACTTGCCATGCACCCGAGTGCAAGGCAATAGCACTGAGCAGTGGATCGATGCAATTCGCATGCACCTCAACGACCCGCAAGCGAGCTATCGCATGGGCGATGCGTTACGCGAGGCCGTATTGCGTGATTGCATGTTGCAGGGCAATAACCTGCAACACTGGTTCGATGGTTGGTTTGGCGATTGATCGCCCAGGTGATCTTGTTCGGCTTCGGCAGATATGAATCTGGCACAGAAGCTGCTGTTGCCAGATGCCAGCAGCCAGAAAAATGACTGCGCTGAAAAGTGGCAGCTGTGCGCCACTTACCGAATGTTTGGAGATACCGATGAAAGGTAACCTGCTGTCGTTTTCTTTGCTTGGCGCCAAGCCAAATTACCTTTCCGGGCGAAGCGCCTGGATCGAACATATACCGTTTGCATTTTTGGTCGTCGAGGCATTACGCCCTGATACGTTCGTTGAGCTGGGCTCGCTTTTCGGTGATTCGTATTGCGCGTTTTGCCAGGCGGCGAAAACCTTGGGGCTGCCAATGCGTGCTTTTGCCGTGGACACCTGGGCGGGTGACCAGCACGCCGGTTTTTATGGCCAGGAAGTCTATGACCAACTGAGGTCTGTGCATGACGAGTCGTATGGTCAATTCTCCGAAATGAAGCGAATGACCTTTGATGACGCGTGTGGTGATTTTGCCGATGGCTCCATTGATCTGCTGCACATTGACGGCTTGCATACTTACGAAGCCGTCAAGCATGACTTCGAAACATGGCTACCGAAGATGAGCGAACGTGGGGTGATTCTGTTCCATGACACCGTGGTTCGTGATCGCAATTTTGGCGTCTGGAAGCTCTGGGCCGACATCTCCACTCGATACGAATCTTTCGAGTTCCACCACGGCCACGGGTTGGGAGTGTTATGCGTAGGGAGCGCGGTGCCGCAGTCTTTCCTGGATTTCCTTGGTCAACAGCAAGCCCATGCCGAAAACGCGCGCGCGTTCTTTCATGCGCAAGGATACCAGCTGACTTTGCACAACCATGTTCGGGCAAAATTGCAGCATAACGAGCAGAGTATGCAGCAGTCCGCCGAGCAGATGAACCAGGCCGCAGCCCTGCTGGAAAATCTGGACAAGCAAATCTCTCAGCTCAAGGGTGAGTTGCGTGAGTCCAATGCGCTGAATGCACAGCTTAAGCAAGTGCTGGAAATGGTCACTGCCAGAGCTTGATCCCTGCTCGTCGTGGATTTGAGTGGTGCAAGTCTTTCCATGCATCAGGCCTGACCGCCATTGCGGTATATCCTCTGGGGATGCCGCAGTGGCCCTTTTTTCGTGCTTTAAAATTCTTCCGGTCGGGTTGCTAAAAATGCAACCTTCTCATGACAACGTGACCTTTCAGTCATAAAGTGCATCTTCACTGTAGTGTGTTGTGGGGAGATGCACGATGGGTTTGCTCAATGCGCCTGATTTTCGTCTATCCCAGGTAAATCGACTCTATTGATAGCGCTCCGGATCTTGTTTCAGGGGTCAACGTTTAGCTGTTTATTATTGGGAAGCCATGATGATTGGCATAAAAAGCATTGCGAGCTACGTGCCTGTAGCCGGCGTGGACAATTATGCACAAGGTGCAAAATTCGAGAAGGATGAAGAGTTCATCCTGGGCAAGATCGGCTCGGCCTTCCTGCCGCGCAAAGACGCTGATCAGGAAACCTCCGACCTGTGTGTTGAAGCGGCCAATGCGCTGTTTGCCAGCAACCCTGAGCTGAAGCGTGAATCCATCGATGCGCTGATCGTCGTTACCCAGAACGGCGATGAAGAAGGCCTGCCGCATACGGCTGCGATTGTGCAGGACAAACTCGGTCTGCCGACCAGTGTCGCCGCGTTCGATATTTCCCTCGGCTGCTCCGGCTATGTCTATGGTATCTACGCGATCAAGGGGTTCATGGAGGCCGCCGGCCTGAAGAACGGCCTGCTGATTACTGCTGACCCGTATTCGAAGATCGTTGACCCTGAAGATCGCAACACCACCATGCTGTTTGGTGACGCCGCCACAGCCACATGGATGGGTGAAAATGCCACCTGGCAGCTGGGCAAAGCCAAGTTCGGTACCGACGGCTCCGGTGCGCCGCACCTGAAAGTGACCGATGGCGTGTTCTTCATGAACGGTCGTCAGGTGTTCAACTTCGCGCTGCTCAAAGTGCCGGCGCATTTGCATGAGCTGCTCTCTGACTCGGGCCTGGCGGCTGACGATATCGACGCCTTCTGCATTCACCAGGGCAGTGCAGCGATTGTCGATGCCGTGGCCCGACGTTTCGAAGGTGAGCCAGAGAAGTTCATCAAGGACATGGTCGAGACCGGTAATACTGTGTCCTCGAGCATTCCATTGCTGCTGGAAAAGCACGTTCTGGACTCCGACTGGAAGCGAGTTGCATTGAGCGGTTTCGGCGTTGGTCTTTCGTGGGGGTCGGCAATTATCTATCGCCCTTGATATTTCACTCGCCAAAAAAAATGCTGAAGACCTGTTGGTCTTCAGCATTTTTTTTGTCTGGCCTTTTGCTCGGCAGTTTTCAGACGCCATTTTTCTGTATTGAGGGCTCTTAAGTCCTTGTTTCATTGGGGGTGGCTGTTTGATGGCGTTTTTTTTTAAAAAACCCCTAAAGCAAGTTGCAATGCCGACGATAACTATTACGAAGGTTCTCTAGGCCATACCCGGCGGTTGCCAGGGCCGGAAGCCGCAGTACCCAACCAACGAGGAATTCGTCATGGCTTTTACATCGTTGAACGTTCAGAAAAACCTGAACCGTGCTTCCGACGCTCTGTCGACTTCGATGACCCGACTGTCTTCCGGCCTGAAAATCAACAGTGCCAAAGACGACGCCGCCGGCCTGCAAATCGCTACCCGCATGACTTCGCAAATCCGTGGTCAGACCATGGCGATCAAAAACGCCAACGACGGTATCTCGATCGCCCAGACCGCTGAAGGCGCGATGCAAGAGCAGACCAACATTCTGCAACGTATGCGTGAACTGGCTGTCCAGTCCCGTAACAGCAGCAACAGCGATACCGATCGTGACGCTCTTAACACTGAGTTTGCTCAGATGTCTGATGAGCTGACACGTATCGCCAACAGCACCCAGCTTAACGGCAAGGATCTGCTGAAAGCTGCAAACACCATGACGTTCCAGGTGGGTTCGAACACTGGTCCTGAAAACCAGATCGATATTAAACTTGTAGACCTCACAGCAGGTACCCTGAGTGTTGATAGCACCAGCATCGGTATTTCGGGCACCGACGCTACTATTCAAGCCAACTTTAAGTTGGCTGTCGATAATATCGACGCGGCACTGAAAACCATCAACACCACTCGTGCTGACCTCGGTGCTGCACAAAACCGTCTGACCAGCACCATCTCCAACCTGCAGAACATCAACGAAAACGCCAGTGCTGCACTGGGTCGCGTACGCTGCTGAAACTGCACAGCTGACCAAGCAACAAACTCTGCAACAAGCTTCCACCGCAGTTCTGGCTCAGGCCAACCAACTGCCATCCGCTGTACTGAAACTGCTTCAGTAATAGCCGGGTGAGTTTTGGCGGGGGAGTGTGCATGTCGCGCTCTCTCGCTTTTTACTTTAAGAGGTGATGGACATGGATATGAGCGTCAAGCTGAACTTGTCTTATCCTGCGTCCCAGCAGGCGACGACGACTGTTGCCGATAAGTCTGCGCAGAAACCTCTAGCGGAAACTGCACCAGTGGTTGCCGTCAAGGATGAAGGTAAAAACGACCGGTCCGAGCAGGAAAAACTGAAGATGGCCGTTCAGGAAATTGAAAAATTTGTTCAGTCGGTCAAGCGTAACCTGGAGTTCTCGATTGACGAGCCTTCAGGCAAGGTTGTTGTAAAGGTCATTGCCAGTGACTCCGGTGAGGTGGTTCGTCAAATCCCCAACGAAGAAGTCCTGAAGTTGGCCAGTAGTTTGAATGATGCAAGCAGCCTGTTGTTCAGCGTTAAAGTCTGACAGTTGGCACAAATATTGTTGCTATGTTCTTTTGGGCGTTGTAGTGGTCAAAAGACCGGCGAGACACTGAAGGGAGTTTCACATGGCGAGTCCAATTCTACCGGGTCTTGGCTTAGGGTCCGGCCTAGATACCACTGCTATCGTCAAGGCGCTGGTCGATTCTGACAAGGCGGCCAAGCAAAGTCAGATTGACCGAGGGACCAAGGCTAATACTGCAAGTATCTCCGGTATTGGTACCTTGAAATCCTTGATGGCGGCCTTTGCAAAGTCCATGACTGATCTGGGAAGCACCACTAGTCCACAGTTTCCGGGTTTTGCTGCCACTTCCTCGGATGTGAAAATCGTCACGGCCACCGCCAGTAACACCGCTGTGGGTGGTAGTTACGCCATTGATGTCCAGAATATGGCGACTTCCTCGAAAGTCACCACGGCGGCTTTTAAGAATGGTGTGACCAGTTCGATAACGGCTGGTCCGCTCACCATCCAGCAAGGCACCTCGACGTATAACCTCACCATCGATAGTGGGGCTACATTGCAATCGGTGCGGGACTCGATTAATGCCGATGCGTCGCTCAAGGCAGCAGGTATCAGTGCCAACATCGTGACCGACTCTTTCGGTTCGCGCCTGGTACTGGGGTCGACCACTACCGGCTCAGGTTCTGATATCAAGGTCGGCGGCATTCCGGAGTTGACTATCGGCAGTACAGTTGTAGGTACCGCCGACGCACCGATGACCAAGGATTCGGCTGGTATTATTGCCGCTGCCGCTGTCGATGCCAATTTCACGGTCGACGGCATGGCGTTGACCAGCAAGACTAATACGGTCGATAAAGCTATCTCCGGTTTGACGTTGAATCTGGTCGCGAAAGGTGCCACCAGTGTAACGGTGGCCGCTAACAATGATGGTCTGAAGGCATCAATCCAGAAATTCGTCGATTCCTATAATGCCCTCGCCAACGGTATCTCGAAGTTGACTACACCTTCGGTCGATGCTGATGGTAATCCGGTTTCCGCGGCGTTGACTGGTGACGCGTTGCCTCGTTCAATCCTGTCCACAGTTCGCGGCCCATTGGCGGAAACAGGTGCCGGAAATCAGCTCACGGTGCTCGCGCAGTTGGGGATTACCACCAATCAGAAGACCGGTGCACTGGATTTCGATAGCACCAAATTCACCGCCGCGATGAATGACAAAAAACTCGGCGGTGAAGTCCAGGAGTTGTTCACGGGTAGTAACGGGCTGCTGGAGCGGATGACCAAGGCGATTACTCCGTTCACGGAAACCGGTGGTATTCTTGATCAGCGCAGCACCAGTTTGAGCAAGACTTCGACCAAGCTGGCTGCCGATCAGGCGGCACTTGATCGTCGTGTTGAAACGCTGACGGCGGTACTGAGCAAAAAGTACAACGACATGGATACCCTTGTCGGAAAGCTGAAGGCCACTGCCAGCAACATCACGTCGATGTTCGAAGCAATGACAGCACAACAGAAGAACAGCTGATAGTCCGTTAACGCCAAAAGCCCGGCAGCGTTTCAATCCGCTCCGGGCTTTTTGTTTTTGGATCTAAAGTTTTTTGACGTGTCGTCGATATGGTGGTTATACGAACCAAAGAGTTTAGATGAGGTACAACATGAACCCAATGTTAGCCCTTCGCCAATACCAGAAGATTGGCGCGCAGGCGCAAACTTCCGAAGCCAGTCCTCACCGCTTGGTGCAGATGCTGATGGAAGGTGGCCTGGATCGTATTGCCCAAGCCAAGGGAGCGATGGAGCGCAAGGATATCCCCAACAAAGGTGTTTTGATCGGCAAGGCTATCGGAATTATTGGTGGTCTGCGTGAAGGCCTGGATCTTGAAAATCAGGCTGAGGCCGTGGGCGAGCTGGATAATCTATACGTCTACATGATGAAGCGCCTGGCCGAGGCGAATCTCAAGGCTGACCCAAAAATCCTCGACGAAGTCGCCGATCTGCTTCGCACCGTCAAAGACGGCTGGGACGCGATTGCCGCGCCAGGTCCTCAGTTTTAAGGAGATCACCATGAGTCTTGTATTGCAGCGAATCGAACAAACCCGAGAAGGTCTTGTAGGCGCTCTGACCGAACGTAACTGGGAAGCCATCGGTGAGTTGGACCAGGCTTGCCGTTCCTGCATGGAAGACGTCTTGAGTGAACCTTCGGTGGACGAGGCAGCGTTGCGCGATAATCTTGAGGAGTTGCTAGGGGTCTACAAGCAACTGCTTGAGGCGGCGACGGGAGAGAGGCAGGCGATAGTCGAAGAGATGTCGCAGATCCACCAAGCACAAAACGCGGCAAAGGTTTACCATCTGTTTGGTTAATTGACGCCAGTTAATCCAGATATAGTGCGCCATAAATTTGACTGTGCACGGTTTTTTGACTTAACTAGTGGCTGGTTCCAGATTTCAGTCGTCTTCAGGCATATTTGTGCCTGCAAGCGTTTAGCTTGCCCCAGCATTTTGGGCATCGAGTTGACTAGGGAAGTTGCTATTGCATGTGGCGTGAAACCAAAATTCTGCTGATTGATGACGATAGCGTCCGCCGCCGCGACCTGGCGGTGATTTTGAATTTTCTCGGCGAAGAAAATTTACCCTGCGGTAGCCATGACTGGCAGCAGGCTGTCGGCTCTTTGTCGTCAAGTCGTGAAGTGATCTGTGTCCTCATCGGGACGGTCAATGCTCCTGGTGCACTTCTGGGCTTGCTTAAGACACTCTCGACATGGGATGAGTTCCTTCCGGTTTTGTTAATGGGCGATAATTCTTCCGTTGACCTGCCGGAAGACCAGCGTCGGCGAGTGCTTTCGACCCTCGAAATGCCGCCCAGCTACAGCAAATTGCTCGATTCGCTGCACCGTGCCCAGGTCTATCGCGAGATGTACGACCAGGCCCGCGAGCGCGGTCGTCATCGCGAACCCAATCTTTTCCGCAGCCTTGTCGGCACCAGCCGGGCGATTCAACACGTCCGCCAGATGATGCAGCAGGTCGCCGACACCGATGCCAGCGTGCTGATCCTCGGTGAGTCCGGCACCGGCAAGGAAGTGGTTGCGCGCAACCTGCATTATCATTCCAAGCGCCGCGAAGCGCCGTTCGTGCCGGTCAACTGCGGGGCGATCCCGGCCGAGTTGCTGGAAAGCGAATTGTTCGGCCATGAGAAGGGCGCCTTCACGGGGGCGATCACCAGCCGCGCCGGTCGATTCGAGCTGGCCAACGGTGGCACCTTGTTCCTCGATGAAATCGGCGACATGCCGCTGCCGATGCAGGTCAAGTTGCTGCGCGTGTTGCAGGAGCGCACCTTCGAGCGCGTGGGTAGCAACAAGACCCAAAGCGTCGACGTACGCATCATTGCGGCGACCCACAAGAATCTCGAAAGCATGATCGAGATCGGCACCTTCCGCGAAGATTTGTACTATCGCCTGAATGTGTTCCCGATCGAGATGGCGCCACTGCGTGAGCGCGTCGAAGACATTCCGCTACTGATGAATGAGCTGATCTCGCGCATGGAGCACGAGAAGCGCGGCTCGATCCGTTTCAACTCGGCAGCCATCATGTCGCTGTGTCGTCATGGCTGGCCGGGCAACGTCCGCGAATTGGCCAACCTGGTGGAGCGCATGGCGATCATGCATCCATACGGCGTGATCGGCGTGGTCGAGTTGCCGAAGAAATTCCGCTACGTCGATGATGAAGACGAGCAAATGGTCGACAGCTTGCGCAGTGATCTGGAAGAGCGCGTGGCCATCAACGGCCATACCCAGGACTTTACCGCCAATGCCATGTTGCCTCCGGAAGGTCTGGACCTGAAGGACTACCTCGGTGGTCTGGAGCAGGGGCTGATCCAGCAGGCGCTGGATGATGCCAACGGCATTGTGGCGCGCGCGGCCGAGCGCCTGCGTATTCGTCGTACCACGCTGGTGGAAAAGATGCGCAAGTACGGCATGAGCCGTCGTGATGGAGACGAGCAGGCGGATGATTGACGCCTGTTTTTCAACTCATTCATTTATAAGAAGTTTTTTTTAGGCACGGGTATTGCTACGTCCCTCGCAACGTTCCGTTTCACTGACGGTCAGCCAAGCGAGAGAGCACGATGCCCCAAGCCGCCCAGATGTCTTCTGTCCTTGATGCTTCGGGACAACCGTCGTCCGTAGAGCTGGCGAGTCGGCTTGGCCTTGAGCAGGCATTTGCGCTGTTCAGCCAGATGTCCAGTCAGTTGACCGATTCCTACAGCATGCTTGAAGCCCGGGTAACCGAGCTCAAGGGTGAATTGGCAGTGGTCAGTGCCCAGCGCATGCAGGAGCTGGCGGAAAAAGAACGCCTGGCCAACCGCCTGCAAAACCTCCTTGATCTCTTACCTGGCGGCGTCATCGTCATTGACGCCCAGGGTATCGTGCGCGAAGCCAATCCGACGGCGTGCGAGTTGCTGGGGTTGCCGCTGGAAGGTGAATTGTGGCGCCACGTCATTGCCCGCTGTTTTGCGCCGCGCGAAGACGATGGTCATGAAGTCTCCCTCAAGGATGGTCGGCGCCTGTCGATCGCCACGCGCTCGCTGGACGCCGAGCCAGGCCAGTTGGTGTTGCTCAATGACCTGACTGAAACCCGTCACCTGCAAGATCAACTGGCCCGTCATGAGCGGCTGTCGTCGTTGGGGCGCATGGTCGCTTCGTTGGCTCATCAGATACGCACGCCGTTGTCCGCCGCGTTGCTGTATGCCAGTCATTTGACCGAGCAAGAGCTGCCGGTTGCTACCCAGCAGCGCTTTGCCGGTCGCCTCAAGGAACGCCTGCACGAGCTGGAGCACCAGGTGCGCGACATGCTGGTGTTCGCTCGGGGCGAGTTGCCGCTGACCGATCGCATGACGCCCGCTCAGTTGATGCAATCGTTGCAAGCGGCGGCACTGACCCACGTACAGGATCTGCCGATCCGTTGGCAGTGCGACAGTCATTCGGGGGAGTTGCTGTGCAATCGCGACACCCTGGTCGGTGCGATCCTCAATCTGATCGAGAACGCCATTCAGTCCAGTGCCGGACCATTGCACCTCAAGATTCACCTCTACACCCGCGGCAATTACCTGCGCCTGTGCGTCAGCGACAATGGCTCCGGTATCGATGCCGCCGTTCTGGCGCGATTGGGCGAACCCTTTTTTACCACCAAGGCCACTGGCACAGGTCTTGGCCTGACCGTGGTCAAGGCCGTGGCGCGTGCTCATCAGGGACAATTGCAGTTGCGCTCGCGACTCGGTCGCGGCACTTGCGCGCAGGTTATCCTGCCGTTGTTCAGTAGCGCTCAAGGAGCGGAGTGACGCAGATGGGTATCAAGGTTCTGCTGGTCGAGGACGACCGCGCGTTGCGCGAGGCGCTGGCCGATACGCTATTGCTCGCGGGGCACGATTACAAGGCGGTGGGTTCGGCAGAAGAGGCGTTGCTTGCCGTCGGTGGCGAGGCCTTCAGCCTGGTGATCAGCGACGTCAACATGCCGGGTATGGACGGTCACCAGTTGCTGGGCCTGTTGCGAGCGCGGCAGCCGCAATTACCGGTGTTGCTGATGACGGCTCACGGCGCGGTCGAGCGTGCGGTCGATGCGATGCGCCAAGGTGCGGTGGACTATCTGGTCAAACCATTCGAGCCCAAGGCGTTGCTCGATCTAGTGGGGCGTCATGCCCAGGGCAGTCTCGGCCTGGCTAAGGGTGAAGGGCCGATAGCATTCGAGCCGGCGAGCGCGCAGTTGCTCGAATTGGCGGCGCGGGTCGCACGCAGCGATTCCACGGTGTTGATCTCGGGTGAGTCGGGCACGGGCAAGGAAGTGCTGGCGCGCTACATCCATCAGCATTCTCATCGCGCCAATCAGCCATTCATTGCGATCAACTGTGCGGCGATCCCGGACAACATGCTCGAAGCGACCTTGTTCGGGCACGAAAAGGGCTCCTTCACTGGTGCCATTGCCGCGCAAGCCGGCAAGTTCGAGCAGGCCGACGGCGGCACCATTCTGCTCGATGAAATTTCCGAAATGCCCCTGGGGCTCCAGGCCAAATTGCTGCGCGTACTGCAAGAGCGCGAGGTCGAAAGGGTTGGGGCGCGCAAGCCGGTCACGCTGGACATTCGCGTGGTTGCCACTACCAATCGCGACCTGGCGGGTGAGGTGGCAGCGGGGCGCTTCCGTGAAGATCTTTACTATCGCCTTTCGGTGTTTCCCCTGGCCTGGCGTCCGTTGCGCGAGCGCACCGCCGACATCCTGCCGCTGGCCGAGCGTCTGCTGGCCAGGCACGTCAATAAAATGAAGCATTCACCGGCCAGATTGTCCCCCGAGGCCCAGGCGTGCCTGATCGCTTATCCGTGGCCGGGTAACGTGCGTGAGCTGGACAACGCGATTCAGCGTGCGCTGATCTTGCAGCAGGGTGGCTTGATCCAGCCGCAGGATTTCTGCCTGGCCGGGCCGGTGGCTTGCGCTCCACTGCCTGCATTGGCGCAGGCACCGGTGCGTCCTGTGGAAGTCCAGCCCGAGTCGGCCGGTGCGCTAGGCGATGATCTGCGTCGCCGAGAATTCCAGATGATCATCGATACCCTGCGCGCCGAACGCGGTCGTCGCAAAGAGGCGGCCGAGCGCCTGGGCATCAGCCCGCGGACCCTGCGCTACAAGCTGGCGCAGATGCGCGATGCCGGTATGGATGTGGAAGCCTATCTGTTCGCCACCTGATCCTGTTCCTGTAGGAGTGAGCTCTGCTCGCGATGGTCGTTAACGATAATGCGGGGCGTCAGGATAAACGCGGCGTTCTTCAGTTCATCGCGAGCAAGCTCGCTCCTACAGGGGGTAGCGGGGATGAGAAAGGCTTTTGTGAAACAAGGCCATGGAGCTGGCACCCTTGTTGCTAACACCTCATGACCCGCCGAGTGAGTGTCAAAAAATTGCGGGTCGTCAAAGAGAGAAACCATGAGCCAAGGTATTGAATTCAATCGGTTGATGCTGGATATGCGCGCCATGCAAATGGATGCCATGTCTGCGCCGAAATCGACTGCCGTTCCTGAAGTGTCGGGCAGCAGCTTTTCCGACATGCTCGGTCAGGCCGTCAATAAAGGCTTCCACGCAGTTGGCCAGTGCGTTCGAAATTGGCAAAAGCGGCGTCGATCTTACAGACGTGATGATCTCATCGCAGAAAGCCAGCGTGTCCTTCCAGGCATTGACCCAAGTGCGCAACAAACTGGTTCAGGCCTACCAAGACATCATGCAGATGCCGGTTTAAAGGACGAGATTGAGTCATGGCAGAAGCAGTCGCCGATAACGTTCCGGCCAAGGCCACTCCAACAGACGGCAAACCGCCGCTGTTCGGGTTGTCCTTCCTGGAAAACCTCTCCGAGATGACCATGTTGCGTCAGGTGGGCCTGTTGGTCGGCTTGGCGGCGAGCGTGGCGATTGGTTTTGCCGTGGTGTTGTGGTCCCAGCAACCGGACTACCGGCCTCTTTACGGCAGCCTTGCCGGCATGGACGCCAAGCAGGTCATGGATACCCTGGCCTCTGCCGATATCCCGTACACCGTCGAACCCAATTCCGGTGCCTTGCTGGTCAAGGCCGATGACCTGTCCCGAGCGCGGCTCAAGCTCGCGGCCGCTGGTGTCACTCCCAGCGACGGTAACATCGGTTTTGAAATTCTCGACAAGGAGCAGGGGCTTGGCACCAGCCAGTTCATGGAGGCGACCCGCTACCGTCGCGGCCTCGAAGGCGAACTGGCCCGCACCATTTCCAGTCTGAACAACGTCAAGGGTGCCCGCGTACACCTGGCGATCCCGAAAAGTTCGGTGTTCGTGCGCGACGAGCGCAAGCCGAGCGCTTCGGTTCTGGTTGAACTCTATTCCGGTCGCTCCCTCGAGCCAGGCCAGGTCGTGGCCATCATCACCAGCGTTCCCGAACTCAGCAAATCGCAGATCACCGTGGTCGACCAGAAGGGCAACCTGCTCTCCGATCAGGCGGAAAACTCCGAACTGACCATGGCTGGCAAGCAGTTCGACTACAGCCGTCGCATGGAAAGCATGCTCACTCAGCGCGTGCACAACATCCTGCAGCCAGTGCTGGGCAACGACCGTTACAAGGCCGAAGTCTCGGCCGACGTGGATTTCAGTGCGGTCGAATCGACGTCCGAGCAATTCAACCCGGATCAACCGGCGTTGCGCAGCGAGCAGTCGGTCAACGAACAACGTACCGCCAGCAATGGCCCGCAAGGCGTGCCGGGTGCCTTGAGCAACCAGCCTCCAGCGCCGGCCTCCGCGCCGCAAACCACCGGTGGCGCTCCGGGTGCAGCCGGCATGGTACAGCCGGGTCAGCCGCTGGTTGATGCCAATGGCCAGCAAATCATGGACCCGGCCACCGGTCAGCCAATGCTCGCTCCGTACCCGGCGGACAAGCGTCAACAATCGACCAAGAACTTCGAACTCGACCGATCCATCAGCCACACCAAGCAACAGCAAGGCCGGTTAAATCGTCTGTCGGTATCGGTGGTGGTCGATGATCAGGTCAAGATCAATCCGGCCAACGGCGAGACCACCCGTGCGCCATGGAGCGCCGATGAATTGGCGCGCTTCACTCGCCTGGTTCAGGACGCGGTCGGCTTCGATGCCAGCCGTGGTGACAGTGTCAGCGTGATCAACATGCCGTTCTCCGCCGAGCGCGGTGAAGTGATTGCCGAAATCCCGTTCTACTCCCAGCCGTGGTTCTGGGACATCGTCAAGCAAGTGCTGGGTGTGCTGTTCATCCTGGTGCTGGTGTTCGGTGTGCTGCGTCCGGTGCTCAACAATATTACCGGTGGTGGCAAGGGCAAGCAGCTGGCCGGTATCGGCAGCGACGTCGAGTTGGGTGGCATGGGCGGTCTGGATGGCGAACTGGCCAACGACCGTGTCAGCCTCGGTGGCCCGACCAGCATCCTGTTGCCGAGCCCGAGCGAAGGCTATGACGCTCAGTTGAACGCAATCAAGAGTCTGGTGGCAGAAGACCCGGGTCGTGTGGCCCAGGTCGTGAAAGAGTGGATTAACGCAGATGAGTGATAACCGAGCCGTTGCCGCCAAACTGTCCAAGGTCGACAAAGCCGCAATCCTGTTGCTGTCCCTGGGGTCCACCGACGCTGCCCAGGTGCTGCGTCACATGGGCCCCAAAGAGGTTCAGCGCGTGGGTGTGGCCATGGCCCAAATGGGTAATGTGCACCGTGAGCAGGTCGAACAGGTGATGAGCGAGTTCGTCGATATCGTCGGCGACCAGACCAGCCTGGGCGTCGGCTCCGACGACTATGTGCGCAAGATGCTCACCCAGGCTCTTGGCGAAGACAAGGCCAACGGCCTGATCGACCGTATCCTGCTCGGTGGCAACACCAGCGGCCTCGACAGCCTGAAGTGGATGGAACCGCGCGCCGTCGCCGACGTGATCCGTTATGAACACCCGCAGATCCAGGCGATCGTGGTGGCGTATCTCGATCCGGACCAGGCCGGTGAAGTGCTCGGCAACTTCGACCACAAGGTGCGGCTCGACATCATCCTGCGGGTCTCTTCGCTGAACACCGTCCAGCCAGCGGCCCTGAAAGAGCTCAACCAGATTCTCGAGAAGCAGTTCTCCGGCAACTCGAATGCCTCGCGCACCACCCTGGGTGGCATCAAGCGCGCGGCGGACATCATGAACTTCCTCGACAGCTCGATCGAAGGCCAGCTCATGGACTCGATCCGCGAAGTAGACGAAGACCTGTCCGGTCAGATCGAAGACCTCATGTTCGTGTTCAACAACCTGGCCGATGTCGACGACCGCGGGATTCAGGCGCTGCTGCGCGAGGTGTCCTCCGATGTGCTGGTGCTGGCCCTCAAGGGGTCGGACGAAGGCGTCAAGGAGAAGATCTTCAAGAACATGTCCAAGCGTGCGGCCGAACTGTTGCGCGACGACCTGGAAGCCAAGGGCCCGGTACGCGTCAGCGACGTGGAAACCGCGCAGAAGGAAATCCTCACCATCGCCCGCCGTATGGCCGAAGCCGGGGAAATCGTTCTCGGCGGCAAGGGCGGCGAGGAAATGATCTAACACCATGGTCAAGAATGATGATGCACCCACTGACCTGATCCGGGCCAGGGATGTCAGTGGCTTCGATACCTGGGCGCTGCCCAGTTTCGACCCGCCGGAACCCGAGCCGGAACCTGAGCCTGAACCCGAACCGCCGGAAATGGAGGAAGTGCCGCTGGAGGAAGTCCAGCCACTGACCCTCGAAGAGCTCGAAAGCATTCGCCAGGAAGCCTACGCGGTGGGTGAGAAGGAAGGTTTCCACAGCACCACGCTCAAGGTCCGCCAGGAAGCCGAAATGGCCCTGACCGCCAAGATTGCGGCGTTGGAGCAACTGATGACGCACCTGCTCGAGCCCATTGCCGAACAGGACACCGAGATTGAAAAGTCCTTGGTCGACCTCGTGCAGCACATCACCAGGCAGGTGATCCAGCGCGAACTGGCCATCGACTCGACGCAGATCGAACACGTCATGCGCGAGGCGCTCAAACTCCTGCCGTTGGGCGTGGGCAATGTGCGGCTGTACATCAATCCGCAGGATTTCGAACAGGTCAAAGCCCTGCGCGAGCGTCATGAGGAAACGTGGCGCATCGTCGAGGACGAAGCGCTGTTGCCAGGCGGTTGCCGGGTCGAGACAGAACACAGCCGCATCGACGCCACGGTCGAAACCCGTGTCGCGCGGGTGATGGACAAGCTGTTCGATCAGTTGCACGAGCAGGCCTTGCACCCGGCCGCGCCGGACCTGAGCCTTGAACTGCCGATCGAAGGTAAGCCTGCGGTCGCGCCGGCTCAGGATGTTCCCGATGCGCCTTGAACGCACCAGTTTCGCCAAGCGCCTGGGCAGCTATGCCGAGGCCACGGGACTGGAGGGCGCACCGATCCTCGAAGGCCGCTTGCTGCGCATGGTCGGCCTGACCCTCGAAGCCGAAGGCCTGCGCGCCGCCATGGGCAGCCGCTGCATGGTCATCAACGACGACAGCTATCACCCGATGCAGGTTGAAGCCGAAGTGATGGGCTTCTCCGGCAGTAAAGTCTTCCTGATGCCAGTCGGCAGTGTCGCCGGCATTGCGCCCGGTGCCCGAGTGGTGCCCTTGGCCGATACTGGTCGCCTGCCCATGGGCATGAGCATGCTCGGGCGGGTGCTGGATGGCGCCGGTCGTGCGCTGGACGGCAAGGGCGGGATGAAGGCCGAAGACTGGGTG
>LNAP01005353.1_pt1 | contig 24527 bp, 20 predicted proteins | sample 602601 | NCBI WGS metagenome assembly LNAP01 (sample SAMN02440304, study PRJNA202911) | soil metagenome | biome: Subtropical and temperate rainforests or woodlands; isolation source: soil samples (1 kg each in a 20% v/v slurry with milli Q water) were... ...
ATGGCGCGACACCGCCAAAGACTTCAACCTGGCTTCCGCTACCGACGAGTTGCGCTACAACCGTCGCCAGGAACTGATGCTGCGTACCAAGCAGAACACTTGCACCATGCGTAACAAAGAGTCGGAAACCGCCCTGCCGATGCGCACTTGGGGTTCGTTCCACCCCGGCAACGGCACTGGCGGCGCCGGCAACCACTGGGCCGGGATTACCTTCCGCTTTCAGCCCACCGAGTTCCGCCTGCACAGCTACCTGACCGAACGCTACGGCAAAGAACTGCCCGCCGAACTGACCTTGCAAGATTGGGGCACCACCTGGGAAGAAATGGAGCCGCACTACGACGCCTTTGAGCGTCTGGCTGGCGTTTCCGGTAAGGCCGGCAACCTCAACGGCACCATCGTCGAAGGCGGCAACCCCTTCGAAGGCGCACGTTCCAAGGAATTCCCCAACCCGCCGACCAAGCAGACCTACGCGCCAACGCTGTTTGCCGAAGCGGCGAAAAACCTAGGTTACAAGCCGTTCCCAGTGCCTTCTGCTTTGGCTTCGCAGCCCTATACCAACCAGTACGGCGTAACCATGGGGCCGTGCACCTTCTGTGGTTTCTGCACCAACTACGGCTGCGCCAACTATTCCAAAGCCAGCGCCATTGTGAACGTGCTGCCGGCGCTGATTCGCCAGCCCAACTTCACCGCAAAAACCAACTCCGAAGTGCTCAAAGTGACGATGGACAGCACCGGCAGCCGCGCCACCGGCATTATTTATGTCGACTCCAGCGGCCAGGAATGGGAACAGCCGGCGGAGATCGTGGTGGTCGCCGCGTTTATCTTTGAAAACGTGCGTTTGATGCTGCTCTCCGGCGTGGGCGAACCGTACAACCCAATCACCAATACCGGCACCACCGGGCGCAACTACGCCTACCAGACCGCCAACAGCGTGAAGATGTTTTTCAACGATAAAAACTTCAACCCGTTTATTGGTGGCGGCGCCATCGGCATGGGCATCGACGAATTCAACAACGACAACTTCGACCACTCCGGTTTAGGTTTTGTCGGCGGCGGCAGCACCCGGGTAACACCCATTGGCGCAGCGCCTATCGACTCACGCTCGACGCCACCGGGCACCCCGGCCTGGGGCTCAAAGTGGAAAAAAGCCACGGTGGATAACTACCTCAGCACCATGTCCATCGGGTGCGAAGCCAGCAGCTACTCCACGCGCAGTAACTACCTGTCGCTGGACCCCAACTACAAAGACCCGCACGGGCGCCCGCTGCTGCGCATTACCTTCGACTTCCCCGAGAACGATCTGAAAATGGCGCAGTACGTCACCAACAAAGTGGTGGAAATCGCCAAAACCATGAACCCTCGCGAGATGGTTCCGGCACCGCGCAAAGGCCCGTGGGCGAACACCTCGTACCAGTCTTCGCACATTGTTGGCGGCTTTATCATGGGCGCCGACCCAAAGAACAGTTCGGTGAACAAGCACTTGCAGGTGTGGGGTGTGCCCAACCTGTTTGTGGTCGGCTCCTCGGCCTTTCCGCAAAACCCTGGTTACAACCCGACCGGCACCGTGGGCGCATTGGCGTTCAAGGCGGCAGATGCAATCAAACGGCTTTATCTGCAACGCCCAGGGGAGATGATCAGCGTATGAAGACTCTTCTTTGCCTAAGTGCTGCCACCCTGCTCGGTCTGGCCATGCAAAGCGTGCACGCTGACGCCGGCTCCGACTCTTACAACATCGTGGAAAAAGGCCGCTACCTGACGGTGCTCGGCGACTGCACCGCCTGCCATACCGTGCCCGGCAAACCGGCGTTCTCCGGCGGCGTGGCGATTGAAACGCCGTTCGGCAAGCTGGTCGGCGCCAATACCACCCCCGACCCGGACACGGGCCTTGGCAAGTGGAACTTCGATGACTTCCAAAAAGTCATGTCCGAAGGCCACAGCAAGGGCGGCAAACGTCTGTACGGCGCCATGCCGTTTACCGCGTATACCAAGGTGTTAAAGGAAGATAACCAGGCGATCTGGGCCTACCTGCAAACCCTGGAACCGGTGAACAACCCGGTGGAAACCAACCAGTTGCCCTTCCCCTTCAACGTGCGCCTGAGCCTGATGGGCTGGAACATGCTGAACTTCACCCAGGGCGAATTCGTGCCCAGCGCGGACAAATCGGCGCAATGGAACCGGGGCGCGTACTTGGTCGAGGGCCTCGGCCACTGCGGCACCTGCCACACGCCGAAAAACCTGATTGGCGGCGACAAGAACGACAACTTCCTCGCTGGCGCCAACCTGCAAGGCTGGATTGCCCCGGACATCACCGCCAACGCCCACAGCGGCATTGGCCAGTGGAGTAACGAGGACATCGTTCAGTACCTGAAAACCGGCGCCAACCGCTTCGACATTGCCTCAGGGCCCATGGCCGAAGCGGTGGAAAACTCCACCCAGCACTGGAAAGACGAAGACCTGCTGGCAGTGGCGGTTTACCTGAAAGACGGCAAGCCCGCCGAACCGGCACCGCAACCGATAGCAGCGGATAACGCGGCGATGGTGGCTGGCAAAGCGATCTACGCCGACCGCTGCTCCGCCTGCCACGTGCCTAACGGCGAAGGGGTTAAAAACCTGTTCCCGAAACTGGCGGCGGCACCGCTGGTAAACAGCAGCGACCCGACCTCACTGATTCGCGTGGTGCTGGCCGGCAGCCGGGCCGGGGGTACGGAAGCGGCGCCAACCGCGCCGGCCATGCCGTCGTTTGCCTGGAACTTGAGTGACGACAACATTGCCGACGTACTGACCTATGTGCGCAACACCTGGGGTAATGCGGCGCCGGCGGTAACGGCCGGGGAAGTGGCGAATTTGCGCGAGGATTTGGCCGAGTAATGGTGCAACGGCCTGCCCTCTCCCCAGCCCTCTCCCGCAAGCGGGAGAGGGGGCCGACCGCAGAGTGCCGCTAGAACGAGGTTTGGCTCCCCTGTGCCACAAGCGGGACAGAAGGCCGATCGCAATGTGCAGCTAGAACGCGGATTGGCTCCCCTCTCCCGCTTGCGGGACAGAGGGCCGACCGCAGTGTGCCGCTAGAACGCGGTTTGGCTCCCCTGCGCCGCAAGCGGGACAGAAGGCCGACCGCAGTGTGCGGCTAGAACGCGGTTTCGCTCCCCTCTCCCGCTTGCGGGAGAGGGGCTGGGGGAGAGGGGCCTTTGCTCTAGCTATTAATAACGACCCACCGCACCAACCGCTTCATGGGCAAACGCAATGGTGCGCACAGCACACCCACGTGGCTTTACGCGTTTAAGCGCTTCACCAACCTTGCCTGCAATGCCTCTAACTCCGCCGCATCGGCCTTCTGGCTCGCATGCACGCCCAGCCCTTCTCCGGTATAGCGCGGCACGATGTGCATATGGATATGAAACACCGTCTGCCCAGCCGGTGCGCCATTGAACTGGGCGATCTGCACGCCCGCTGGCTCCAATTCCTCAACAATCGCTCGAGTGATTTTCTGCACCACGGCCATCACCTTGGCCAACGCCCCGGCGTCCACCTCAAGAATATTGCGCGCCGCTGAGCGTTTGGGAATCACCAGGCTGTGGCCAACCGACTGCGGAAACACGTCGAGAAAGGCCAGTACATCGTCATCCTCATACAGCTTGTAGCAGGGGGCATCGCCGCGAATGATCTGGGCGAAAATGTTCTGGCTGTCGTAGGTGCCGTGCAGGCTCATCAAGGTTCTCCGTAACGCGGGGGGGTGAGTTGGCAAACCTTAACCCATCACCGTCATCCCCGCGAAGGCGGGGATCCAGAATCTCAAGGCGAGAAACCTCACATCCCACATTCTCGGCCCCGCCTGCGCGGGGACGACAGATAAATAATTTGCAGATTTGCGAGCCGCTGGGCATACCGCCGGTTGCATGGCGCCATGCTTTCGGGAAGAATCGCGGCCCTTCGCAAACCTGGCGGTCCTACCCTGGCCCACCAGTCATGGCGACCCTCCAATAATAAACAGCACCGCGGCTGCCACCTGTTCCCAGGCTTACTGCTGCGCATCGCTGACTACAATCCAGACACATGCACGCCCCGTGCAGGCCATAAGCCTGAGACGGGTTCTTCGGCTTGGCAGAATTTAAGGAAATCCAATGTTCAAGTATCTGTCCCTGGCGCTCGCGGCTTTGCTGCTGACGGCCAGCCCCTCGATGGCGACGGCTGAGGATGCCGCCCCGATCGTTATCAAGTTTTCCCACGTGTCAGCGGAAAGCACGCCCAAGGGCCAAGGTGCGCTGCTGTTCAAAAAACTGGTGGAGGAGCGCCTGGCCGGCAAGGTGAAGGTTGAGGTCTACGCCAATTCCACCCTGTTTGGCGATGGCGAAGAACTCGCCGCGCTGGCCGATGGCCGCGTGCAGATGCTCGCGCCGTCGCTGTCGAAGTTCGACAAATACACCAAGCGCCTGCAAGTGTTTGACCTACCCTTCCTGTTTGACGACCAAGCCGCTGTCGACCGCTTCCTCAAGCGCGAAAAAAGCCGCGAGCTGCTGCGTTCGATGAATAGCAGCAACATCTATGGCCTGGGCTTCTGGACTAACGGCATGAAACAGCTGTCGGCCAACAAACCCCTGCGCACCCCGGCTGATGCCAAGGGCCTGACCTTCCGGATTCAGAGCTCCAGCGTACTGGAAGCGCAATTCGCCGCCCTTGGCGCCACCACGGTGAAACTGCCATTCGCCGAAACCTACAAAGCTATGGAAAGTGGCACGGTGCAGGGCACGGAGAACCCCTGGTCGAACTTTGTTTCGCAGAAGTTCGAGAAGGTGCAGCCGTTCGTGACCATCACCAACCATGGCGTACTCAGCTACATGGTGGTGACCAACAGTAAGTTCTGGACCAGCATTCCGTTCCAGATCCGCAGCGAGTTGGAGTCGATTCTGGACGAAGTCAGCCAGTCGGTTAACCAGACCGCCGAAGCCAATAACCAGCGTGATTACGAGCAACTGGTGGCCGGCGGCAAAGCCAAAATCATCACCCTCACCCCAGCCGAACAAGCTGCCTGGCGTGAAGCCATGCTGCCGGTGTGGAAGCAGTTTGAAGGTGATATTGGCGCCGATGTGATGCATGCGGCGAAGGCTGTGAATCGCAAGTAACACCAAGGTGGCGTCTTATGCGTAGGGTGTGCTGCGCGCACCAGGTAATACCTCGATACGCCAGCCACCCTCACCCCCAGCCCCTCTCCCGCAAGCGGTAGAGGGGAGCAGACAGGCTTACACCGGTCAGTCCCCTCGCCCCGCGGGGAGAGGGTTAGGGTGAGGGGGTAGCATCGGCGCGCCGGAGCCGGTGCGCCCCCCCCCTTACGCCTCTACCGCACTCCACTGCTTATTCAGGCGCTTGTCGGAGACGGCGGTTTTCGTACCCAGCTGCTGCGCAAACAGCGACACCCGATACTCCTCTAACATCCAGCGATACAGCACCAGTTGCGGATCGCGTTTGCCTTCCTGAGCGTGCTTGCCCACCCGCGCTTGGTACTGGGCCCAAAGCCCCGCCAATTCGCCGCTCCACACCCGATCTTTCTGCACTTGCGCACCGAGCTTGTCGAAGCGTTGTTCGATGGCTTTGAGGTAGCGCGGCAGTTCCTTGAGCCATTCGGCCGGTGTTTCGCGAACAAACCCTGGGTAGACCAAGTTACCCAACTGCGCCTTGATGTCGTTCAGGGCCACGGCCTGGGCCAGGTCGATTTTGCCTTTGAAGCGTTTTTGCAGGCCGTGCCAGAGCTTGAGAATGTCCAGCGTCAGGCGTGCTAAGCGTTCGGCATGCTCGCTCCAGGCGCCGCGCTTTTTCTCGGCGAGGGCCAACAGGCCAACACCATCGCGAGGCAAAGGGTCTTCGCCTTCAAGAATGCAGCTGTCGAGGCTGGCCAGAAGAATATCTTCCACCAGTGCTTCGACTCGACCGAGGTCGCGGTGTAGCAAGCCCAAGTCAGTCAGCCCGGGCAATTTGCCGCGCAGAAACTTGGCCGGCTCATTGAGCTGTTGCAGCAATAAGCGCTGCAAGGCGCGACGGTGTTGGAACTCGGCTTCTGCCGCCGTGGCAAACCGGCCTTCTTTAACCGTGCCGCCCTCTTCCACCAACGCCGGGTACACCGTCATCGACAGGCCGGCGATGTTTTGTTGGGTGGTTTGCGCCACGGGGGCAAACACTTTGGCTTCCACCGGCTTTTGCTGCTTGTCGGTTTTGACCATAGACAGCGCCGCCTGGCTGGCCTCGGCAAAGCGTGCGGTTTGCTCGGCCAGGTCGCGGCCTTCGCCAAGCAACTTGCCCTGCCCGTCGACCACTTCCAGGTTCATTTTCAGGTGGCTTTCCAACTGCTGCTCGGCCTCGGCCCACGCCTCTTCCGTGACCCGCACGCCAGTCATGCGCAGCAACTCGGCGCCCAACGCCTGCACCAGCGAACCTTGAGCAAAGGTGATGCGCGCCAACGCGGCTTTAACAAAGTCCGGCACCGGCACAAAGTTCTTGCGCAGGGCCTTGGGCAGCTCGCGAACCAGGGCGATGCACTTGGCCTCGAGCAAACCCGGCACCAGCCATTGCAAACGCTCGGCTGGAATCTGCGGTAACAGCGGCGCTGGCACGCGCAGGGTCACGCCATCGCGCGGGTGGTTGGGTTCGAAGTGGTAAGTCAACGGCAGGCGCAGATCGCCTAGTTGCAGGTGGTCCGGGTACTGCGCGCTGGTCACTTCGCTGGCGTCGCGGGCGAGGATGTCTTCCTCACGCATGATCAGCAGCTGCGGATTCTTGGCGCTCTCGGTTTTGTACCAACTGTCAAAGGTGGCGGTCTGGTAAATGTCGGCAGGCAGGCGCGCGTCGTAGAAGGCGAACAGGGTTTCTTCGTCAGCGAGAATGTCGCGGCGGCGGGCTTTGGCTTCCAGTTCGTCGAACAGCTCCAACAGCTCTTCATTGGCCTTTAGGCACTTGGCCCGGGACTGGATTTCGCCACGCACCAAGCCTTCGCGGATAAACAATTCACGCGCCACGGCAGGCTCAATCGGGCCGAAATGCACCGGCCGGCGACCGACCACAATCATGCCGTACAAGGTGATTTGCTCGAAGGCCACCACTTGCCCACGCTTCTTTTCCCAGTGCGGCTCAAAGTGGTTTTTCTTGATCAAGTGACCGGCCAATGGCTCGATCCAGTCGGGCTCGATTTTCGCCACCTGGCGGGCAAACAGCTTGGTGGTCTCCATCAGCTCGGCGGCCATGATCCACTGCGGCTTCTTGCGACCGATCACGCTCGATGGGTGAATCCAAAAACGCCGCTGGCGAGCGCCGAGGTAGTCGCCGTCTTCGGTTTTCTGGCCGATTTGGCTGAGTAGGCCGCAGAGAATGGCTTTGTGTACGGCGGCGTAGTCTTTGGCGCGTAGCGCGGCTTCCTGAGCCTCGGCGTTGCCGGCCGGTTTGGCGGCGGTCGGCGTGGCAGCCGGTTCGCTCTTGCGCTCCGGCGCGAGCTTCAGCTCGCGGGTAATCAGCACGAGCTGGCGGTGCGCGTCGCGCCATTCGCGCAGGCGCAGGTAGTTGAGGAAGTTTTTCCGGCACCAGTTACGCAGCGGGTTACTGCCCAGTTCCTGGCGTTTTTCTTCAAAGCCGCGCCACAGGTTGATAAGCGCAGCAAAGTCGGAGTCGACGTCTTTCCACTGTGCGTGGGCCTGGTCGGCGGCTTGCTGGCGGTCCATTGGCCGTTCGCGCGGGTCTTGTACCGACAGGGCGCTGGCGACAATCAATATCTCATCGAGGCTACCGAGCTTGGCCGCTTCCAACACCATACGGCCCAAGCGTGGGTCAATGGGCAGGCGCGCCAGTTGCCGGCCAATCGGCGTTAGCTGGCTTTCGCGGTTAACCGCTGAAAGCTCTTGCAGCAGGTTAAAACCGTCGCTGATGGCCTTGCCATCCGGCGGCTCAATAAATGGGAAGGCATCAATCTCGCCAAGGCGCAGATGGAGCATCTGCAAAATCACCGCTGCCAGGTTGGTGCGCAAGATCTCCGGGTCGGTAAACGCTGGGCGAGCGAGGAAATCTTCTTCGCTATACAAGCGCACGCAAATGCCCGGCTCGACCCGGCCACAACGGCCTTTACGCTGGTTGGCACTGGCTTGCGACACCGCTTCAATCGGCAAACGCTGCACCTTGGCGCGATAGCTATAACGGCTGATGCGCGCGGTGCCGCTGTCGATCACATAACGAATGCCCGGCACCGTCAGCGAGGTTTCCGCGACGTTAGTGGCCAGCACAATCTTGCGCCCGGCCATGGGCGCGAAAATCTTCTGCTGTTCGGCTGGGGTCAGGCGCGCGTAAAGCGGCAGCACTTCGGTAAAACGCAGGTTGGCTTTGCGCAGCAGGTCGGCGCAGTCGCGAATCTCCCGCTCACCGGGCAGGAACACCAGCACATCGCCAGGGCGTTTACCCTCGCTGCGCTCAAAGGCGTCAATCTCATCCAGGGTGGCGAGAATGCCTTGGTCGACGCTGAGGTCATCCACCAGGCTTTCGCCCTCCTCGTCCACTTCGGACACCAGCGGCCGGTACCAGGTCTCAACCGGGAACGTACGCCCCGACACTTCCACAATCGGCGCGTTATCGAAGTGCTTGGAAAAGCGCTCAAGGTCGATGGTCGCCGAGGTGATGATCACCTTCAGGTCCGGGCGACGCGGCAGCAGGGTTTTCAGGTAGCCAAGCAAAAAGTCGATATTCAGGCTGCGTTCGTGGGCTTCGTCGACGATCAGCGTGTCGTACTTTTCCAGGTAGCGGTCGTGCTGGGTTTCGGCGAGCAGAATGCCGTCAGTCATCAGTTTGATCAGCGAGCTGTCTTTGCTCTGGTCTTCAAAGCGCACCTGGTAACCGACCAGTTCGCCCAGCGGCGTGCCGATCTCTTCCGCCACCCGCGTGGCCACACTGCGCGCCGCCAAGCGCCGTGGCTGGGTATGGCCGATCAGGCCGTGCAAACCACGACCGATTTCCAGGCAGATTTTTGGCAGTTGGGTGGTTTTCCCCGAGCCGGTTTCACCGGCAATGATCAGCACCTGATGCTTGGCCAGCGCCGCTTTGATTTCATCGCGCTTGGCGGCAATCGGCAGGCTGTCGTCGTAGCGCATCAGCGGCACGCTCAGGCGCCGTGCCTCGACCTTGGCGCAGCTCTGCTGAAAGCGCTCCAGCCATTGCGCGAGCTTGGTCTCGTCGGGCTGGGCGGCCTTGCGCAGTTCATGCAACTGGCGGCGCAGGCGATGACGGTCGGCGACCAGGGCCTGATCGAGGTTCTTTAACAGGGCATCAACAGTAGGCGTGGCGTCGGTCATTGGCGGGTGGGCAACAATCAAAAAAGGCGGGGGCGGATTGTCGCAGATTTTCGCGGTGCAAGGCGGGGCGGTGCTAAGCCCGGCAATGCGTACGGCTGGCAATTCTGGATCCCCGCCTGCGCGGGGATGACGCAGGTGCTAGCAAAAACACCCGTCGCCCCCGCGCAGGTGGGGGCCCAGAATCTGGCGTCGTACGTGCAAGTGCCCACAGCACCACCCTCAGCCTTTCGCTTACACTTCGCCGTCGCCCATGGGATGGGTATCTTCACAAGGATTCTTCGATGCGCATCGGCCTGCTCGTTTTTACCTTGGCTTTACTAGCCGGCTGCGGCCAACCCGAAGTGTTCTTGTGCGGCAGCGAATCCGGGCAAGTAACAGCGCAAGAAAAACCCTGCACTGCGCCCTCTGAACCTGCCGAGAACGACAACGTCGAGGGCGTGCCTGCCAGCAGCGTGAAGCTGCTTTCGCGCATTACGATAAGCGCTCTGCAGCCCGCACCCACCTGGCTGAACTGGGCGTACACCGACCAGACCGACGCCCTGATTCTACGCGCCAGCGCGGATGACACCGGCTACTTCATCAGCGGCAACGGCTTCCTCTATGCGGTCGACCTCAGCACCGGCAAAGCTTTGTGGACACATGCTGGCGGCGACCAAATCACTAATGTGCTGGTAACCAGCGACCGCGTCCTCACCACTACGGCCTTTGACCACCGCATCCGTTCCCACGACCGTGCCACCGGCAAGCTGGTCAGCGTGCACAAGCAAGCAGATACCGTCACCGACTGGCTGGTGGCCGGCGACCTGTTGGTGTTTATCGACAACTACAAAGACGTGGTGGCGCTAGACACCCATACGCTGACTGAGCGCTGGCGCATCACCCCGCCGAGCTACGAGCTGTACACCTTGCAGCTATACCAAAACACCCTGCTGTTGACTGACCGGACCTACACCGTGCACGCCTATGAGGTGGCCGACGGCAAGCAACGTTGGCAGCAGCAACTGGGCGACAGTGGCGAGCTGACCATCGGTGCCGGGGTGTTTTACCAAGACCGCCTCGGCTCGCAGATCCTCACCCTTGACGTAAAAACCGGCACCACACTCGCCAGCTACCACTACGACGAGAACGCCAACATCAACCTCGAACCCTACGGCCCGGCGGTGTTCAACTACATCGAGCAGGGCGACAAGATGCAGGCCATCGACCCGCTTACTGGCAATGAGCTTTGGACCACCACCGGGCCCGGCAGCCCTGGCATCAACGCCCTGCAATTCAGCGGCGCACATCTGCTGGCAATTGATTTCGACAACAGCCTCTTACGTATCCTCGATAAGAAAACCGGCGAACTCAGCGGCACCCTGCATATTCCGCGCATGACCTTTAGTGTTACGCGCAGCGAGCAAAACGCGATGTTGTATGGCTGGGGCACGGTGTTGGTGTTGAAGCGTTAGCGGGCTGAAACCTCGCCTAGCCCGACCCTCTCCCCTAGCCCCTCTCCCGCAAGCGGGAGAGGGGAATAAATCTTCGCTAGACGGGAGTACTCAATCCACTGTCGTCGACAATGGGGAAACCTGGCTGACGGCTAGCAGGTCGGCGTAGCGTTTTAGATGGCCAACACCACCAACAAAAACGCCACCCGAAGGTGGCGTTTTTGTTCAGGCAAACTTTACTTCTTGCCGAGTTTTTTCAGCTCTTCATCGCGCAGTTCACGACGCAGAATTTTGCCGACGTTGGTGGTTGGCAGCACGTCGCGGAATTCCACGGCTTTCGGCACTTTGTAGCCGGTGACGTTGGCGCGCATATGCTCCATGACTTGTTCTTTAGTCACAGTAGCGCCCGGTTTGACGACGACGAAAATCTTGATCGCTTCACCCGACTTCTCGTCCGGCACACCAATGGCGGCGCACTGCATTACGCCTGGCAGGGTAGCGAGCACGTCTTCCAGTTCGTTGGGGTACACGTTGAAGCCAGACACCAGAATCATGTCTTTTTTGCGGTCGACGATGCGCAGGTAGCCGTCTTCCTGAATCAGGCCGATGTCGCCGGTTTTCAGCCAGCCGTCGCTGTCGAGGATCTCGTCGGTGGCTTCCTGGCGCTGCCAGTAGCCTTTCATCACTGCACAACTCGCCTACCGCGCCGATTTCCAGCTCTTTGCCGTCGTCGTCGATGACTTTGCACAGGGTCGACGGCACGGGAATACCGATGGTGCCAAGTTGGATGGCATTGAATGGGTTAACCGTGGCGACCGGGCTGGTTTCGGTCATGCCGAAGCCTTCGCACACGGCGCAGCCGGTGACTTCTTTCCAACGCTCAGCAGCCGCTTGTTGCAGGGCCATACCGCCGGAAACGGTGAGTTTCAGCGCGGAGAAGTCGAGGCGGCGGAAGGCTTCGTTGTGGCACAGGGCAACAAACAACGTGTTCAGGCCAACAAAGCCGGTGAACTTGAACTTGGACAGGTCGCGGACCATGGTCGGCAGGTCACGGGGGTTGGTGACCAGCACGTTATGGCCGCCGAGCAACATCATGGCCATGCAGTGAAAGGTAAAGGCATAGATGTGGTACAGCGGCAGTGGCGAAACCACCACTTCACAACCTTCATTGAGGTTGGCGCCCATCAGTTGCTTAACCTGCAGCATGTTGGCGATCAGGTTGCGGTGGGTAAGCATCGCGCCCTTGGCCACGCCGGTGGTACCGCCGGTGTATTGCAGAACGGCGATATCGCTGCTCTGCGGGCTGGCTTCTTTAACGGTCTGGCCACGGCCTTTGGAGAGTGCGTCGTTGAGTTTGACGGACTGCGGCAGGTTGTAGGCCGGCACCATCTTTTTCACGTACTTGACCACGCTGTTGACCAGCAGGCGCTTGAGCGTTGGCAGCATGTCGCCAACTTCGGTGACGATCACATGCTTGACGCCGGTTTTCGGCAGCACCGTTTCGGCCAGGTGGGCCATGTTGGCCAGGCAGATCAGCGCTTTGGCGCCGGAGTCGTTGAATTGGTGTTCCATTTCCCGCGCGGTGTACAGCGGGTTGGTGTTGACTACCACAAGGCCAGCGCGAATGGCGCCGAACACTACAACTGGGTATTGCAGAACGTTCGGCAGTTGCACGGCGATGCGGTCGCCCGGCTGCAGATCGGTGTGTTGTTGCAGGTAGGCGGCAAAAGCACCCGACAACTCGTACATCTCACTGTAGGTGAGCGACGTGCCCATATTGCTGAAGGCCAGCTTGTTGGCGAAGCGTTCGCAAGACTGTTTCAGTACCGTTTGAATATTCGGGTACTGATCGGGGTTGATTTCGGCAGCAACCCCAACAGGGTACTTATCCTTCCAGAAATTTTCGATCATGGAAGCCCACTCCTAAGCAACAGCTAATCTTCACCGCGCAATGACGGATGTTTTTTGTGATTTTCTTGTGTTTTGGCCGTGCTGACAGGCCAAAAAGCGGGCCGAGATTAGCAGCTTTGACGGGGGGCGACCAGCACCAAACATGGCCTTACCGGTCAAAAAAATGACCGAGAGCCAGGCTTTCGGTCACGTTTGAAACAAAACCGGGTTAAAGCCAAGCAGCGGCTTTAACCCTAGGCTTTTAGGCGATGTCGCGCAATTCGCGACGGAGGATTTTGCCCACTGGGGTCATGGGCAGCGACTCTCTGAAGACAATGTGCTTGGGCACTTTGTAGCCGGTGAAGTTTTCTTTGCAGTAGGCCTTGAGTTCTTCGGCGGTCAAACCACCTTCGCGGGCCACTACAAACAACTTCACCGCTTCGCCCGACTTCTCGTCCGGCACACCGATCGCAGCGCAGCTCGCCACTTTCGGGTGAGCCATGACCACGTCCTCGATCTCGTTGGGGTAAACGTTAAAGCCGGAGACGATGATCAGGTCTTTTTTGCGGTCGACGATGCGGGTAAAGCCGTCCGGGTCGATAACCGCGATGTCACCGGTTTTCAGCCAGCCCTCGGCGTCCAGCACTTCGGCGGTAGCTTCTTCGCGCTGCCAGTAGCCTTTCATTACTTGCGGGCCCTTGATGCACAGTTCGCCACGCTCGCCCAATGGCAGCTCTTGGCCATTGTCATCAATCACTTTGAACGCGGTGCCAACTACGGGAAGCCCCACGGTGCCCAAGCGGGCTTTTTCGCCGTAAGGGTTGGTACTGGCGACCGGCGAGGTTTCCGTCAGGCCATAGCCTTCAACCACGGTGCAGCCGGTAATCGCCTGCCAACGCTCGGCGGTGGCTTTAACCAACGCGGTGCCACCGGAGTTGGTGACCTTGAGGTTGGAGAAGTCGACGTTTTTGAACTCCGGGTGCTCCATCAGCGCCACAAACAAGGTGTTCAGGCCCAGCAGCGCGGAGAAGCGCCACTTTTGCAGTTCCTTAATAAAGGCACCGATGTCGCGTGGGTTGCTGATCAGCACGTTGTGGTTGCCGTTTACCATCATCGACATGCAGTTCGCGGTGAAGGCATAGATGTGGTACAGCGGCAGCGGCGCGATCATCACTTCCTGGCCAGGCTGCATCAGCGGCCGGCCATCGGGACCGTGTTGGGCCAGGCAGGCATCCACCTGTTGCATGTTCGCCACCAGGTTGCCGTGGGTGAGCATGGCGCCCTTGGCCACACCGGTGGTGCCGCCGGTGTATTGCAGCACGGCGATATCGTCGAGGCCGACTTTCACGGGTTTCAACGGCTGGCCACGACCCTGCTTGAGCACATCTTTAAAGCCGATGGCTTGCGGCAGGTTGTACTCGGGCACCAGCTTTTTAACGTGCTTGACCACGGTGTTGACCAACCAGCCTTTAAGCGCCGGTTGCAGGTCGCCCATCTTGGCTTCAATCAGGTAGTCAAGTTCGGTGTCGGCTAGCACTTCTTGTACGCGGCTACCAAACATATTCAGGTACACCAGGGCACGGGCGCCGGAGTCCTTGAACTGGTGGCGCATCTCGCGCACGGTGTACAGCGGGTTGGTGTTGACCACCACCAGGCCCGCACGCATGGCGCCAAACACCGCAATCGGGTAATGCAGCACGTTGGGCAATTGCACGGCGATACGCTCGCCAGGCTTGAGGTCGGTGTGTTTTTGCAGGTAGCCGGCGAACGCTGCGGAAAGGCGGTCCAGCTCGGCGTAGGTCAGGGTCACGCCCATGTTGGAGAACGCGGGCCGGTCGGCGTATTTCTTACAGGACCGCTCAAACACCTCAATCACCGACTTATAGGCACCCAGGTCAATCTCATGGGGGACGCCGGCGGGGCGTTTGTCGCTCCAGAATTCAGGTTGCATTATTTTTATCCTCGTTACCTGAGAGTGTCTGGCCCGCGCATTCGGGGCTGACGGCTGGCGCATAGCGCAAATACCAAAGGCAGCGTCATTTATTACGTGAATCTTGCTTAACTCGTAGTGGCAGACTAAACAACGCCGGGCTGGGACAACGCCAGGCGTCGGCTCTACAATGCCCAACCTCTTGGCACTGGTCTGTTGCGGTTTTGTACAGCGGCCGGGAACAGTGTTTGGCGCAGACAAGGAACGAGGACTGCCATGCTTCACGATGATTTCTGGCTCACCGCCAGTGACGCCCCGCCGCTGTACGTCAACCGTTGGTACGCCGCCCAGGCGCCAAAAGCAGTGGTGATGGTGTCTCACGGCATGGCCGAACATGGCGGGCGCTATGCGCGCCTGGGCGAGGCACTGGTGGCCGCCGGCTACGAGCTGTATGCCCACGACCAACGCGGCCATGGCAAAACGGCGCAACGCGGCGTGCTGGGCATGTACGCCGAGCAACATGGCTGGCAACGTGTGGTCAACGACCTGGCCAACCTCAATCACCATATCCGTCAGCAGCACCCCAATGTGCCGATCTTTCTGCTCGGCCACAGCATGGGCAGCTACATCGGCCAGGCCTACCTGATGCACCACAGCTGCAGCGTGCAAGGGGCGATTCTGTCGGGCTCCAACTACCAGCCGGTGGGCCTGTATAAAGCCGCCGCCGGCATTGCTCGCTTTGAGCGCTGGCGCCAGGGCGCGACCGGGCGCAGCGCACTGATCGACTTTTTGTCGTTTGGCTCGTTTAACAAGGCGTTCAAACCCAACCGCACCAAGTTTGACTGGCTAAGTCGCGACCCGCTGGAAGTGGACAAGTACGTCAACGACCCGCTGTGCGGCTTCCGTTGCACCAACCAGTTGTGGATCGACCTGCTCGAAGGCATGCAGCAGATCACCCCGGTCAACAGCCTTAAACAAATCGACGCCAACCTGCCGTTACTGATCATTGGCGGCGACCGCGATCCGGTCAGCGAGGGCAAACGCCTGGAGCACCTGACCGCGGCCCTGCGCGAAGCCGGGCACACGAACACATTGCTGAAACTGTACCCCGATGCCCGTCACGAGTTGCTCAATGAGACCAACCGCGACGAGGTCACCGCCGACTTGCTCGGCTGGCTGGAAAAAACCCTAACTCTCAGCCGCCGCAGCCACCCCGAAAGCCAGGAGCCCGCATGAGCAACAACAAAACCAGCACCAACACGCCCTACGCCGACCTTGAAGTAGGCCAGACCGCCAGCTACAGCAAGACCGTGGAAGAGCGCGATATTCAGCTGTTCGCCGCTGTCTCAGGCGACCACAACCCGGTGCACCTGGATGCTGAATACGCCGCCGGCACCATGTTTAAAGAACGCATCGCCCACGGCATGTTTAGCGGCGCGTTGATCAGCGCCGCCGTTGCTTGTGAGCTGCCAGGGCCGGGCACCATCTACCTGGGCCAGACCATGCGCTTTACCCTGCCGGTAAAGCTGGGCGATACCTTGACCGTACGTTTGGAAATTCTGGAAAAGCTGCCGAAATTCCGCGTGCGGGTTGCCACTCGCGTATTCAACCAACGCGATGAGTTGGTGGTGGATGGCGAAGCCGAGATTCTCGCGCCGCGTTCGCAGCAGACCGTAGCACTGACTGAGCTGCCGCCGATTACGGTTGGGTAAGCGGCGCCTTAACTATTCTGGGTCCCCGCCTGCGCGGGGACGACGGTGGAGTCGTAGGTTGGGTTGAGCCGAAGGCGAAGCCCAACATGGGCCAGCGGGACAACCGATACGCACCGACCTTTGTTGGGCTTCCTTCGTCAACCCAACCTACGGTTCCTTTGCCTCGCCCTCTTCTTCTACCCGCACACTGGCGGTCATGCCGGCGCTGAGCTGCACCTCTGGTGGCAATGGGTCGAGCTTGATCCGCACCGGAATGCGCTGGGCCAGGCGCACCCAGTTAAAAGTCGGTTCCACATTGGCCAAAAGCTGCGCGTCGGGAATGGCGTTGCGGTCGGTAATCCCGCGGCTGATGCTCTCGATCTGCCCGGTCAGCGCTTGGCCTTCGCTCATTAGCCAGACTTTTACCGGCGCGCCGACGCGAATGCGCGGCAGCTTGGTTTCTTCGAAATAAGCCTGCACGTAAAACGACTGCTCATCCACCAAGGCCATCACCGCTTGCCCGGCGTTGACGTAGTTGCCTTGGGCCAAACGCAGGTTGGTGATTTGCCCGGTGCGCGGCGCCCGCACTTCGCTGCGGGCCAGGTTGATTTGCGCGAGCGCCACATCGGCTTGCGCTTCGCGCAGGGAGCCACGGGCGATGTCGGCGGTGATCTGCGCGTTTTCTTTGAGCTCGGCACTGATGGCTTGCGGCCCTAAGCTGGCGCGGCGCTGCGCTTCGTGGTCGCGCAGGCGCAGTTGTTGCTGACGGGTGTTGGCCACGGCCTGGGCTTTTTCCAACGCCGCCTGATAGCGCTCGCGATCAAGGTTGAACAGCACGTCGCCGGCTTTCACCTGGCCGTTGTCGTGCACCTTGAGGTCAACCACCCAACCGGATACATCCGGCGCGATCACCACCACATCGGCGCGAATCCGCGCGTCGCGGGTCCACGGCGATAGCATGTAGTAGCGCCACAGGTCGTAGCCCGCCACCAGGGCCGCGGCCACCAAGCACAGGGTTACGATCACTCGCAGGGTAGAACGCATGCAGCTCTCCTATTTACCGTGGTTAACGGCTACCAACGTCCCGTAACCGCCACCAGGGCGGCCAGTACACAGACAAACAAGGCGGTGTCGAACAACGCCTCGTGCCAAATCCAGCGCGCCAGCAAACCAAAGCGCAACAGCCCGGTGCACAGCAGCGCCAACAGCACATAAATCAAAAACGGGCTAAGCAATACGCCGCCCAACGCCCACTCACGCAAGCCCATGTTGAGCCTCCTCTGCCACCGCAGATGGAGGCGGCGTATAGGGGTTAAGTTCCGATTGCTCGCACCATTGCTTCCAACTGAATTGCAGCTGCAATAGCGCGGCTTGGGCCAGACGTCGGTCGATACTAGCGCCGGACTCGCGCACGGCGCTGAGTAGCTGCGCTACCGGCTGGTCCAGCGCGGTAACCGAGTGCGCCTCCGGGCCCTCCAGCAATACCGGCTCCAGGCTGCGCATAAAACGCCGTTCAGCCTCGGCCAGGGTTGGCGATTGCGCCACCTCCAGGCAGCGGCGCAGGTGTAGGAGTTCATCGCCGAGGTCGAGACCACTAATGCCGTCGTCCCAGCGACTGCGCGATTGCGCCGGCAGTACCGGGTAATGCCGGGCCAGTTGCAGCAGGCGGTCGGCCATACGCCCGCCAAACCAGTTTTCCGCGCCAGCTAGCGACCGCTGCGTTAAACGGCTGAGGTCGATAAGCATCGCGCGCAGCAAGCGCTGGGCATGCCAGGCCGGATTACGCAGGCCAATCAGGCGGAAAATCTGTACGGCAAAACCCACGCCCAAGACCATCGCCAACGCCGAGTTTAGAAAGGACGCCACGTCAAAACGCATCAGATTTTGCGGCGCGCAAAGCACGATGAATTGCAGGCAAAAAGCCGTCGATGTGCCGGCTATGGCCGGCTTGGTCATACCCAGCGTGGCAAAAAATAACGGCACGCCCATGGCCAGACACAGCAGGGCAAACCCGCTGAGTTGCGGTAACAACAGTTGGCCGACGATAAAGGCCGGGGGGATGCAATACACCGTGCCGCGCAGAAAACCCAAGCCAATCTGCGCGGCGTTTTCGCGGTTGGCGAACAGACTGCAGAGCACCGCGGTCATGGTCAGGCCGCCAGCAGCGGAGGTCCAGCCGGTGGCCATCCAGAACGCGGCCACCAGCAAAAAGGCCAGCGCACTGCGAAAGCCATACAAGGAGGCCATCTGTATATCGCGGTGCCAGGACATGGCGCGCGGCGCATCAGCCGGCGCTACGCCCTGCTCCACCGCTTGCAAGGTGTCATAGGCGGCCAATACCTGACGCACCAGCAGCGCCAGGCGGCCGAGGGAATATTGCTGCACGGTGGGCAGCTCGGGGTTATCGGCGGCGGCAATCAGGCGTTCGCGCAGGTTAAGTAGTTGCGCGGTTTGAGGGTCGTCCAGCGCGTGCTGCACCTCGAGCAACCAGGGCTGCAACTGCTCGGCTTCGGCTGGCGTAAGTTGCCGCCATTGGCGGGCGACGCCACGGGCCAGGCGCAGTTGGGTCAGCAGGTCGCGGCTCAGCACCCGTAGTGCTATCGCCCGCTGCCGACCGCGGTTGCCTTCAAACCAAGCATGCTCACGCTGGGCGTCCACCGCGACAATTCGGCCCAAAGCACCGAGTAGCCCCTGGCGCTCCTGGCGTTCACCACTCAAGGCAGCACGTGAGGCCTGAATACCGGCCGACCAGGCATCACGCGCCTGCTTGGCCAGCAATTGCTCGACGCGCTGCGGCCATAGCAGCGCGCTGGCGAAGGTGGCGCAGACAATGCCCAGGGAGATTTCCGTACAACGCGCCACGGCTTGGTCGAAGACATTCAGGGGGGTACTGATCGAGGGCAACGCGATGATGATCACGGTATAGCCGGCCAGCACAAAGGCATACGACCAAGCGCTGCGCAGCAACGTTGAGGCGGCCGTACAGATGCCCAACCACGTCGCCAGCACCAGCAAAAACAGCCAAGGCGTTTGCGCAAAAAACGCCATCACCACCACCGCCATCACCGTACCGACCAACGTGCCGCACAAGCGTGCCAAGCCTTTCTGCACCACCATGCCCGACAACGGCTGGGCAACGATCACCGCCGTCATCAACGCCCATTGCGGCTGCTCCAGCCCAAAACGCATCGCGCACCACAATGCCAGGCCAGCGCCTATCAGGGTTTTAAGCGCAAATTTAACTGCCGAAATTTCAGGCGCGAAGAATGGCTGAAGGAGTTTACGCACGGGCGAAACCTGTCGGGAAACACCTATGCACCATAGCTGCTGGGCGGGGAAAAAGGCATCCACCAATGGCGCTGAAACTGCTGTTTGTAGATCGCGGATCGGCGTTGTAAAAATCGCAGGCAAAAAAAATGGGCAACCTAAGTTGCCCAAAAGCCTTGCGTGCCCGTGAAACCGTAGTGACCGCTTACTGCTGTGCTTTGTGCTTGCGGATGTCGCTACGGCCACCAAAGAACGCGAACATCAGGCCCACTGTTGCCAGACCTGCGAATACTGCAACGTCGAAAAACATAGGAGCCTCCAGATGTGCCCGTTGAAAGAATGGACACAGGATAGGCATCGGCTCTGGTTTGGACGTTGATCTGAGTCAACGGCGATTGAGGTGACGGACGCGTCGCTGGAAAAAACTGAGGTCGCCGCTAGACAGCGGCAACGCGATGGGGGTGGTTTTACGGTTTTTACGGTTTTTACGGTTTGTTCTTGGGCTTTTTCTTTTTCGCCTTACCCAATGGCATGGCTTGTTCGAAGGCATCACGCACCTCGTTCAGGCGTTTGTCTTTGATGTCGTGAATACGTTTGTCGCGCTCGGCGGCGAAGTCGATCAGCTTGCTGTCATTGCTCATGGCTGGGACCGGATAAGACGAAAGGTGAGGTTAAGCCGCGGCGCACAAGGTTTACGCGTTTTGGCCACCTGATGCTGCCAATAATGCTGCGTCTGCCCGGCCATGACCAGTAGCGAGCCGTGTTCCAGTTCCAGCGAGTGTTCGATTCGCGTGCTGCCAACCCGGCGTAAGTCGAAGCGCCGCGTGCCGCCCAGGTTCAACGACACCACAGTGGGGTTGAGCCCTAGCACGTCCTCCGCATCGCTGTGCCAGCCCATGGAGTCTTGGCCATCGCGGTAGTGATTGAGCAGCAGGCCATTAAAGCGCTCGCCTACTTCCTCCTGCACACGCGCACGAATTTCTGCGAGTAGCGGCGTCCAGGGCAAGGGTTGGTGGGTGAGCCCGGAGTAGCGGTAACTCACTCCGGGATCAGCGTACCAAGCCAGCAGGCGTGGCACCGGGAAGTGCTGGCCATGGATAAATACCTGCGGCTGCTGCCACGGGGTTTGCCCGAGCAACTCAGCCAACCAGCTATCGGCCGTGGCCTGCTCGACCCACTGCGGGATGTAGCGCAGGTCGGCGTGGGGCAGTTCGATTGGCGAGGCATTAAACAGGTCCACAACTACTCACTTTGCTTGGTATTAAGAGGTAGGGCGCGCGGCGGCTTGCTGGGCCTGCACCTCCAACTGCGCCAGGCCTTGCTCAAATGCCTGTCCGCATAGTTTGTCGACATCCATGACCATATGCATGCCCTTCATCAGCAGATTTTTCGGCCCGCTCATGGCCCAAGTCACCTGTACGCTTTCGCCGTCTGGGACGAAGGAAAAAGTCGATTCGTTATTGGCTTGGAACGGTTTGAGAAAGCGCAGCTGCATGCGAATAAATTCGTCTGGCCGGCTTTCGACAATCGTCGAGCTGCCCTGCCCCACCTGGTTATTGCCGATCCAACTTTGCGTGGCACCCACGCCGCTGCTTGGCCCGCTATAAGTGACCTGCATATCGGGGTCGAGTTTCGCCCAAGGCGACCACTGCTGCCACAGGTGATAGTCATTGACCTGGGCAAACACCACCGGCAGCGGCGCGGCAATGCGCCGCGAGCGCTCAACGCGAAATGTATCGGCCTGGCGCGACACCACCAGCAGCAACACGGCCGCAGCGACCACTAATGCAACCACTATAAGGCTCAACATAGGAGGCTCCTCAGGTCAGGCTGATCTGGCCAAGTACTCGACTAATTGATCAAAGGTACCGCCGAAGCCCTGGCGCATCGAGTCGAAGCCTTCGACAAAGGTTTTTTCTTCCAGCTCGCTGGCTTCAAAGGCTCTGGAGCGCAAAGTCAGCAGGGTTTGTTCGCCCTGCTCGCTGAACTCCACGCAGCAGCGCATTTGCAGCGGCCAGGTCGGTGCTGCGGGATGGCGCGACACGCCACCTTCTGCCGTGGAAAAAGCATTGAGCCACACCAGTTTGTGCGGCGCCTCAATCTCCTGATAGAGAAACCGCCCCCACATTTCGCTGCCGTCGGCGGTACGCATGACATACAGGCAGCGGCCGCCAGGCGATAAATCGAGGTCTGCTATTTCAACGTCCAGCCCCTTGGGGCCCCACCACTGTTGCAAGTGTTCACGCTCGGTCCAGGCTTGCCAGACCTGCTGCAGTGGCGCGTCCAGTACGCGCGTAACAAAGAACTCATTGGCCGCTGTTGTTGTACTCATGGTGACCTCCGCTAAGTAAATGCCGGTTTTACCGCAGGCATCAGCCTAGCCCACACGCCATAAACCATGGCGTTGGCTAGCGGGTTGTTGCTGAGCGACCAGGCATAAAAAAGGTGCGCTCGTGGCGCACCTTGGGGTGTTGCGGACAGCTCTATGGTGAAACGCTCCCCGGCTTATGGCCAAGGCGCGGTTTGCGGGTGAACCCGCGAACACGGTCAATCAAAGCGGTGTCAGCACCTGGCCGTTGGCAACGAATGCCGCAAGGTTGGCCAGCACCAGCTCTTCCATCTGCAAGCGGGTTTCTTCGGTAGCGCTGCCAACGTGGGGCAGCAACATAACGTTATCCAGACTGAGCAAGGCTTCGGGCACTTGCGGTTCGGCTTCAAATACATCCAGCCCTGCCCCGCCCAACGTGCCGTCTTGCAGGGCTGCCACCAACGCCTGCTCGTCAATTACCGAACCGCGGGCGACGTTGATCACAATGCCCTTAGGCCCCAACGCGGCCAGCACCTGGGCATTAACGATGTGGTGGGTAGATGCACCGCCGACGCAAGTAAGCACAAGAAAATCGGCCCAATGTGCGAGATCAATCAAATTGGCCTCATAACCGTAGGGGCTCCGAGCGATTGTGGTAGCGCACGTCCATATCAAAGCCGCTGGCACGCTTGACCACTGCCTGGCCAATTCGGCCCAAGCCAACAATGCCCAGGCGCTTGCCACTGACCCGACGGGCCAGGGGGAAATTGCCTTTCAACCAGCCACCGGCACGCAGAAAACGCTCCGAAGCGGCGAGCTTGCGTGAGGTGTCGATCATCAGGCCCATGGCCAGATCGGCCACGCAGTCGTTGAGTACGTCGGGGGTGGTGCTGATTTGAATGCCACGGTCGCGCGCGGCGTCGACGGCAATCGAGTCGTAACCGACGCCAAAGCTGCTGATCACTTTCAGATTAGGCAAGGCGGCCAGTTGTTCAGCTGAGCAGCCGAAACGCGCCGAGGTGGCGAGCAGCTCGAACTGGCCGCCGTGCTCGTTTAGGAAGGCTTGCGGATCGGCTTGTTGCCAGAGGGCGGTGACGTCGTAATGCTCGGCAAGGTTGTGCTGGAAGCGTTCGGTTAACGGGCCTACCTGTAGAACCTTGGGCTTGCTCATACGGACTCCAAGTCGAGAGTGAGGCGTAGGGTGTGCTGTGCGCACCAGCGTTTTATGCGTGATCGCTCTGGTGCGCGCAGCACACCCTACGGTGCGTCGGCGGCGAAGAATCCGGCACTCAGGTAATCGGCGCCGGGTTGAACAGGGTAATGTCGTTGTGCAGTTTGTGCTGCTCGGCCCAGGTGTGTTTCTTGCCGCTGGCCACATCCAGGTAGTAGTGGAACAACTCCCAGCCGAGTTCTTCGATGCTGGCGCGGCCCGTGGCGATGCGACCGGCATCAATGTCGATCAGATCCGGCCAGCGCTGCGCAAGTTCAGTGCGGGTCGACACTTTCACCACCGGCGCCATGGCCAAGCCGTATGGCGTGCCACGGCCGGTAGTAAACACATGCAGGTTCATGCCGGCAGCTAGTTGCAAGGTGCCGCAGACAAAATCACTGGCCGGTGTGGCGCAGAAGATCAGGCCTTTTTTGTTAAAGCGCTCGCCTGGGCCAAGCACGCCGTTGATGTTAACGATAGAGCCCAAGGACTTCTCGACAATATTCGACAACCCGCCCTTCTTGTTCCCTGGCGTGGTGTTGGCGCTGCGGTCGGCCTCGCCTTTGGCCAGATAGCGGTCGTACCAGTCCATCTCGCGCACAAGCTCTTCAGCCACTTCCTTGGTTTGTGCCCGAGACGTCAGCAGGTAGATGGCGTCACGTACTTCGGTGACTTCCGAGAACATCACGGTAGCGCCGGCACGCAACAGTAAGTCGCTGGCGTAGCCCAATGCCGGGTTGGCGGTGATGCCGGAAAACGCGTCGCTGCCACCACATTGCATACCCAAAATCAGCTCGGAGGCCGGCACGGTTTCGCGGCGGCGCTGGTCGAGTTTTTTCAGGCGCACTTCGGCCAGCTCCATGATCTGTTCGATCATTTCCGTGAAACCGTGGCTGGAATCCTGCAGGCGATACAACCACGGCTCGCTAAGGTCGACCGAGGCGTCGTCTTCGTGCATCACTTGCGCGGCTTGCAGTTTTTCGCAGCCCAGGCTGATGACCAAGGCTTCGCCGCCCAGGTTGGGGTTACGCGCCAGGTTGCGCACGGTGCGAATCGGGATATACGCGTCAGTGGCGGTAATGGCCACGCCGCAGCCGTAGCTGTGGGTCAGCGCAATCACGTCATCCACATTCGGGTATTTGGGCAGTAGCTCGTCCTTGATGCGTTTTACCGCATGGTCGAGCACGCCGGTTACGCACTGCACGGTGGTGGTGATGCCAAGGATATTGCGCGTGCCGACGGTGCCATCGGCATTGCGAAAGCCCTCAAAGGTAAAGCCTTCCAACGGTGCCTGCTGAGCAGGCACCTCGGTCGACAATGGCAGGCTATCCAGCGGCGGCGCCGTCGGCATACGCAGTTGGTCTTCCTGAACCCAGCTGCCACGCAAGATTGGCTTGAGGGCGTAACCGATGGTCTGCCCGTAGCGAATAATCCGCCCGCCCTCGGGAATATCTTCAAGGGTGATTTTGTGGCTTTGCGGCACACGCTCA
>LNAP01016710.1_pt1 | contig 24522 bp, 22 predicted proteins | sample 602601 | NCBI WGS metagenome assembly LNAP01 (sample SAMN02440304, study PRJNA202911) | soil metagenome | biome: Subtropical and temperate rainforests or woodlands; isolation source: soil samples (1 kg each in a 20% v/v slurry with milli Q water) were... ...
GCAAAAGCCGATTACCGAACTGCTCGAATTGGCCGAACAGATGGGCATAGAAAATATGGCCCGTTCGCGCAAGCAGGACGTGATTTTCTCCCTGCTCAAGAAGCACGCGAAAAGCGGTGAGGAAATCTCCGGTGATGGCGTGCTGGAGATTCTCCAGGACGGCTTCGGCTTCCTGCGCTCCGCTGACGCTTCCTATCTCGCAGGTCCAGACGATATCTACGTCTCGCCGAGCCAGATCCGTCGTTTCAACTTGCGCACCGGTGACACCATCGTTGGCAAGATCCGCCCTCCAAAGGAAGGCGAGCGTTATTTCGCGCTGCTCAAGGTCGACACGATCAACTTCGACCGTCCGGAAAACGCGAAGAACAAGATTCTCTTCGAGAACCTGACCCCGCTGTTCCCGACCGTGCGCATGAAGATGGAAGCCGGTAACGGTTCCACCGAAGACTTGACCGGTCGTGTCATCGACCTGTGCGCCCCGATCGGTAAAGGCCAGCGCGGTCTGATCGTTGCACCGCCGAAAGCCGGCAAGACGATCATGCTGCAGAACATTGCCGCGAACATCGCGCGTAACAACCCTGAAGTTCACCTGATCGTGCTGCTGATCGACGAACGTCCGGAAGAAGTAACCGAAATGCAGCGCACCGTGCGCGGTGAAGTGGTTGCCTCGACCTTCGACGAGCCGCCAACCCGTCACGTGCAGGTTGCCGAAATGGTGATCGAGAAGGCCAAACGCCTGGTCGAGCACAAGAAAGACGTGGTGATCCTGCTCGACTCCATCACTCGTCTGGCCCGCGCCTACAACACCGTGATCCCGAGCTCCGGCAAGGTACTGACCGGTGGTGTCGATGCTCACGCCCTGGAGAAACCGAAGCGTTTCTTCGGCGCCGCGCGGAACATCGAAGAAGGCGGCTCGCTGACCATCATCGCCACCGCGCTGGTTGAAACCGGCTCGAAGATGGACAGGAATTCAAAGGCACCGGCAACATGGAGCTACCTCTGGATCGCCGCATCGCTGAAAAACGCGTGTTCCCGGCCATCAACATCAACCGTTCCGGCACCCGCCGCGAAGAGTTGCTGACTGCCGACGACGAACTGCAGCGCATGTGGATTCTGCGCAAGCTGCTGCACCCGATGGATGAAATTGCAGCCATCGAGTTCCTGGTCGACAAGCTGAAAACGACCAAGACCAACGACGAATTCTTCCTGTCGATGAAGCGCAAGTAACATCGCCCGTTGAGTTCAAGAGAATGGCGCCCCGGTGGGGCGCCTTTTTTTTGCCCGGGCCATGGGAGGTTTTTGATTGGCCAAGGTCAGTTGGTTAGCACTTCAACCAGCCGCGTTTGCAGTCATCTCCGGGGGGGGCGATGCTCAAGCGCGCTGAAAATAACGATCTGACTGGTTTAATGCTTATGAGCTCACTGGCTTATCGAAGGGATATCGACGGCTTGCGCGCAGTGGCGGTGATCGCCGTCGTGCTGTTTCACTTTGGCGTTCCTGGGTTTACCGGCGGCTTTGTCGGCGTGGACGTGTTTTTCGTGATTTCCGGTTACCTGATCACGTCGATCATCTGGAATCAGCGCCAGGCCGGGCAATTCAGCTTCGTCGATTTCTGGGCCCGGCGTGCGCGGCGGATTTTGCCGGCGTTGTTCGCAATGATCATTGCGGTGCTGGCGGTCGGCTGGTTTTTGCTGGCACCGAAGGATTACGAAGAGCTGGGGCGATCGGTGCGTTACCAGGTGATGTTCGTCTCCAACATCCTGTTCATGCGCCAGGACGGCTATTTCGATGTCGCCTCCGATCTCAAGCCCCTGCTGCACACCTGGTCGCTGGCGGTGGAGGAGCAGTTTTACATCGTCTTCCCGTTGCTGCTGACACTGCTGTCGAGTCGTCTCAAGCGTTGGAGACTGGCGCTGTTCAGTGTATTGCTGCTGTCCTTTGGCTTGAGCGTGTGGGCTGTCGCCCATCATCCGGAAAAAGCTTTCTTCCTGTTGCCTATGCGTGCGTGGGAGCTATTGGCCGGTGCGATGCTGGCGGTAGCGCCCAAGTCTGCATGGCGTCTCAAGCCGATGGCAGCGCAGTGGCTGAGCCTGCTCGGTATGTTGCTGATCCTGTTGGCGGTGTTCGGTTATGACAAGGCCACGCCATTCCCGGGTGTCGGTGCTGGGTGTGGTGCTGCTGATTCTGGCCAACGGTCATCGTGAAACCTGGATTGGTCAGTTTTTGAGCAGCAGGATAATGGTCGGCCTCGGGCTGGTTTCGTATTCCTGGTACCTGTGGCACTGGCCGGTGTTCGTATTTTCCAGCTATGCCAGCGTCGGTGAGCCGAGTGTTTTCGACAGTGCCGGGTTGATTCTGCTGACGCTGTTGTTGGGTTATCTGTCCTGGAAGTTCGTCGAAACCCCGTTTCGTGAGCGTCGCCTGCTAGCCGGGCGCCGGCAGATCCTGCTCGCTGGCGCCTGCGGTGTCCTGGTGCTAGGCCTGGCCGGGCAGGCCTTGCGATGGACCGACGGCTTGCCGTGGCGTCTGTCTGAACAGGCCCTGCAATATGCCAAGGCTCGCGAATGGCGGCCGGAACTGATGGCCTGTCTGGCCGATGACAAGACGCCGGATGACAAGTTGTTTTGCCGATATGGCGCGCAAAACCGCCTGCCCCCAGCGCTTGTCTGGGGCGATAGCCATGCCACGGCGTTGATTCCGGTTTTCGACGAGGGTGCCAAGGCCCACGGCGTCAACGTTATGCTTGCCAGTTCTGCTGGTTGTTTGCCTGTCGAAGGCCTGGAGCACGATGCGCGTTGTGCGCGGTTCAATCGACGCGTTGAACAGGCCCTGAAGCCGCAAGCCGTCAGCGATGTGGTGTTGGTCGCGCACTGGAGCCTGTACCTCTATGGCGACGGCAAAGGCGATCTGGGTCACGCTCTGAAAAGCGCTGACGGGCATTACGAGCGTGCCAGTGCCGAACAACGCCTGGCCGATGGCTTGCGTGCACGAGTCGCGCAATTGCGTGCCGGCGGGCATCGGGTCTGGCTGGTAAAAGAGGTGCCGTTGCAGGCCTTCAGCCCTCCGTATCGCCTCACGCGTCTGGCAATGCTGGACCATCCGGTCGACGATGTCGGGCTGGCGCTCGCAGAGCACCACAGGCGCCAGGCATTCATCAGTCATTTGTTCGCACAACTGGCCCAAGACTCGGCGGTACAGGTCGTGGACCCGGCGCCAAGACTGTGTGATGCCAGCGGCCTGTGCCGCGCCGAACGCGGCGGCTACTCGTTGTACACCGATGATAATCACCTCTCGGAAGTCGGCGCGCGCTGGGTGGCGCCGATCCTGGAACCGCTGTTTGTCCGTCTGCAAGCCGGGGCAAACCCGGGGAAACCGCAGGTGAATGCATCCAGATAAGCAGCGATAAGCTGCCAGCGGCCGGCAGAGCAGGTAGGATGTACGCCTATTTTACGGGTGCCATCATCAATGAAATTCAAGGATCTTCGGGATTTCGTGCAGCAACTTGAGCAGCGCGGAGAGTTGAAACGCATCCAGATCCCCGTCTCTCCAGTGCTGGAGATGACCGAGGTGTGTGATCGCACGCTGCGTGCCAAAGGCCCGGCGCTGTTGTTCGAAAAGCCGACAGGCTATGACATCCCGGTGCTCGGCAACCTGTTCGGCACCCCCGAGCGGGTCGCCATGGGCATGGGTGCCGAATCGGTCAGCGAGCTGCGCGAAATCGGCAAGCTGCTGGCGTTCCTCAAGGAACCCGAGCCGCCGAAAGGCTTGAAGGATGCCTGGTCCAAGCTGCCGATATTCCGCAAGATCATTTCGATGGCGCCGAAAGTCGTCAAGGACGCGGTGTGCCAGGAAGTGGTCATCGAAGGCGACGACGTCGACCTGGCCATGCTGCCGGTGCAGACCTGCTGGCCGGGCGACGTCGGTCCGCTGATCACTTGGGGGCTGACCGTCACCAAAGGCCCAAACAAGGATCGCCAGAACCTCGGCATCTACCGTCAGCAAGTGATCGGTCGCAACAAGGTCATCATGCGCTGGCTGAGCCACCGTGGCGGCGCGCTGGATTACCGCGAGTGGTGCGAAAAGCATCCGGGCCAGCCGTTCCCGGTTTCCGTGGCCCTGGGCGCTGACCCGGCGACTATCCTCGGTGCCGTGACCCCGGTGCCCGACAGCCTTTCCGAATACGCCTTCGCAGGCCTCTTGCGCGGTAACCGCACTGAGTTGGTGAAGTGCCGCGGCAACGATCTGCAAGTGCCGGCCACCGCCGAAATCATCCTCGAAGGCGTGATCCATCCGGGCGAGATGGCCGATGAAGGCCCATACGGCGACCACACCGGTTACTACAACGAAGTCGACAGCTTCCCGGTGTTCACCGTCGAGCGCATTACCCATCGGATCAAGCCGATCTACCACAGTACCTACACCGGCCGTCCGCCGGATGAGCCGGCAATCCTCGGCGTGGCATTGAACGAAGTGTTCGTGCCGATCCTGCAGAAGCAGTTCCCGGAGATCACCGATTTCTACCTGCCGCCCGAAGGTTGCTCGTACCGCATGGCCATCGTGACCATGAAAAAGTCGTATCCGGGCCACGCCAAGCGGGTAATGCTGGGTGTCTGGTCGTTTTTGCGACAGTTCATGTACACCAAGTTCGTTATCGTCACCGACGACGATATCAACGCCCGGGACTGGAACGACGTGATCTGGGCCATCACCACGCGCATGGACCCCAAGCGCGACACCGTGATGATCGATAACACGCCGATCGACTACCTCGACTTCGCCTCACCGGTTTCCGGCCTGGGGTCGAAAATGGGCCTCGATGCCACGCATAAATGGCCGGGCGAAACTACTCGCGAATGGGGCCGGGTCATCGTCAAGGATGATGCCGTGACCCAGCGGATCGATGCCATCTGGAATCAGTTAGGAATAGATTGATGCGTGTAACCTTGCAGCCCTCCGGAGAAGTACTTGAGATATTGCCCGGCGAGCGGATTCTCGATGGCGCACGACGTCTGGGCTACGAATGCCCGCAAAGCTGCCGCAACGGCAATTGCCACGTTTGCGCGGCGCTGCTGGTGGAAGGCCGAATCGAGCAGGCTGGCAATGTGCGTGACCATGGCGAGTTCTACACTTGCATAGCGGAGCCGCTGGAAGACTGCATCGTGCTGTGGGATGGCGTGCTCGCGCTGGGAGAACTGCCGGTGCGCAGCGTGTCGTGTCAGGTCATTGAGTGCAAGGAGGTGGGCGGCGACACCTGGCGCGTGCGTCTGCGGGCTCCGGCTGGCAAACCGCCGCGCTACCACGCTGGCCAGTACCTGATGATCGAACGGGAGAACGGCGAAAAGTCCGCATTCTCCCTCGCCTCGGCACCGCATGCGGGGCGCGACCTGGAAATCCACGTACTGGCGCGCGAATCCAGTGCGTTGAGCCTGATCGAACAGCTCCAGCGCAACAGTATGGTGCGGGTCGAATTGCCGTTCGGCGATACCCACCTGGAGGAGTTGCCGGAAGGTTCTCTCGTGCTGATCGCCGCGGGTACCGGTATGGGCCAGATCCACAGTCTGATCGAGCATTGCCGGGCCTCGGGTTTCAAGCACCCGGTGCATCTGTATTGGGGCGTGCGTCGTCCTGAAGATTTTTATCAAATCGAGCATTGGGACGAATGGCTGAAGTTGCCCAACCTGTTCCTGCACAAGGTCGTCAGCGATCAATGCGGTTGGGAAGGGCGGTGCGGCATGTTGCATGAAGCGGTCTGTGAAGACTTCCCTGACCTCAAGCCGCTACACGTGTACGCCAGTGGCTCTCCGGCCATGGTCTACGGCACGCTGGATGCGCTGGTGGAAGCGGGAATGGATGCCCACCAGATGCGTGCCGACGTATTTGCCTACGCACCAAGATCCTGATGCTGCACACCCTGTAGGAGCGAGCTTGCTCGCGATGGGTCCAAGAACACCGCGGGCAGCCTGACTTCCCGCGTAATCGTTAACGACCATCGCGAGCAGGCTCGCTCCTACAGGTTATCCTGTTATAACTCTCTATATAGCCCATCGGTATTTATAAAATCATATAAATGCCGGTAGGTTATATTCCATCCAGGCAATTCATTAAGAACTGTGCCATGGCATTTAAATTGCCTTAAAACTTATGTGCCTTATTGTTACAGCCGTGCGTTCTATTAAGTAATTCTTCACCCGCGGGGAGCTGAACGCTATTCGCCATGAGCGCCATTGAATCTGCTTTTTTGAATCTGGCTTACCCTCCGCGAGCTCACTCACGAACAACTGCTCAGCTCGATGCAATCGACCATGGCGCGCCACAAAGGTGGGCCGGTCTGGTTGTTTGCGTATGGTTCGCTGATCTGGCGCCCTGAATGCACGGCGGTTGAGCGGGTTCGCGGCCGGGTGCATGGCTACCATCGCGGGTTGTACCTGTGGTCCCACGAACATCGCGGCACACCGGAAATGCCCGGCCTGGTGTTTGGCCTGGATCGCGGCGGTTCTTGCAGCGGTTTCGCCTATCGCTTGCCCGAAGAGCAACTCGAAGCCTCGCTCTACGCACTGTGGCAGCGCGAGATGCCTTTCCCTTCCTACCGCCCGCACTGGCTCAACTGCCGCCTCGACGATGGCAGCCAGGTTCAGGCATTGGGCTTTGTGCTGGAGCGACACCTGCCCAGCTATGCCGGTAACTTGCCGGACCATGTGCTGAGCCATGTGTTCGAAAACGCCTGCGGGCGCTACGGCACCACTCGCGATTATGTCGAGCAGACCGCGCACGCCCTGCGCCCAGACCGGAATCTGGAGGCGCGGCTCAAGCGCTGTAAATCAAAGGCCGATCAAGCGAGTGCTTCGCGGCCCTGACTGGCGATTTGTTTGTGCCGTAGTGTTGGGGCCAGGAAGGCCATCGCCAACAGGCAGGCACCGACCAGCAGCACGAAACCGCCGTCCCAACCGAAATGGTCCACGGTGTAGCCCATCGCTGCACTGGCCGCGACCGAACCGCCCAAGTAACCGAACAGACCGGTAAAGCCCGCCGCCGTACCGGCAGCTTTCTTCGGTGCCAGTTCCAGCGCCTGCAGGCCGATCAGCATCACCGGGCCGTAGATCAGGAAGCCAATGGACAGCAGCGCGATCATGTCGACCATCGGATTGCCGGCCGGGTTGAGCCAGTAAACCAGCGTCGCGACCGTCACCAACGCCATGAACACCATGCCGGTCAGGCCACGGTTGCCACGGAAGATCTTGTCCGACATCCAGCCGCACAGCAGCGTGCCCGGGATACCTGCCCACTCGTAGAAGAAGTACGCCCACGAGGTTTTATCCACCGTGAAACCCTTGGCTTCCTTGAGGTAGGTCGGTGCCCAGTCCAGCACGCCGTAGCGCAGCAGATAGACAAAGACGTTGGCCAAGGCGATGTACCAGAGCATTTTGTTGCGCAGCACGTATTTGACGAAGATTTCCTTGGCGCTGAATTCCTCTTCGTGGCTGGCGTCGTAGCCTTCCGGGTAGTCGTTCTTGTATTGCTCGATCGGCGGCAGGCCAACCGATTGCGGGGTGTCGCGCATGGTCACAAAGGCGAACACCGCTACTGCCAGCGCCACGGCTGCCGGCACGTAGAACGCGGCGTGCCAGTCATTGAACAGCCCCATGCCGATCAGGAACAACGGGCCGATCAGGCCACCGCCGACGTTGTGCGCCACGTTCCAGACGGACACCACGCCGCCACGTTCCTTCTGCGACCACCAGTGCACCATGGTCCGGCCACTCGGCGGCCAACCCATGCCCTGCGCCCAGCCGTTGATGAACAGCAAAATGAACATCATGGTCACGCTGGACGTCGCCCAGGGCGCGAAACCGAAAATGAACATCACCCCAGCCGACACCAGAAGACCGAATGGCAGGAAGAAGCGTGGGTTGGAGCGGTCGGACACCAGGCCCATGAGAAACTTCGACAGACCGTAGGCAATCGCGATGGCGGACATCGCCAGACCCAGCTGGCCACGGGAGTAGCCCTCATCGATCAGATACGGCATGGCCAGGGAGAAGTTCTTGCGCAGCAGGTAGTAACCGGCATAGCCAATGAAAATGCCGGCGAAAATCTGCCAGCGAAGGCGTCGGTAGGTGCTGTCTATTTTTTCTTCAGGCAATGGAGCCTGATGTGCGGCAGGACGAAAGAAAGCAAACATTCAAGAGCTCCAGATTTCTTGTTGTTACAGTTTCGTTACCGAAAATAGCACCGGTTCTCATCGACAAAACAGCGGAAATGTTGGAAGTCGCGCGTTCCTTTATGAACATGTCGCTCAGATGTAAGTGAAGGGCGTTGTAGGAAGCGTTACCCGCTACTGCTTTGATGCGCATGCACCGTCCGGAATAGGGCAGGTCTTTGGGAAATGTCCCGCGCAGTTACCGGAAGCCATGACCTTCAGCCCCAAGCCTTCGATCTTTACCCTTTTGTCTAGCGGCCAGGTCTGGCAATGCAGGGTAAGAAGGGGAGGCGTTATGTGGAGGGTTATGTGTTTGGTGCTGCTGTTGGTGTTGTCTGTTCAAAGCAGAGCAGGTGACGTGTTTCTGATACCGGAGCACAACCCCAAGCCGATTTATCCGTCGGCACTGCTACGGGCCGGGATAATCGGTGATGTTCGGGTTCGTTTCACGGCCTATGCCGATGGTTCGGTCGGCAAGGTGAGCATTTTGCAAAGCGACCATCCTGATCTGGCCGAGGCCACCCGGGTTGCGGTAGGTCAGTGGCGATTCAAGCCATGGACGGTTGAAGGGGACAAGCCTGCCGAGCAGGAAGTGATTGCGCCGATGATCTTCGGATTTGATTCAGGGCTGCCACTTCACCTCAATGAATGGCTCAAGAAATTGAAATGCCGCGATCTCAACGTAGTCACTGTCAACACCCCGGAACACGCCTGGGCTGATACCACCGCGTTTCACTACACCCGTGCTTACTTATCGAATGCCTTTTCTACGACAGCGTTGACTAACGAGCGGCGCCTGGCGCTGATCGCCAAGATGAACAGGAAAGTCCCGATCATTGTCAGGCAATGCCTGAACAACCCAGTTGCCAGGTATGTGAGGTTTTTGCCGGAGGATATTCGCAAGTTGCTGTGACAACGAGCGCGCGGCCACACGGCCGCACTCCTTTTGCGTCTATATGGTCTGGTTCGAAATCAGGTGTCGTAGGCTGCATGCCTTAGGTAGCGACCAAAATATGGTGTCGAGAGTAAATGTTAGTTGTAGGAATGTTCCTGCAACTAATCAGGAAGAGTACTACCTTGATCAAGGCTTTGTACTTCAAGAAATGTAAGTGGTTTTTGAAAATTTCATGAGCTCTTGACGTGTTGTATGTGTTCGAAATAGGTTTGCAGCACCAACGTCAAGCAACAAAATGCCTCCATGTGTCGAAAGTAATGTTTGGCTCTATCAAACTTAAAAGTGTCCGATGCGGTTGAATTAATTATGGGTGATAGGCAAGCGATGCCTGTAGGTCGGCCCGCCAGAACAGCATGCATGGGACGCTTTTTAGGCATTGAGGAGTTTTAAACTCGCCGCACGGTTATGGCAAGTTGTCGGAGTCTTCCTGGATTTACCGAAGACTCACTGTAATTAAATGGCGCTCAAACAAAAGCTTCTGTTCTCTTACGGGATACAGGGTTTCGAGTTTTTTGGGCAAAACTGTTCAGGAGAACACATATGATAAGCGTAGATCTTACGTTCAAAGAAAAGGATCGAGTACATCTTCAAAAAATATTGCTCAATTTGAAAAGCAACCCCTACAGTAATTACGAGTGCTTCGAAGAAGAGGTTGATGATATCATCAAAGCCGGTGATATACCCGTCGAGCTGGCCAGGCTCTGCGAAGCCAGAAAAATTGTCGACACGTTCGCCAACCCCTACATCTTGATTCATAATTGTCCAATAGATCCTAATTTGCCTTATCTAGATTTCAAGTCGCCGGTTATCGATAAGCGGATAAAGAAACTCTCTTATGTTGCTGAAGGTTTTTTATTGGTCTACGCAAAATTGATGTCGCAAGAGCCGATTGGCTACATTAACGTCAATGACGGTGATGTATTTCAGGATATCCATCCTATGGAAAGTCTTTCTGAAAGCCAGTCGCAAAAGGCTCTAAAAGATATCTATTTTCACAAGGACTTAGCAAATCATTATGTGAGGCCAGACTGGGTGAATATTATAGGTTTGCGAGGGTGCGAGGAGAATGAGGTGTATACATGCTTCGCTTCCAATAAAAAACTTCTTGCGGAAATACCTGAAAGCATAAAGTCCTTGCTTAGGGAAGCCGAGTTCAATACTCCCTTTGATGACCTGACTACAATCTCGGGAAACTTGAAAATGGGTAGTGCTCCAGATCATCCTGTTCTTGGTGGTGCTACCGATTATGATATTCGCTACTTTGAACGTCGTACAGTTGGTACCACTGAGCGGGCTCGTGGAGCGATTGAGGTTCTAAATAGGGCTCTGCATGGTGTAAAAACGCCGATCCATGTCCTTCCTGGAGTATTCATAGGATCGGCCAACAATGAATGTGTACACAACAAAGAGGTGAGGTTGATCAGTAATCCGCAAGAACTAAAAAATCGCTGGCTAATGAAGACTGTTAATGTTAATAACTTGGGTCAACATGCAAGTCATCTAGTTCCGGGCAAAAAACGTATCATTGCTGGATGAAACCAAAAAGGTTATGAAAATGATTCCTCGCCACCAAAAACTATACGTCGCTCTAAATCTAACTTGCAATGATATTGCTTCAGAGGTTGAGGGTGGCTTGTTCAACGATGTCCATCGAGTGATCAGGGCAGAAGAGCATTTGTATATAAAATCATTTTCAGAGGAAGCTAAAGCCCCAGGATTTCCTCCGCTTCCAACCACTTCTCTGCAACGGTACAGGGTCGCTGTTATCCTACATGAGCATGCTCAAAAAATAGTGAGAGGTAAAGTGTACGTGCCTCGATTGATGGCTGTGGACCCCGACAACAGAGCAATTGCAATGGAGGGTGCCAAGGGGACTAATCTATATGAGTACGTGTTGAGTAAAGAGACGTTTCATTATGCTGTTGAGCAGGTTTCGCAAGTTTTGATATGGCTGGCATCATTACATGCACTGAAAAACTCAAAAGCTCTATCTGTAAGAGCTAACAGTCAAGCTTTTAAATATTACAAGGCGACTCTCCAGTACAGGGAATTATTTGAGTTTTTGCCCGGTGACAAACTTGAGGCAGCTAATGTGTTTCTTGATGAGCACCTAATAAATCAAGAGGCAGTGTTGCACGGAGATTTGAATACGCGGAACATTATAATTTGCGATGATGGACGCATTGCGGTAATTGATTTTGAGCAAGGTCAAGTGGGGTGTGGTTCGCACGATGCGGCCTATCTAATTTCTGAAATAGTAATTGCTAGTTTCGCTGTCAATGAGGCGGTCGAGAAGTTGATCAACTTACTTTGGAGTAACTATGAAGCTGGCTCGTTCAACGTTGATAAGCACGCGCATTTCAGACGCCACCTGTCTTTTCAAGTATTATACCGTTTGAAAGGACCATCTCGTCACGTTTGGACAGGGCATTTGAACGATAGTATAAAAGCCAAAATTGAAGCCTGGTGCGTCGATGAATTCAGTAGCCGCTTATGAGGCAGTCTATAGGCCTATTGGTACTGTGTTATATCGTTTTTTATTTTCCATCTGGACTATTGAAAAGTTACCTTTCTCAATTTCTGGTTGACTCGGGCTTTTCGTATAGTGTAGCGGGCTGGATCGTTGCTAGCACCTTTGCAATCAAGATTTTTGTGGGCCCTATAATTACTTTTCTAGCTGATCATGCACACTCAAAGCACGTTTTTAATGTTTCATTTTCATTGCTGGCAGTAGTGTGCGTTTTCGTCATATCTGTTAGCCAGTACGTGATTTTAGTTGCTTTTGGTGTTTGTGTTTTAATGCTGTCACGCAATTTTTTTCAGAATACATTAGAAAGTACCGCAAGTGCGATCCAGCATCAAGGGGCTCAAGGTGGCTATGGCCGAGTCCGATTCGCAGGCTCGTTATCTGTCGCGGTTGGGACGGCCACACTGGCTGGGTTAAGTGCTCTTGATCTTGCATCAGACCTGATATTTGTCTGGATATTAGCGCTGTCTACGCTGTGTTTTAGCCTTGTTGTTATATTGACATCAACAAGTGAAAGTCGCCCAATAGAGTTCCCCGTTTCACCATTGAAATCAATTATTCCAACGCGTAGTGCGTTTTTGATGTTTGCGGCGGCGGCTTTAATTATCGGTGCGCAAGGTACCTATTATTCAATTGGCACGCCTTGGCTAGAAAGGATGGGATTGTCCAATTCACAAATTTTAGGCGCTTGGGTCGTCGGTTTCATCGCAGAGGCCATTGCTTTTCGCTACTCTAACGCTCTGATGTCGAGACGCTACAGTATTGTCATCCCAGTTGTGGCAATCTGTTTTGTTTTTAGAGCTTTACTAATTTTGGACAGCCCCAGCGTGACTCAAGCTGTAGTTTCATTCGCGTTGCAAGGAATAACCTTTGCTATTCCACATGTTGCCTTTGTTATGTCGATTCGTCACTCTTTCTCTGAGCGCTATTCGGCGACAGCTGCATCTTTATATTTTGCGGCGGCTCACGGTATCGGTATTGCTATACTTTCTGGTGCATCTGGAATTATGTTGGAGAAGTACGCTGGGTTCGTGTGGTTGTTGCCCGCGGTGTCTGGTGCAGTAGGTTGTGCTGTTTGGATGGCTTCGTGTAAGACATCAGGTATAAAAAGTTCTCAGCTGATATTTGGCCCGCCACGCGAACAATAAGATGCTCCGCGCACTTTATTTATATTCATTTTGTCTGATCGGCCAGAACAACCTTAGCGGATATTCTGGCCTTTTTTATGATTGAAAATCAGCGAACTTGAACCACCACCTTCCCGACCGCCTTGCGCTGGCCAAGATCATTGATGGCTTGCGCGGCATTGCTCAGGGGGTACACCTGTGACACCAGCGGTTTCAACTTGCCTTCGGCAAACCAGCCAAACAACTGCTGGAAGTTCGCCGCGTTGTCCTGCGGCTGGCGTTGGGCGAACGAGCCCCAGAACACGCCGAGCACTGCGCCAGGTTGACCGGCAATTCGGGAATGCGTCCGCTGGCGAAGCCGACCACCAGCAAGCGGCCGTTCCAGGCGATGGCGCGGATGGCCTGGTCGAACAGGTCGCCGCCGACCGGGTCGTAGATCACGTCGGCACCCTGGCCGTCGGTCAGACGCTTGATTTCGTCCTTCAGGCTGGTTTCGCTGTAATTGATCAGTTCGTCGGCGCCGGCGGCCTTGGCCACGGCGAGTTTCTCTGCGCTGCTGGCCGCCGCGATCACCCGGGCGCCCATGGCTTTGCCGATTTCCACCGCCGCCAGGCCGACACCGCCGGAAGCACCCAGTACCAGCAGGGTTTCGCCCGGTTGCAGGTTGCCACGCTGTTTGAGGGCATGCATCGAGGTGCCGTAGGTCATGCTGAAGGCGGCGGCGGTGTTGAAGTCCATCGATGGCGGGATCGGCAGTGCGTTGTAGCCCGGCACGGCGACCTGCTCGGCAAAGCTGCCCCAGCCGGTCAGGGCCATGACCCGGTCACCGACTTTCAAGTGACTGACTTTTTCACCCACTGCGCTGACCACGCCAGCCGCTTCACCACCCGGCGAAAACGGGAAGGGCGGCTTGAACTGGTATTTGCCCTCGATGATCAACGTATCGGGGAAGTTCACCCCGGCGGCGTGCACGTCCAGCAGGATTTCATTCTTCTTCGCGACAGGATTGGCGACGTCTTCCAGCACCAGCGATTCGGCAGGGCCGAAGGCTTTGCACAGCACGGCTTTCATCAGGGCTATTCCTTTGGGAGTGATGGCCGATAAGTTGGGTCGATGGGTCAACGAGCATGCCCGGCCCTGATAGTCAGCCATAAGCTTGTGCTTGCGCGGCGGGTCGTTATGCTAGGCCGCAAACCGGATAAGGAGCGAATTTTGAAAGCGTGGATCATGTTGATGCTGGCCCTGTCTCTGCCTGTGGCAGCGGTGGCCGAAGAAGCCAAAGAAGATGCAGCTCCGAAGGTCAATTACATCACCCTGAGCCCGCCGTTCGTGGGTAACTACGGGCTGGACGGCACGCCGAAACTCAAGGTCTACAAGGCCGATGTGGCGTTGCGGGTGACCGGTGACGAGGCGACCAAAGCGGTGAAGGCTAATGAGCCGCTGATCCGCAATCAGTTGGTGGCGTTGTTTGCGCAGCAGACCACCGAGACGATGAACAACGTCGAGGCCAAGGAAAAGCTGCGTCAGGAGGCTCTGAAGCAGACCCAACAGGTGATGAACGACGAAACCGGTAAGCCGGTGGTTGAGGATTTGTTGTTCAACAACCTGATCATTCAATAAGTTTTTTGCTGTCCGGGCGGGCCCCGTTGCGAGAGTGCCTCTCTACTCGTCCCTCAGGACGCCAGGCTCTTGCGAAACCGCATCAGTGCAATGGTAAAGAACAGCAGGCCGATGGCGCTTAATGCCAACAAGTCTGGCCAGACGACACCGATGCGGGCGTCGCGAAACAGTATCGCGGCGCTGAGGCTGACGAAGTGCGTCGATGGCGAGCCCTGCATCACCCATTGCAGCCATTGCGGCATGCTGTCCAGGGGCGTACTGCCCCCGGAAAGCAGCAACATAGGGATAATCACCGGAATCGCCAACAAGCCGAACTGCGGTGTCGAGCGGGCGAGGGTCGCGAGGAAGATTCCCAGGGCTGTGCTGGCGAACAGATAAACCGCCGTTACCAGCAAGAAAAAGCTCATGGAACCGGCCAGCGGCACGGCAAGGGCGCCTTTGACAATCACCTCCAGCGAAACCCAGGTGCATAGCACCACCACCAGCATATTGCTCCAGACTTTCGCCAGCATGATTTCCAGTGCCGTCAGTGGCAGTACCAGCAGATGGTCGAGGGTGCCATGCTCGCGTTCACGCAGCAGCGCTGTGCCCGTCAGGATGATGGCCAGCGATCTGAATCACTGCCAGGAACCAGCCACCTTCCAGATTCGTATTGAATAGCGCTCGAGTCGTCAGCAGCACGGGTGGCTGGCTCGTCGCCTCGCCCTGGTCACTGTAGTTCAGCAGTTCGCGCTGGAAAATCCGCCCGATATAGCCTGCACCCATGAACGCCTGGCTCATGGCGGTGGCGTCAACGTTGACCTGCACCGCCGGCTGGTGACCGCCCAGCAGATCGGCCTGAAAATTGGCTGGAACATTGATCACGAAGGTGTACTGACCGCTGTCCAGCACCTCGTCCAGTTGATCATAAGGCAGCGGCACCGGCGGTTGAAATTCTGGCGGCCGCAGGACCTGAGCCAGTTGGCGTGACAGGGGGCTGTGATCTTCATCGACCATGGCCACGCTGGCGTTGTGCACACCGATCACAGAGCCTGCGGCAGGCATGTAGATCGCTACCGTAAAGGCGTAGAACAGGAACAGCAGCAAGACATTGTCATGCTGCAGGCTCGAGAGCTCCTTGAGGCCAAGTCGCAGGATGTGCGCGAGCTTATGCATCAGACCTCCTGCTTTTTCAGCATGGCCAGGCTGAGGCCGGTGAATACGAGAAAGAACCCGAACAGTGCCAGGCACTGCGGCCACAACTGCCGGATATCCAGAGCCTTGGTAAAGGTGCCGACAGCGATATCGAGAAAATAGCCTGCCGGAAACAACATGCCCATGACCGCGGCCGCACCATCGAGGGCCGACCGCGGCACGATCAATCCGGAAAACTGGATGGTCGGCAGACTGGTGATGATCATGGTGCCGAGAATCGCGGCGATCTGGGTTCGGGTGAACGCCGAAATCAACAGACCCATGCTGGTGGTCGCCAGCACGTAGAGCAGTCCGCCGAAGGCCAGGGTCAATGCGCTGCCTTTGAAGGGGACACCGAATAGCCAGCGGTTCATGGCTGTCAGTACGGCGAGATTGATCAGGCTGACGGCCAGATACGGCATCTGTTTACCCAGCAGGAATTCCAGGCGGGTCAGCGGTGTAGCGTAGAAGTTGGTGATCGAGCCCAGTTCCTTCTCCCGCACGATGCCCAGCGCAGTCAGCATGGCCGGGATGAACGCCAGGACCAGTGCCATCACCCCGGGGCCGATGGCATTGACGCTGACGACATCCTGGTTGTAGCGGAAACGGGTTTCCAGTTTGGCTGGCGCTTTTCGGGGCGGCGCGGGACTGGACTGATCCGCCAATTGCTCCAGGTTGGCCTGGTGTACCGCTTCCACATAATTGCGGCTGGTTTCGGCGCGAAACGGCATGCCGCCCTCCAGCCAGGCTGCCACCGTGGGTTGGCGACCGGCGAGCAGATCCCGGCCGAATCCGGGAGGGATCTCCAGCGCCAGCTTGATTTCCGAGCGCTGCAATCGTCGATGCAACTGCGCCGGATCGGCTATCGGGAGTTGCTCCTCGAAGTAGCGGGAACCGCGGAAGGCCTCCAGATAAGCCCGACTTTGCGGGGTCTGGTCCTGGTCGTAGACCGCGAAGGCGAGTTTCTCCACGTCCAGGGAAATGCCGTAGCCGAAAATTACCATCATGAGCATCGCCCCGAGCAGAGCGAAGGCCAGGCGTACTCTATCGCGCAGCAGTTCCTTGCCTTCACGGCTCGCCAGTGCCCGCAGTCGTCCAACACTGAAGCGGCGCTCAACCATCGAGTGGGTGGGGGCAAGTGTTGTGTCGCTGGGCGTTGGTGGCGCCGCTGTGGCGACTGGGCTCTGGGCCTGTTCCAGGCAGCTGACGAACGCGGCCTCAAGTGTCTGGCCGTTGAACTGCTGTTGCAGTGCTGCGGGGGTGTCACAAGCCAGTACCTTGCCGGCGTGCATCAATGAGACACGGTCGCAACGTTGGGCTTCGTTCATGAAATGGGTGGACAGGAAAATCGTCACGTCCTGTTCACGGGACAGTTCGAGCAGTAGACGCCAGAAATCGTCCCGCGCCGCTGGATCGACGCCGGAGGTGGGTTCGTCGAGGATCAGCACCTCCGGGCGATGAAGAACCGCCACCGCCAGGGACAAGCGTTGGCGCAGACCCAGTGGCAAGGCACCGGACGGCTGATGGGCGACGCTGGCCAGGCTGAAGCGCTGGATCAGTTCGTCGATGCGCTGAGCACTGTCGGCTTGGGGCAGATCGAACAGTCGCGCATGCAGGTCCAGGTTCTGCCGCACGCTGAGTTCGCCATACAGCGAGAAACTCTGAGACATGAAGCCGACGCGCTTGCGGGTGGCCAGATCCTTGGCGTTCACCGGGTTGCCCAGCAGCGTGGCGCTGCCTTCGCTGGCTGGGATCAGCCCTGTAAGCACTTTCATGGTGGTGGTTTTGCCGCAACCGTTGGAACCCAGAAACCCGAAGATCTCGCCGCGGCCGATGGCGAAGCTGACTTTGTCCACCGCGGTGAAGTCGCCGAAGCGCAAGGTCAGGTCATGGGCTTCGATGGCGATGTCAGCCGTAGTGTTGGTTCGGGGAGGGATCACTAGCGGCCGGTTGTCGTGGCCGGTGTCGCCCTGAAAGTAGGTGAAGGCTTTATCGAGCTTGCCGCTGGGGGTTACCGCCCCCAGGTCGCGGCTCAAACCGGCAGCGATCAGCTTGCCGCCGTCGAGCATCAGGCAGTGTTCGAACTGCTCGGCCTCTTCCATGTACGCGGTGGCGACCAGTAGCGTCAGTTGTGGGCGTTGGCGCCGAACGTCATCAATCAACGCCCAGAAATGCCGTCGGGACAAGGGGTCGACGCCAGTGGTCGGCTCATCGAGGATCAACAAATCCGGCTCATGGATCAATGCGCAACAGAGTCCGAGCTTCTGTTTCATTCCGCCCGACAGCTTGCCGGCCGGGCGCTCGGCAAATCGCAGTAGATCGGTGGCGAGCAGCAGGCTTTGCATGCGCTGATTGCTTTCAGCCCCGGACAGCCCGAACAGTGTGGCGAAGAAGTGAATGTTCTCGCGGATCGACAGATCAGGGTACAGGTTGCCGCCCAGGCCTTGAGGCATGAAGGCGATGCGCGAGTAGAGGCTGTTGCGGTGGTGCCGGTCCTGGATCGAGCCTCCGAGCACCTCCAGTTGCCCCTCCTGCAGCGTCTTCACCCCAGCAATCAATCCCAGCAGGCTGGATTTACCGGCGGCATCCGGGCCAATCAATCCACACCGCGTACCGGTGGGTAGACTGAGCGTGATGTCGCTCAGCGCATGCCGTTCGCCATAGCGGTGCTGAAGGCGGGAGGCACGCAGCACCAGGCCGGTCATTGAAGATTGGCCGGCCAGTCAATGGGAGCGGTGCGCACGTAGCCATTGCCGGGCATCCCCGGTTTGGCCTGGGGCACGGCGCTGGGGTGGGTCAAGTGTAGTTTGACCCGAAACACCAGCTTCTGACGTTCGTCGCGGGTTTCGACTTCCTTTGGCGTGAACTGCGACTTGGCCGCCACAAAACTGATTTTTGCCGGCAGCGGCTGGTCGGGAAGGGCGTCCAGCAAGATCCGCGCTTCATCGCCGACCGCCAGGCGTCCGGCGACGGATGCTGCAAGGTAGAGATTCATGTATTGGTCGTTCGGGTCAATCAGCAGCAATACTCGCCCACCCGCGCCGAGCACTTCTCCGGGTTCGGCCATGCGAAGCTGAATGATCCCGTTGATGGGAGTCCGCAAGCTACTGTCGTCGATTTCACTGTTTAACTGAGCCACTTGCGCTTGTGCAGCGCCAATGGCGGCACTGACGGCGGACACCTGCGCGCGGGCGGCGGTAACAGCCGCGTTGGCGGTGTCGAAGCGTGACTGCTGTTGGTCGATGATCTGGCCGCTGGCGAAACCGCGATTGAATAACGCCTGGGAGCGTTTTAGTTCTTGCTGGGCAAGCAGTTGCTCGCTCTGGCGCAGCTTCACATTGGCCTGGGCCGCGGAAAGATTCTCCCGAGCGCGTATCACTTCGGCTTCAGCCTGGTTGCGCTGGGCTTCGAGGGTCCGGGTGTCCATGCGGGCCAACAGTTGACCCTGGGTTACCTTGTCGCCTTCAGCCAATCGACCGGGTGTTTTACTGGCGATCTGCACTTCAGTGGCTTCAAGTCGACCATTGCCGACATGCAACCCTTCGGGCAGTCGGTTAACAGTCGACCGCCAATAACCAATCACTCCGGCGGCCAGCAGCACAGCCCCCAGTAAAAACACAAAGAAAAGCGAAGAACGGCTGTGCGTCGACATGTCGGCATCCTGCGTCTATAGCGTCCCAGTCTGGCAGGGACACGCTTGAGCACCTTGATGATAGTCAACTGAGGGTCAAGCCTGACCGGTTGGCAAGGTCAGCCAGAGTGACGGGCGGTCGCGCATGGTTCAGCGCAGATCAAGCACCGCCGCCCATTGCTCGGCGGTCACCGGCATCACCGACAGTCGCGAGCCTTTCTGCACCAACGGCAACTCGGCCAGTGCCGTCTGCTGTTTCAGATAATCCAGTTTCAGCACCCGGGCAAACGTTTCCACATGCGCTACATCAATCGCACTCCAGGCGTTTTTCTCCGGAGTGGCCTTCGGGTCAAAATAATGGCTCTCTGGTTCCAGCGCCGTTGGGTCCGGATACGCGGCTTCGACAATCTTGCCGATTCCGGCAATCCCCGGCTCGGGGCAACTGGAATGATAGAAAAAGAACTCATCTCCCACCGCCATGGCCCGCAGGAAATTGCGTGCCTGATAGTTGCGAACCCCGTCCCAGCGTGCTTTGCCGAGCTTTTCCAGCCCTTTGATCGAGAGTTCGTCGGGCTCGGATTTCATCAGCCAATAGGCCATGGTTCTGGCTCCTTGCGAAGTGGGTGGAGAGGTTGTCGGGCAATTTTATGACAAACCGACAGTCGGTTGACGTCAGCATTTGCGCAGCGGTTCACGTTGTCGCAAAATGCCGGCCTTTAAAGCTTGACGCTGCTGCACGGCCTGCTGTCATCGTGTTGATGTGCCTTTGGGGGGCAATCGATGAAACGCAAACCGGATTTACTATGGATTTTGGTCATTTTGTTTGGCCTTGGCGTCGTGACCACTGGCTATGCCCAAAGCCTATGGGCCAACAAGACCGATGCGCCGGTCGAACTCGCCCAGTTGCAGCAACAGTCAACAGCCTTCAAGCGCTGATTCTGCTGCCTAGGCGCCACTGATCGAAGTAGCGCCTAGCCTGCGTAATACCAAGCCTTGTCCGTCACCGTTCCTTGCAGCGGTACATCCCAGCTCGCCTGAGCCAATCGCGCCACTTTCTGACATTCATGGGCCAGCCCCAACAGCGTCGGTTTGCGCCAGTCATTTCGTCGTGCCAGGTAGGCCAGGCTCCGGTCGTAGAAACCACCGCCCATTCCCAGGCGTCCGCCGACATCGTCAAAACCCACCAATGGCAACAGCACCAGATCCAGCGCCCAGATCTTGCGCTGCCGGGCGAGGTTGGCCCGTGGTTCGAGAATACGGAAGCGGTTGGGTTTGAGTTTTTCCCCGGGACGGATGCGCTGGAACACCATTTTGGTTCGCGGCCAGGCGCTCAGCACCGGTAGATAGGTGGCTTTGCCCCGGCGTTGCGCGGCGCGCAGCAACAGACGCGGATCGATTTCACCATCGGTCGGTAGATAGAGTGAGATGTGTCGGGCGCGGCGGAACAGCGGTTGCTGGGCCAATTGCTTGTATAGCCCGCGAGCGGCCTGGCGTTGCTGACTGGGTGTCAGTGCGCGGCGAGCCTTGCGCAGCATGCGTCGAAGTTGCGGGCGGGGGAGCAGCGCAGGTTCGGTCATGTATTTGGGCTTCAACAATGCGGATACGTGAAGCGTACCCGTAAAAACACCAATGCCGGTATCAAAACCGGCATTGGACTGAAATCAGGCTCCCCGAATGTGCCGCTGTCGACTTAGCCCTTGAACCCGAAAGTTCAAGGTGGAAGATGCAGTAGGCTTTAAGGCTTTCCGTCTAGCGGACATGCACACCAGCCCAACGTGTATAGCAAATCGGCTCAGGGACATCGCCAACTGGCAAGCACCCCAGGGAGTGAGGGGATTATACCGCAAGCGGCGGCGCGAATCAGCCTTTGGTGACATCCGGATCGGTGGCGAGCGCCAGATCGACGCGATCGAGCAGGTCACGCACTTGTTCGCGAGTCGAGCCGCTGGCCTGGATATCCGGCCGTTCTTCCTTGTGCAACAGGTCGTGGGTGATGTTCAGCGCGGCCATCACGGCGATACGGTCGGCGCCGATGACTTTGCCGCTGCTGCGGATCTCGCGCATCTTGCCGTCCAGATAACGGGCAGCGCTGACCAGATTACTGCGCTCTTCCTGAGGGCAGATGATCGAATACTCTTTGTCGAGGATCTGCACGGTGACGCTATTGCTTGAACTCATGAGTCTTGCTCCAGGGCCTTGAGGCGCGAAATCATCGATTCGACCTTACGCCGGGCGATTTCGTTTTTTTCAATGACTCGCGCCAGATCTTTTCCTGAGCTAGTAAGAGTCCGTTTTGACTCTTAAGTTGCTCGACTCGGGTAATCAGCAGTTCGAGTCTGGCCATCAGCGCTTGCAGGTCGGTGTCTTCCATTGTCTTCACTGTCTGATGGGTGTCGGCGCTGCAGGAGCGAGCTTGCTCGCGATGAACCCGAGAACGCCGCGGGGTGTCAGGTACCCAACGTTATCGTTGGCGACCATCGCGAGCAAGCTCGCTCCTACAGGGGTAGTCGATGTAGGATACAAGGCCTTCATTCTAGACATAGCGCCGTCTGGCGCCTAGCTGCCCATGACCACTCAGAATTCCCCGTACCAAGGCTTCGCCACTCTGCTGACCTCCAGCGGTCATAACGTCTCGCCTGCCGAACTGCACGGCCTGCTGCTCGGCCGCAGCTGCGCCGGCGCCGGTTTCGATGCCGAAGGCTGGCTGATCGACGCCGCCGAACTGCTCGAAAGCGAGCCGCAGGACAACGTTCGCGCCGCCCTGATCGGCCTGCAGGAAATGGTCAAGGGCGAACTCACCGGCGATGACGTGACCGTCGTGCTGCTGTTGCCGACCGATGACGCCCCCCTCACCGAACGTGCCGTCGCACTGGGCCAGTGGTGCCAGGGCTTCCTCAGCGGCTTCGGCCTGAACTGCCGTGACAGCAGCATGCTGAGCACCGAGGCCACAGAAGTATTGCAGGACCTGGCCGCCATTTCCCAGGTGCAAGACGCTCTGGAAGAGTCCGACGACGGCGAAAGCGACTATATGGAAGTCATGGAATACCTGCGCGTCGCACCGCTGCTGCTGTTCTCTGAAACCAGAAAGCCGGACGCGCCGGCCGCCAAACCGTCGTTGCACTAATCAAAGCCAGGGAACGCCATCTGCCCATGATCCACATCCCGAAACCGGAATACAGCCGTCGCCGCAAGGCCCTGATGGCGCAGATGGAACCCAACAGCATCGCCATCCTGCCCGCCGCCGCGGTGGCCATTCGTAACCGCGACGTACCGCCAGGACAGCGACTTCCAGTACCTCAGCGGTTTTCCCGAGCCCCAGGCCGTACTGGTGTTGATGCCGGGGCGTGTGCATGGCGAATACATCCTGTTCTGCCGTGAGCGCAACGCCGAGCGCGAGCTGTGGGATGGCCTGCGCGCCGGGCAGGAAGGTGCGATTCGCGACTTCGGCGCCGACGACGCCTTTCCGATCACGGATATCGACGACATCCTGCCGGGCCTGATCGAAGGCCGTGACCGGGTGTACTCGGCCATGGGCAGCAACCCCGAATTCGACCGCCACCTGATGGAGTGGATCAACGTGATCCGCTCCAAGGCCAACCTCGGTGCCCAGCCGCCGAACGAATTCGTTGCCCTGGATCATTTGCTGCACGACATGCGCCTGTATAAATCGGCGGCAGAATTGAAAGTGATGCGCGAGGCGGCGCGGATTTCCGCCCAGGCGCACGTACGGGCAATGCAGGCCTGCCGCGCCGGATTGCACGAATTCAGCCTGGAAGCCGAGCTCGATTACGAATTCCGCAAAGGCGGGGCGAAGATGCCGGCTTACGGCTCGATCGTCGCGGCGGGGCGCAACAGCTGCATCCTGCATTACCAGCAGAATGACGCGCTGCTCAAGGACGGTGATCTGGTGCTGATCGATGCCGGTTGCGAGATCGATTGCTACGCCAGCGACATCACCCGGACCTTTCCGGTCAGCGGCAAATATTCAGCGGAACAGAAAGCGATCTACGAATTGGTGCTGGCCTCCCAGGAAGCCGCCTTTGCCGAAATCGCCCCGAACAAGCACTGGAATCAGGCGCACGAGGCCACGGTCCGGGTCATCACGGCTGGGCTGGTGAAGCTGGGTCTGCTGCGTGGTGACGTTGACGAACTGATCGCCAGTGAAGCCTACAAGGCGTTTTACATGCACCGCGCCGGCCATTGGTTGGGAATGGATGTGCATGACGTCGGCGAATACAAGGTCGGCGGCGAGTGGCGCGTGCTGGAAGTCGGCATGGCGCTGACCGTTGAACCGGGGATTTATATCGCCCCGGACAACCAGAATGTTGCGAAGAAATGGCGCGGCATCGGCGTGCGCATCGAGGACGACGTAGTGGTCACCAAAACCGGCTGTGAAATATTGACGAGCGGCGTGCCGAAAACCGTCGCCGAGATAGAGGCCCTGATGGCCGCCGCACGGACACAGGCAGCATGAGTCGAGTCAATCTGGCAATCATTGGTGGCGGGCTGGTCGGTGCAAGCCTGGCACTGGCGCTTCAGGCCGGGGCCAAAGCCCGAGGCTGGAAGATCGTGTTGATCGAACCGTTCGCTCCTGGCGACACCTGGCAACCGAGTTACGATGCCCGTTCCTCGGCGTTGTCCTTCGGCTCGCGGCAAATCTATCAACGGTTGGGTGTCTGGCAGGAAGTCTCGCGCCGAGCCGAGCCGATCAAGCAGATTCATGTTTCCGACCGTGGTCGATTCTCAACGGCGCGGTTGTCGGCGATGGAAGAGGGTGTTCCAGCGCTGGGTTATGTCGTTGAAAACGCCTGGCTCGGCCAATGCCTGTGGCAAGGCTTGGACAAGGACGTGATCAGATGGCACTGCCCGGCGGAAGTCACCCGCATGGAGCCGCTGACCGACGGCTACCGCCTGACCCTCAATGATGAAACCACCCTGGAATGCGACCTCGCGGTGCTCGCCGATGGTGGCCGCTCTGGCCTGCGCGAGCAACTTGGGATCGGTATCCGCAAGCGTCCGTACAACCAGAGCGCGCTGATCGCCAACATCACCCCGAGTGAAGCCCACAACGGCATGGCTTTCGAGCGCTTCACCGACGAAGGCCCGATGGCGTTGCTGCCGCTTCCGGATAATCGCTGCGCATTGGTCTGGACCCGCCTGGGCATGGACGCGCAACGCCTGGCAGCCCTCGACGAGCGCAGCTTCCTCAGCGAGTTGCAGGGTGTGTTCGGTTATCGCCTTGGCACATTGAAACAGGTCGGTGCGCGGCATCTGTATCCGCTGACACTGGTC
>LNAP01002703.1_pt1 | contig 24521 bp, 26 predicted proteins | sample 602601 | NCBI WGS metagenome assembly LNAP01 (sample SAMN02440304, study PRJNA202911) | soil metagenome | biome: Subtropical and temperate rainforests or woodlands; isolation source: soil samples (1 kg each in a 20% v/v slurry with milli Q water) were... ...
GGCTTGCATTTGCTGACGCTCTATCACCGTAGCGATTTGAGTCGAGACAAACTGCAGCAGCTCCTTGTCTTGCTGGCCATAACACACGCCACCCGGGTAGCTTTTGACCACAAGCACACCGATCGTCTCTTCATGCAATTTGAGTGGAACGCCCAGCCAGCAGATTGGGCTCGTGCCAGCGGAGACCTGCAACGCTTCGAGGCGGGCAATCCCCTTCCCGGAAGTCAGCAGTAGCGGCTGACCGGTATGAACAATTTCGGCCCAGAGTGCGCCCGGCGCCAGTGTAAAAGGTTCTGGTGCCTGCAGGTGCTCATCCACATGGTATGGAAAAGACAGTTGGCTTGTTCCATTGTCGTACAACGCAACCGAAAAATTATCCACTGGCAGCAGTGTGCCGATGATCTGATGAATGCGTTGAAACAACATGGGGAGATCCTCGGCGGCGTGTGCGGCTTCGGAGATGGCATAGAGCGCCGCCTGCAACGATTCGGCCCGTTTGCGCTCGGTAATGTCACGCGCAACGCCAATCCGCAACTGATCGGCCGGTGACCAGCGGGCTGACCACATGATGTGGACGACTTGCCCATCCTTGCGGATATAGCGGTTCACGGCCTGACATGACATCCCCCACTGAGTCGCGGGTCCGCTCCTGATCCTCAGGGAGCATCATGTCGAACATGTTCTTGCCGACCATTTCGTTCGGCGTATATCCGAAAATGCGTTCACATGATGCGCTGGCAAAAACGACACGGGCGTCGGCATCGACCGCGAAGACGGCATCCATCAAGAGGTCAACGAAATTGCACAGCGGCGTGGGGGAGTCGGATTTCATCAAAAATTATAATGCTTGAAGGTCATGGAGCAATGCGGCACCATGTTCCGTCCTCGCCGTGTTTCTCACAGCCAGGTGGCTCTAGATCACAAATCTGTATTCCTATGGACAGAACCTTACTCCCACTCAATGGTTAATAGCTCAATAACACCGTTGATTTAATAGTGTTTATCCCAAGCCGTTATTGCCAACTCCAGCCAAAATACCATCCCCAAAAGTTTGCTTCACCTTGCTTGCGATTGCTTGGTGCTACCGAGAGTTTGGACGGATTACACGTTTTCGTGCATATATGGCGTTGTTTGTGGCAAATCGCCCGATCGTGGTATTGGGATTGTGCTTTTTGCGTATCTTATACCAGACAGGTACCACGATAGTATTCAGGGCAAAGCGCTAGCTGGTATCGATTTCATCCTGGAAGAGTTGCCCGACGGCGACATTATCCTGAAACGCGCCATCGTCATTCCTGCCAACGAACGTTGGTTACACGAACCAGCTATGCAGCAGCGGCTTGCTCAAGCAGAAAAATGGCTGCAAGATCATCCGTTCAAAGAACAGATCTTGGCCACTTGGAAGACAGCCTGAGTACCACTGCATGAGGGGTGGCACAACGAGAAGGTTCTGCTGGATGAGCTTTCCATCGTTTCAAGATGATTTATTAGTGCTGGAAGCGCCTGACATTAAAAATCCTTAAAACCCTTAAAAAGCTCAAGACTTTGACTTGGAATGAAGTATTTCGGGATAAAGGGCTGCACTGGAAAGAGGTAAAAACGGTCACAGGGAAATACACGATACGGGTATCTCAGCCTTACCGAGCTGTAGTTACAAGAGACGGTAACGGAATACGCCTTCTGGTTTTACACAAAGACCACGACGGCGCTTACGGCAAGAAATAACGTTCAGAGACTAGCAGTCACCAATGCCGGCACTGCGAAGATGCCGCCTCCAGCCCATGTCAATCCCAGAACAGCGCCAATTAAAAGACCGAGCAGCCCACCAATGAGCATCATGTATCGCCAACGGACAAATATGTCCGCACGTCTGCATTCGGGTTACTCATCAGCGTGGGCCCAATACTTCGGTCAGAGCGCCCTCCTGGGGCATCCCGTTGTATTTCTGGATCAGCCCCTCGTCATCCCGAACGATAATGCCAGGCGTACCTCGAAATCCCATGGAAAGCATGAGCATCTGATTACCTGCAAGGGTCCGCTGCACATCGTCCGGAACGCTATTGGCGGGCGTTATGCCGCCCTGATCGAACTTGATCTCGTTTTCTCGCAGCGCCGCTGAGCGATCGGATGCGCTGAGAATCGCCGCCGCTTTGGCTGGGCTGTCCTCTTTGATGATCCCGACCAGCAGGTGACGCAGTTGGACTTTCCCGCCATCCACCCACGGACGTGCGGCCTCCCAGAATAGGTGACAATAGGGACAGTTGGCATCGGTGAAAGTATAGATAACGCGTGGCGCATCGGCCTTGCCATCCAACACCCATGTGGCTGCCTCCAGTTCTGCCCAAGCCTGGTCGCTGATCGGCTTGGCAATCAAGTTCTGCAGTGTCGCTTGGTCAACCGGCTCGCCCTTGGCATTAAGGCGCGTGCCCGCAACGGCATTGCCATCCGCCAGAACATAGACCGCGACGGGACTGTCGTCCACGATTCCGGCGAAGGCACGCACGCCTTTACCCGCGTCGAATTCCTGCTTGAAGATGACCCCTTGGTTTTCCAACGCCTCGATAACCGGCGGCTTGTCCGTAGTCTGGGCCTGACCGCCACTCGGCATCAAAATGAGAGGAACCGCCGTAATGAAAGAGAAGAGCACCCGCTGTGCAAACATAGTTATTCCTTGTCAGTATTGGACTCAATGATTAGTCAAAAATGGCGTGATATCTTGTCTTTGAGATCGGACATCGTGATCTCGCCTAAATGCAAGTCCACCATGCGCCCTTGCGCATCGAAAAAGAAGGTGGTGGGCAAGCCACCCGTTCGCATTTCTCGCATAGCCTCAGACGATGGATCGAGTAGAACATCCGTCAAACTCAGGGCTTCGCTCTCAAGATATGTCTTGGCCTGTTGCGCGCTTTCCCCTTGGTTGATTAAGACGAAGGCAACCTCGGGAAACGCCGTCTGGGCCTGCTCAAGTATCGGCATCTCGCGCCGGCATGGCGGGCACCATGTGGCCCAAAGATTTAGCACCACCGGCGTTCCCATATAAGAACTTAAGCGGGCAGGACGCTCCTCCAGCGTCATTAGCTCCAAATCCGGCAAGAGCGGTACGGCCTGCTGCGCCATCTTGTCGGTTTCCAATTCTTGGATGGCTACGGAATTTGCTGAGTGGTCCGCTTGATTGCAGCCAACCATCAGCAAGAGGCTGGCAGCAACAATGAGGGACAAACGTAAAGGCTGTGTAAACATGGTTATCACTTGTCGGTACCGGATTCGGAAGATGAATTAAAACGGCGCAACATCTTGTCTTTAAGGCTAGGCATAGTGATCTCGCCTAAATGCGAGTCCACTTGGCGACCCTGTGCATCGAAGAACAATGTGGTGGGCAAGCCGCGCGATCGCATCGTTTGCATGGCGGTGGATGATGGATCAAGCAGAACATCCGTCAAATTCAGGCCTTCGCTATCAAGAAAGGCCTGCGCCTGCTGCGCGCTTTCCCCCTGGTTAACCATTACGAAGGCGACGTCCGGAAATTCCGTCTGAGCCTGTTCGAATACCGGCATCTCGCGCCGGCATGGTGGACACCAACTGGCCCAAAGATTAAGCACGATAGGACGCCCCGCATACTCGCTCAGTGAAATGAGGTTCTCATCCAGCGTCGCCAACTGTAAATCTGGTAAGGGTGGCGCGGAACCTTGCATCAAATCGAGCACACCACCCGCGATAACCCAGGCGACGACACCCGCCATGACGCCCGCCAGCACAGGAGCGCGCAGCGCCTGGGTCAAACGGGTTCGCCGCCAGATGTAGGCCACCACCACCAAGACACCGACCCACCACGTAAATCCACGATCACCGAGGGCAATCATCGCCATGGGCGTGGCCGAGTACTCCTCCCACCACTGTGCGATATATGCCAGCCGGGCCGCCAGCAGCCCCCAAACCACCGCGTCAAGAATCATTGATCCCGCGGCTTTGTAAGGCGCGCCAGGCATCCGCCGACCGACCATGCGCGCCGTCAACCAGGCCAGCAGCACGGCCGCGATGATGGTGACGACCTGTATAGGGAATGGGCCGATACCGATCATGACACACCTGCCGTGTTCAGGCGTTCCAGAAAATCACTCGCATTGACCTCGCCCACCACGCGCAGATCCCGGCGTTCCGTGCCATCTGGCCCCACCAGTATGAGTGTGGGCGGCCCCATGACGCGCCAGTGCTTGAGCAGTTCCTTATCCGTGGTGTCATTGTGCGTCACGTCGGGCCGCACGATCTGCATGGACGCCATCCGCGCCGCCACGGCGGGATCGCCGAACACATTGCGCTCGATCACATGGCAGCTGACGCACCAGTCGGCGTAGAAGTCAATCAAGGTCCACTGGCCACGCGCAGCCGCTTCCGCTAGGCGCGCATCCACGTCAGCCACCGATTTCGCCTGAACATAGCTGACCTTGGCGGCTGCCGCAGCCGCAACCGGCGCACCGCGCAGATGCGTCAGGGGTTGCAAGATGGCATCGCCCCCTGAAGCGGCACCCACAAGCATCAAGACGGACCACAGGCCGGTGAATACCGCCGCCGAACGCAAGGCCCACACCAACCGTCGCCTGTTGCGCCCAGGCGACGAGACCAACTGCCACTAACAATATCCAGCCCCCCCAGAGCAACAGACTCATCGTGCCTGTCAGGAAGCGCGTCAGCATCATTACCGCCATCCCCACCATGACGTAGCCAAAGGCGACGCGTACCCGATCCATCCACGCGCCGGGCTTGGGTAGGACACGGGCACCGAACACCGCAATAGCCAATAGCGGTAGGCCCATTCCCAGACCTAGCGCAAACAGGGCCAGACCGCCTTGGAACGCACTGCCGGTCTGCCCGATGTACAGCAGCGCGCCTGCCAAGGGTGCGGTCATGCACGGACCGACCAAGAGGGCAGATAGGAATCCTAGCGCCGCCGCACCGGTGACACTACCGCCCGACCCTGTCCGCCCCGCGGACTGGAGGCGATTCACCACGGCGGATGGCAAGCGCAATTCGAATAGGCCGAATAGCGAGCTGGCCAGAATGAGGAACAGCGCGGCGAAGGAGCCGAGCAGCCATGGCGACTGCAACGTGGCCTGAAGATTCGCGCCCGCCAACCCAGCGGCCACCCCTACCGCCGCGTACGTGCCAGCCATCGCCAGGATGTACGACAAAGACAGAACAAAAGCCCGGCGCGGCTTAGCCTGGCTACCAACGACCATGCTGGAGACGATGGGAATCATTGGCAAAGTACAAGGCGTGAAAGCCAGTAGCAGGCCAAAGCCAAAGAACAGCAGTGTGCCAGCGACAGGCCCGAGCGACGCAAGCCGCTGAGCCGCCGCCTGATCCTCGGCGACGTTGGCACCCGAAGATAGGCTGGCCGAATCACGCCCGCCATCTGAGCCGGATTCGGCCTCAGATGCCCCAGGCGGTTGTTCTGCCGCCTGACCGTCAACAACCGCAGTTGCCGCTACTGCGCTGATCGGCATGGTCTGCGGCGGATAGCAAATACCATCTTCCGCACATCCTTGCCAATGTAGCGTCAACGGGCCAGATGCTGTCGCGGGAAAACGCAGGCGGGCGGTGTTGCCTGTATAGATTTCCGTGTCGCCAAAGAACTCGTCGTGCTTGGGGGTTCCTGCAGGAAGGGCCAACTTGACGTCATTCTCTTGGTCATCGACCAACTTCAATGAATGACGGTAAACATAGTAGCGATCGGCAACATGCCCTTGCACCACATACTCGTCTCCTTGCTGTTGCACTTGCTCCAACGTGAAGACATCCGCAGGATCAAGAAATTCGGGCTCGTTACCCGAAGAGAATAGACTGCTGCTTGCCCAGGCACTTCCAACAGCAAAACAACACAGAATCAACGCTGCACGGGCGATCCGATAGACAGACAAACTGGACTCCTCCAAGTAAACTTCCTTAGATGATGGGCCAGCAGAGTTAAGAGAAAATTAAGGCGTAGGGATATATCTGAAAAAGGCAGGGCGGAGAATCAAGACGGCGTAGCCTCGAGCGCAATGGGCAGCACAAGCCGGGCTTCGAGGCCCCCGCCATTACGCTCTAAAAGGTCAAGTGTCCCTCCATGCCGACGTGCAATCGCCTCAACAATCGACAAGCCCAAACCGTAGCCCGGTATTCTTACGTCCCCACGCCAGAACCGGTTAACGGCTTGAATCCGTTCTTCTGCATTCAGACCAGGCCCTTCATCAAGCACACTGATCTGCATAGCAGCATCGCTTTGCCGCTCGATACGAACAATCAGCGGTGTATCCGCAGGCGCATAGCGCATCGCGTTATCAATTAGATTCTGAAGCGCGGCAAGTAAAAGGGGACGTGCAACACGTACTGGGCGGGAATCGGCGGCGCCTTGCACGACTATCCTGTTTATAGAATCGTCGTAAAGAGGCTGCACCGCCTCGATCGCGGCATACACCGCGTCCATCAGCTCGCTCGCCTCCATTTCGATAAGCTGGCCTTCCAGCCGCGCCAGATCAAGTAACCGTTGAAGAATATTCTGCAATTGCTGTACCCCTAGATCTGCTTTAACCAGCGCAGCTTCCAGGGTTGCACTTTCATGGGGCCGTTGCGCCGCAAGCTTTGCGACCTGAATATGCGTCTTTATACCTGTAAGGGGCGTACGCAATTCGTGTGCAGCGCTATCCGTGAATCGGCGTTCGCGCACTATTGCACCCTGCAATCTCTCGATGAGCTGCTCGATTGTATGCAGGAGCGGCTGGAGTTCGACCGGCGCCTTCACTTTGGGCAACAGACTATCGTCACCCGGACGGCGCTGAGCCAGCAAAAGGCGAATACGTTCTACGGGGGCCAGTCCGTGAGTAATGCCAATCCAGAGCAGGATCAGCGTTCCAAACAAAGCGACAACAAATGGCAAGCCCGCCGATAGCACCAACTCTTTAACCAAGGCCTCTCGGAGGTCGATGCTGTCTGCCGTGGCAATCTGAATACTGCCTTGACGCAGCACATAAGTTCGCCAACGCTTATTTCCGTATGCATGCGTGCTAAACCCCGGAGTAGCCCGAGTCAGGTCGGGGCTGCCTGCTGTACGGGCGACGGTTTCGATCGTCACTTCGCCACGCACAAGGCTCACTTCACAAGCCACGACGTCCAAAGGTTTACTGCTGCTTGCAGCGATATCTCTAGGCTCGGGAAACTGAGAGACCAGCCCGGCCACCATCCGAGCAGAGGCGGCCAACCGATTGTCCAGCGCGTCGCGCAAGGACTGCCGTGCATCCACGAACATCCAGGCGGCCACCGCGCCCCACAATACCGACAATGAGAGTCCGATGATCAGCAGAAGCCGCAGACGCAAGCTCATGATTCGGTTACTTTCCTGGCCGTGCCGAGTTTATAGCCCAGCCCGCGCACCGTTTCAACGATATTGTTTCCAGGCTTGCGGCGCAAATGATAAATATGAACGTTAATCGCATTGCTTTCTTCATTCAAGAGCCCATATACCCATAGTAATATAAACTAATACCCAAAAATAATATCAAATAATGCTCATTACCGGGCCAATCGAAAGGAGAAGCGAGATGAAGAGACAACACCAGATCATGGCCGCATTAGGCTTGGCCTGTTTGACCTGTGGCACCGTGCAGGCGGCCGAAGCCACCTACACCAGCGTAACCTTGACTACCGAAGCTGCCCTGAAGGCGGCACAGGCGGCTCTTGCGTCGTGCCGCGAAAGCGGATATCAGGTCGCTGTCAGCGTAACCGACCGATCGGGCACGCCGATCGTCGTGCTTCGCGATCGCTATGCCGGCCCCCATACCCCCGAAACCGCTAACCGGAAAGCCTATACGTCCGCCAGTTTTCGCATGTCGTCTGCCGACTTGGCAGAGGCTACGCAAACGGGCAAGGCGACATCGGGTATTCGACACCTCGATCACATTCTCGCCCTGGGCGGCGGCTTGCCCATTGAGGCAGCCGGATCGCTGGTGGGCGCCATCGGCATCTCTGGCGCACCGAGCGGCGATGCCGACGAAATCTGCGCCCAGGCTGGCATCGATGCAATTCAGGCGGATCTGGATTTTCAATAAGTTGCTGAACGCGCGGCAAAGCCGCCTCTACAGGCGATCTCCGTGTATGAGGCTTGCGGCTACCCGCAATCGAGAGATTATTTACCTTCCAGGCTTTCCCGTTCCATGACCAGGTATTGTCCATAAGCATTGATACGATTTGCATCATCAAACGCAGGATAGGATTCGAATTGACCCCAGTCCGTCGTTGCGTAGGCTTCTTCGAACCCAGTCATGTCTTCAACGGCCGCGCCCATCTCTTTACGTAGATACTCTAAATAATCGCGCGTCAGCGCCATGTCTTCCCTGGTATTCGTGGAGGACGCGCCGTGGCCGGGAATCACCACCTCGGGATCCACATCCAGCATACTGTCCAGCGCCACGAGCCAAGCCTTGCTGTCCGCATCGCCTACAAACGGAATACGGCCCGTGAAGTACAGATCACCGGCTAACAGCACCTTGTCTTCTTCTACATACATCATGATGTCGTCATCGGAATGCGCACCACTGACATCGATAATCTGGAAATGCATATTGCCCAGCGTGAACGAGATCGTTTTGCCGTCCTCGAAATCCAGCCAGCGGTCCGCCGGGACCAGCTTGGTGTTCTCATCCACCCAAGGTCTTAGGTCTGTCCGGCGCTGCTCAAGTCGCTCCCGTGCAATATCGGAATGTAGATAGCCCTGTCCCTTGGTATGTGCCCAGATATCTGCTCCCGCCGCGCGGAGAACCTGCAGGCCATAGATATGATCGGCATGATAATGACTGACAACCACGCGTTTGACCGGCTGGTCGGTAACCTTCCTAATCGCGGCCAGCATTGCCTCGCCCAGTGCTGGTGTTCCCAGGGCATCAAACGCCACGACGCCCTCGTCGGTGACCACAAAGCCGGCATTGGACATAAAGCCTTTATTCGCCGCGCTCGCCATGCTGGATTCGCCACCGAAGTAATACACATGGGGGCTGACTTGTATGGGCTTGAGCTCGAGTGCTGTTTCATCGGCCGTTGCCGGGACGAATCCTAAGGCAATACACGCGACCAAGGCGACAAGGCCGCCCTGCAGGACATATGCCATAACGAGCTCCCTCTTTTGGCAGTATTGCGGAGACAGTGTGATGCAGGTCGCCGCTTAGGGCTTGATATAAGCGTAGCCATCTTTGTTTTGCAGCTCCGTGATGCGCACCACACCTGAAGGCACGAACTGTGCTTCCATCACAAAATCGTCTTTGGTCAGCTCCTTGCGTTTCATGGTGATTTCGCAGACTTCGAACTGGACGCCGCGCGACGCAAGTCCCGAGATCAGGGGGCCGACCGTATCAGCATCCTTGTAATCTGTTTCCAAGAATTCAATACCATCCGCGTGCGCAACTGCCACTATTCTGGCCTTGGGATCGGTGTCCAGTTGATTGCGCATGTTGCGTAACGCGGCTAGTGCCTGGCCTGCGGAATCATTGATGTGATAGATGACCTTGGCCTGTTCGCTGCTGGCCGCAGTCGTTGAACCTTGGGCACATACCGGAAGTACGGCACCCGACAGGGCAAGACCCAGGGCAAACGAAAGCGTGGCGATTTCATTCATGGTGTATCTCCTGAGAAAAGGACAGTGTCAGATTGTGCATCACACAATGCCTTGATTTGCGCCCACCCCTTTAACCCGGGGTTCGTGCAGCTGTATCGTGGAAATGGTTTTCTTGTCGCGCAGGTAGCGCGAAACCACCTCCCACACCGGCTCGCCATCAGCGCCTTCCGCAACAGGCGCCCAGCCAGCAACTTTGTATGTCTTGTTGGCCTCGATCGGCTTGCCATCAAGCATCATGTCGCTGATACGCTGCCCAGCCTCTTTGAGCGGATCGATTGTGTACTGCATGCCACCCACACGCACCATATCGCCCCCTTGTTGGTAGTAGGGATCCGGATTGAACAGGTTGTCAGCGACATCCTCGAGAATCACCTTAAGCTGACTGCCCGGGAGATCGCTTAGCGTTGTATACGGATAGGTAATCGCCGTCTGGCCCATGAGATGCTCCATCGTGATATCCGATCCAGGCAGCAGGCTGGTGCCCCAGCGAAAGCCGGGAGAGAACGCTATCTGCGCCTCTTTCTGGATAAGTAGCGCATCGAGAATGAGCTGATCGAACGTGCCGTTGAAGTTGCCGCGGCGATACAGCAACTCGTCGGTGAACGCCAATTTCTCGGCCAGTTTTTCGGCGAAAGGCGAGCGAATTCTATCGATAAGCGCAGCCATGTCAGGGTCGGCGTCGAGAAAATTGGCAAACACCGGCATGAGCTTGTAGCGGTAGTCGGAAACCTTGCCATCCCTGACATCAAAATCCAGCACGCCCAGAAACTTGCCATTGCTACCGGCATTGGTGACCAGCGTCTTGCCGCCAGCGTTCTCCACCACCACGGGTTCGGGCACTCCATCGTGCGTGTGGCCACCCAGGATGGCATCCAGGCCACGTACCCTGGAAGCCAGTTTGAGGTCGACGTCCATGCCGTTGTGCGACAGCAGTACCACTGCCTTGGCACCCTTGCCTCGCACCTCGTCGATGATCTGCTGAAGTTGGCTTTCCTGGATGCCGAAAGTCCAGTCCGGCACCAAGTAGCCGGGATTGGCAATAGGCGTGTACGGAAATGCCTGACCGATGACCGCTATTTGCACGCCATTCATTTCGCGCAAGGTATAGGGTGAGAAAACAGGATCACCGAAGTCGGACGTCTGGACATTCTGCGCAATGAACTCGACTTTGTCCTTGAAGTCCTTGGCGATGATTTCTTCGACACGGTCCGCCCCTAGCGTGAATTCCCAATGGGCCGTCATGATATCTACGCCCAGCGCCAAACAGGCATCCACCATGTCTTGACCCTTGGTCCACAACGCCGTGGCAGACCCCTGCCAGGTGTCTCCGCCGTCTAGCAGCAGCGCACCGGGCCGGCTCGCCTTCATTTGTTTAACCAACGTCGCCATGTGCGCGAACCCGCCGACCTTTCCGTACTGACGCGCGGCATTCTCGAAGTCCAAGCAGGTAAAGGCGTGAGCTTGCGCCGTACCAGGCTTTACGCCGTAGTGCGACAGGAAATGTTCTCCCACAAGGTGGGGCGGTCGATTCCGAGCGATACCAAGCCCAATATTGACACTGGGTTCGCGAAAGTAAATTGGCTGCAATTGCGCGTGGCAATCCGTGAAATGCAGAAAATGCACATTACCGAAACGTGGAAGATCATAAAACTTGGTGGCGGCTTCTTCGGCCGCTCGCGCGGAATGGGAAAAAGTCATTCCACCTGCTGCTGCAATACCCAGCACTTGTAGGAACTCGCGACGACTAATCATAAAAACGGCTTCCTGCTGATTAAAAAAATTGGCCCAAGGGGTCAGAAAACTGAGCAACGCAACCGCTGGCAGGCCGGCCGGGACTAATTGGCTTTGACTGGTCCGGAGGCATATTTGATAAGGTCCAGCACATCTTCCTCAAACATTTCGCCTGGAATTACCTCGGCAATCCGGCCATCCGCCTTGATGACGAAAATATTGGGTATGACTTTCCTTTTACCCAAGACCTCACGCAAGGCCTCGGTCTCCATGGCCACGGGAAACGTGTAGTCATATTTTTCCACGTAGCCGACGGCATCCCCTTCGACCCGGTCTATGCTGACAGTCAGGATCTCCAGACCTTTGCCCTGCGACTGCTCCCACAGTTTTTGGACATAAGGATTCTGCCGGCCACAGTAAGGACACCAAGACGCCCAATACGCAATGATGACGGGCTTGCCATTGAAATGCCCTTTGGGGAGCTTCCTTCCATCCAGAAACTGGATCTCAGGAAGCTCCACAGAATCGCCAACCGTCACGGCAGCTTGCGCCAGCGGTACGACTGCGACGCTGGCTACCAGTCCGACCCCCGCCAACAATGCCGCAAATCTTGATTTCCACATGCATGTTTCCTTATGCCTAACTTATTGCGCGACGCTATCCTTGTTGACCGGCGATTCCGGATCAAACAACAGCGCCATCACATCTTTTAGCTGGGCCTCGGTCAAAATGCCCGCAGCGCCAAAACGCGGCATTGTCGAACAGGCCGCAGAAGCATGGGAGTTGTAGATCTTGTTCCATGTGTATTCCAAGATCTCTTTGGAAGCTCCGCGCAGCTTGCCGTAATGCAGCAGCGAAGGCCCGATATTTCCGAAAGAGATCTCAGTCTTGGTCATTTGGTGGCAGGCATAGCAGTTGCCTCCGTTGGCAGCGCCCGGCTTGTCGCTGAGTTGCAGGCCGCGCCCATTCTGCGCCACCTGCTCGCCAGCTTTCCAGTCGCCCACATACTTGCCGTCGGCCGGATATTTAACCGATGCCAGCGCCTCTTTGGTGATTTTGGCAGTATCTTCCTTCGACAACGGCTTGCCTGTCATATCAGCCTCAGAACAAGCTTTCTGCATCGTTGACTGGTCCAGTCGGTCCATCTTGGCGATGCCCTTTTCCTGGAAAGATGCCTTGAGCACGGCTAGCACATCTTCCGGGCTGGTGCCTGTCACAGGTTCATCAGCATAAGCACCGGTATTAGCGAGCAACAGGCCTGCCAGAGCGACGAGCGATGCGATTGTAGAAATTTTCATGAGCTTCTCCGCTTATCGTTTGAGACCTGGTGCAGCCATCTCGCCACCGTTTGCATTGGCCGCCAGGAACACCAGCAGGTCGATGGAGGCCTGGGAGCCGTACTTAAGATGAGGCATGCGTTGCTGTCGGAAGCAGTCATTGAGCCGCCATTGCATGGAGCGCAATGCGCCTTGCGATACGCGGTAAGCGGGCCACGACGTATACGCTGCACGAGCCGGACCGGATTCGGTCAGGTTGGGAAGGTCTTGCAAGCGAATTCGCTGGCCATCTACGCTATGGCAGGACGCACAGGCAAAGTCATAAGGGCCTCCACGGAAAAAGAATATCTGTTTGCCGCGCTCAAAGGCGGCCTTCTCCTGTGGATGCTCCTGAGGCACGGCAAGCGGTGTGCCGCGCGATTGGCCAACGACATAGCCGACCAGCGCCTCCAGATCGGTTGAGTAGTCGCCACTGCCCGAAAACGGCTTTTTGGTGACTTCCTTTTCACTCATCCCCTGCAGCCTGACCATGCAATACACCAGACGGGACTCAAGGTCCATCACGCGCCCGGCATCGTCAAAATAGCGTGGCAGATGCGCATAGGCATTCTTGACAACGCCTGGGCCCTGCCCCAATTCGCATTGTTCGAGCGATGCGTTCTTGGGCCCTCGCTTCTCGGCCCATAGCTCCTCGCCCGTCATCTCGATCAACTCGGCTGGGTTGCCGCCCTCGCCCAGCATCTCACGATATTCCGCGATGCCGTCGGATGTGCTCTCCTGCGTGCTGGCGGCCTGCGCGTATACGGCTGTTGTGGTTGAAACCGCAAGCACCACGCCGGTTGCGAGCGTCAGCGCCGCGGCGCAGCTCAGTTTTCTCTTCATGTCTCCTACCTCCCTGTTGGATGCGTATGCCTTTATCGTGCTCTTCTTTTACGCAAACAGCGGATCCTAGCGGATCTCTGCCGTATCGGTACGACTCTCTCCTTTGTTGTCCTTCCAGGAGATCGTTACCTTGTCGCCCTTGTTGCCACCCTTAAACTTGAAAGACAGGAAGGGATCGCGCGATACCGCCGGCCCCCACTGGGCGGACATCACCGTTTTATCGTTGCACTTGGCTTCGAGCACGGCAATGAAATGGGCAGGAACGAGGTTGCCCTCGCTGTCCTTGCGCTGACCGGTTTCCATGATGTGGCTCATTAATGCTTTGACTTCGGTGACGTCGTCTTTCTGTACAGCGCGGATGCGCATTGGTCTGGCTGCCATGATTACTCCTTGTATATCGTTGATTCAGGATGATGGGTCGGTTGGCAATGCGATCAACCGCCGCAGCCGCCCAGCGTTACCTTGATTTCCTTGTGTACGGTGTAGAACTTGCCATCGGACTTGACCAGCGCATAGACGTCGGACGTTCCACCCATCTTGATACGCGTTGCCACTTCAGGCAGCGTGCCGTCGGGTATATCGAAATGGGCAGTCAGCGCGTTGGGGTTCTTGGGTACCAAAATTGAGATCTGTGTCGTGTTGGGCAGATCGCTGTTCACCCCCACCGGCACGACGGCACCGTTCTCGGCGATATCAGGCGCCACCAATGTGATTTTGTCGCTCTCGGCCGCTTGATCGCCACCAAAAGCCTTAATCACATCATCCAGCTTGGTGGCCTTAAAGGCTTCCTTGTTCCACTCATCCTGCACGGCCCAGGCCTGCTCGGGTCGCAAAATACCAGCTGTGACCGCAAGGCTAAGCACCGTGCATAGTTTGAGCACATTTCTACGCTGCTTGTTCATTTCCTACTCCCCTGTTGAATCGGATACGCTTATTGAAAACTTGTGTTTACTGCCCCGCTTCGGCGAGCATCCGCTCGACCATGCTCTTGGCATCGTCTTCGGATAGCGTCGGATGTGAGGGCATCGGAATGGCTCCCCATACGCCGGCACCTCCTTTTTGCACCTTAGCGATCAATTTCTCGGCAGCACCGTCCTGTCCCTTGTATTTGGCGGCGATATCTACGAATGAAGGCCCAAGCACTCTTTTGTCCTTGGCGTGACAGGCCATGCAGCCGCTGTCGGTCAGTAGCGCCATGACCGGCTGGGCTGATTCATCAGTCGGGGCTTCCTTGGCGCCGCCTTGGTCGACGGCACCCGGCGCTTGCGTCGTCGCTAAGGTGCCACGGGCATGCTCACGCACCTGTTCCAGATTGTCGTCCACCGAACCGGACAGCGCCGGCGCCTGTGTATTGACACCCCGCACCGGACCGACGATCCGCATTTGTGCAGCTAAGTCTCCGTGCGTATTGCGGGCCTGCGGCGGAAGTGTCGACGATGGCTGGTCCGCGGTAACGCAATCACTCGTACAGATAACGTTGCCTGTGTCCGGTTTGCCATCAACCTTCCACAGCCCTTCCCAAGACTTCATACCGTTGCGGTTGGGCATTTTCTCCTGCACTTGCGCGATATTTTCGTTGGACAAGGTGAAGTCAGAAGGCACGATTTCCGCCAGATTCAGCAGATAAGCCAGCACGGCATAGACCTCGTCCGGCTCGAGCGATTTGGGGTTGTCCCAGGGCATGGCCCTGTGGATGTAATCCCACAACGTAGACACCGTCGGCACCTTCATGAGGGTCGTGCGCGACGGCTGCCCCCCCCCGGTCAGCGCCGCCACGCGGCCGGTCACAATATCGTCCAGCGTCGTGCCACCTACCAGCGGCGTGAACACCGAGTTGCTTTCGCCGAAGGAACCGTGGCAACTGGCGCAGGTCGAATCCCAGATATCCGCTCCCTGATCGATCGTACCGCTGCCTTTCGGCAATCCCTTGAAATCCGGCCGCACATCGATATCCCAGGCCTTGAGTTCAGTCTCGGTTGCAGGTCTGCCAACACCGTATTTCGTCGCGGCAGCATTGTCGGCCAATGCGGAGGTAGAGAACACAGCGCCCAGCGCGCATGACAGTAGAGCGCGCTTAGTCCATCTGAACATTGAAAACCTCTCCGCTTTGCGCGACTTGCCAGGACTGGATCGCATTGTTGTGATAGGTGGATCGCGTGCCCCGTACTTCCCGTAATTGGCGATAGCGCGGCTGAACAAAGCCAGTGCTGTCCGTGGCGCGGCTTTGCAAAATAACCGGCGAACCGTCCCACACCCAATCAATATTAAATCGCGTGAGACACTTATTCAGTACTGGGGATTCAAGCCGGGCTGTCTTCCAGTTCCTGCCTGCATCAAAGGACACATCGACCTGTTTGATCTTGCCGCGGCCGGACCAGGCCAGGCCGCTGACGTTGTAGAAACCCTTGCCCATCAATGCCTGACCACCTGAGGGCGAGGTGATCACCGACTTGCACTCCTGGATCGAGGTGTATTGGCGATGGATGCCATCAGGCATCATGTCAACGTAATGAGACGCCTCGTCCTTGGAGTTCCAAGGCTTGTCGCCGACTTCAATGCGACGCAGCCATTTCACCCAAGACACGCCCTGCACACCCGGCACAACCAATCGCAGCGGATAACCATTTTCGGGGCGCAACATTTCACCGTTCATGCCCCAGGCCACCAGCACGTCATCCAGCGCGGCCTCCATGGAAATCGTGCGCGTCATGCTTGACCCGTCATTGCCCTCAGCCAAAACAAACTGCGCATTCTTGATATCAGCGCCGCAATCGTCAAGCAGTACCTTGAGCGGTACGCCAGTGAACTCGCAACAGGACAGCATGCCATGCGTGTATTGCACAGTCGGCACGGCGGCATTCCCCCATTCCATTCCAGTATTGGCCCCGCACTCGATAAAGTGGATGCGGGACACCGACGGTAGGCGCATCAAGTCATCCATGGTGTAGACCTTGGCCTCTTCGACCATGCCGTTGACCATCAGCCGATGCTGTTCGGGATCAACATTGACCCAGCCCTGGTGATGGCGCTCAAAATGCAGGCCGGATGGTGTAATGATGCCGAAAAACCCCTGCAGAGGTGCGAACGATACAGAAGCCTGAGTAGTTTGCGTCAACCCTGGCGACTGCCTGCGTTGCAGGTTCGCCTCAAAGGGCGAGGGTTGCCCATATGGCTTGAATGCCACTGGATAGCCCAGCTTGGTGCTCCATGGACGCGGCTCGAGAATCATGGGATCCCCGACGGCCTGCTGGGCCGATGCAGCCAGTGTCGGCCCCGTCGCAAGCGCCGCCGCAGCAAGAAAGGTGCTCTTCAGGAAGCCCCGCCGCTCCCCGCTCATACCGTTGGCGCTGATTTCATTCGCCAATGCAGGCGGCACGAAATTTTCGGGCGCCTTCTTCAGGCGACCAATAGGGATTGATCGCTCCTTGCCAGCACGACTCACACTCTTTCTCCTGGAATGATTCTATGCTTTTAGAATAAGCTAATAGCCTGAAGTTATAAACCAGGGAAATCCCCCCTGCAAGGACGCTTGACAAATTCAAGCGAGCTTGGAAATTTCATGCTGTAACTATTGAGTCCTAAAGGAGAAGAAACCTGCGGGATGCCCGCGTCACGTCAGCATATCGGCCCATATGGCGTGCGCCCAATCCAGTGCCATTTGGCCTTCCTCTGCCGTCGCGTTCTCTGAAACACCGCCCGCACCTTTAACCGGCAGCATGGTGCTCTCCTGCTGGCTATAGCGATGCACGCTGGCAACATGCATGGCATCTCGCGCGCCCACGAAGCTGTAACAGGTGCTGGAATAGATGGGGTCCCTATTTACCTCAAGGTCGAGCAGCAAAGCAGCTACTGCCGCTGCACAGGTCTTGCCATGCTGGTTTGCCATATGTCCCGATTTTGGCATTACCGGTGCGATTTGCACAGAATCTCCCAATACGTGAATGCGTTCATGGACTATCGAAGAAAAAGTCAGAAAATCCACCTCGCACCAACGATCGTTGGCAGTGGTCAGCCCTGCCTGTTTTGCAATATTGCCGGCTCGCATGGGCGGCAGCACGTTGACCACGTCGCCCTGCTCCTCCTCGCCAAGCTCGAAGATGACAGTACGGCTATTCGCATCCACGTCCACCGCCTTGAAGCCGGGGTTGTACTCGATAATGCCGGGGTAGCGTTCTTCCCACGCTCTGCGGAACTGTTCGGCTTCGGAAGTAACGTCAGCATTGGCGTCGAAGATATGCACTTTGGCTCGGGGCTTGTATTGCTTGAAATAAGCGGCCACCAGGCATGCCCGCTCATATGGCGCTGGTGGGCAGCGGTAGGGAGCTTCGGGAATGGTCATGATGAAACGACCTCCGTCGGGCATAGCCTCGAGCTGCTGTCTTAACAATAACGTCTGGGGGCCCGCTTTCCATGCATGCGGCATGGCGCTGCGGGCACGCTCCGTCTTCAGACCCGGGATGCGATCCCACATGAAATCTATGCCCGGCGCAAGTATCAGCCTATCCCAGTAAAGCGCATCGCCACCCTTGAGCACGAGTTTGCGCTGCGCGGCATCCACATACAGGGCCTCATCGCGGACATGGCGTACGCCATATTGCGCTAGCCCGTCATAGCTGCGCGAAATATCCGTCATGGACAGTCTGCCCTCAAGCACAAGATTGGACATGGGACAGGAAACAAACCTGGACCTCGGCTCCACGAGTGTTACGCGTATGCGCCCAGCACCAAACAATTGCAGATACTTTGCGGCCGTGGCTCCGCCAAAACCGCCGCCAACGACCACCACATGCGGCTGTCCGGCTGTTCCGGCGTGCGCCAGCATCGGATACGACACTGCCGCCAGGCCAGCGAGAGCCTTGATGAAAGAACGACGTTTCATGGCTGCCCTCCCTGGTCGCGAGGCAGGTTTTCGTACCATTTACCGATACGCCGCAGCATAGCTTCGTCATAGCCGCGCGAAATCTGGCGCTTGAGCAGTCCTGGCCGCTCGCCGCTGGCATATGCCAGCATGGCCTTCACGATATCGTCCGTCGGCATTCCGGCCAGTGTAGGAATGCCTGCTGTCGGGGAATGCCCGGCGCCGTGGCAGGTTGCACAGGAATACGCCCAAGCCCTCGCTTGGAGGTCGCCGCCCGGAGACTGGAACAAGCCGGTGTCAGATGCTGGCGCTTCGGACCTGGCGTCGCCATTGATGGCTTCGGGACCTGTGTCCTGCGCGGCGAGGGCAGAACCGATGCTCAGCAAGCAGCAAATAAGTAGTGCCGCAGGCAAGCGGCTCAGCTTGATGATTGCTCCTTGCAAGGACACAACGGGCATGGCGCTCCTCCATTGTTTGTGTAGTCTGGACCGCCAGTCGGCAACGAACATACTGCCCATAAGGCTAACGATGATGGCCCAGTATCCGCGCGGCGTCAAACGCAAAGCGCCTATAACCGGCTTCCACAGAGGTATCGGCGTCGTGAACCGAATTGTGGCTTCCTACCAGAAAGAAAGAGTGCCTGCGCTGCACATCACTCCCCGCGAACAACGCTACTACAGCGTGTTCTCTCCCCGCCTGACGCACGGCGATGCGGCGGTACTCAAAGTGCAGTCGCCGCTTTAGTGCTGGCCACGGCGCCGTCAAATAAGTATGAAGGGGTCGTCTATAACATCCGCTGCGCTGGCGTGTGTCGCTATCGCCCCTTATGTTGTCGATGACACCACGTCGAACGGTTTACAGGCGAAAATACAGGTTCTCAGTCACTCAAATCAGGAGAATGGAACCATGAAGAAGCACGGTCTAATCGTCGTCGATCTGCAAAACGAATACCTGCCCACTGGCAAGCTACCATTGTCGGGTATCGAGGATGCCGCCGCCAATGCGGCGCTAGCCATCGCCGACGCCCGCAGCAAGGGCATTCCGATTTTCCATATCCGCCACGAATTTGCCACTGCCGATGCCCCCTTGTTTGTTCCGGGCTCCGATGGCGTGCAGATTCAGCCGGCCGTGGCTCCGGTCGGAGACGAGCCGGTCATCGTCAAGAACCACATCAATTCGTTCCGCGAAACCGATCTCAGGCAACAGCTCGATGCGAAAGGTGTCGAAGAGATTGTAGTTGTCGGTGCAATGAGCCACATGTGTATTGACGCGGTCGTACGCGCCGCGGTTGACATGGGTTACCCGGCCACGGTGTTGCATGACGCCTGCGCTACGCTTGGTCTTAGCTTCAACGGCGTAACGGTACCCGCAGCGCATGTGCACGCGGCGATGATGGCAGCCTTTGAGTTCGGCTACAGCACCGTAAAATCCACGCAGGACTATCTTTCGGTCGCTTGATTGTGGGTGACGGCGGGCGCATCAACCACGGCTCTGCACCTGCGAGATCGATAATTGCTAAACCCCAACTTTATCGAGTCGCTGTAGACTGTTTACTACCTCGCTATAAGAACTCGTACATACTACCTGGCTACAAAAGTCTGTACATCCTCAACACAGAAGGACCATGCCATGTCAGCCAATGCATATCCTGTCTCTGAATCCCTTTCCCCATACAGTGGTTTTGACAAGCAATACCTTGCAGGCGAGTGGCGAAGCGGGCGTTCCGACCGCGTACAGACCGACACCAACCCCTTTAATGGTGAAGTACTGGCCAAGATCCAGCTAGCCAATCAAGACGATATAAATACCGCTTACAACGCAGCCGCGAGCGTCCAACGCGAATGGTCGGCGCGCCTTCCGGACGAGCGCGCCCAGGTGCTACGCCGAGCTATCGAAATCATGGACACTCGCGCCGATGAAATCCGTTCTTGGATCACGCGCGAATCGGGCAGCACACATACCAAGGCCGCCATCGAGCTTGGCAGCGCCCGTGCCATTACCGTCGAAGCCGCCACCTTTCCCAACCGTGTCGAAGGCCGTATCCTGGCGTCAAGTGTCAAAGGCCAGGAAAGCCGCGTCTATCGCGAGCCTTTGGGCGTTGTCGGCATCATCAGTCCCTGGAACTTCCCCTTTCACTTAAGCATGCGTTCGGTGTCCCCTGCGCTGGCTCTGGGTAATAGCGTTGTGCTAAAACCCGCCAGCGACACCCCCATCACCGGAGGCCTGTTACTGGCCAAAATTTTCGAAGAGGCGGGCCTGCCACCCGGCGTATTGAGTGTAGTTATCGGCGCCGGCAGCGAAATCGGTGACTTTTTTGTTGCGCACCGTATACCCCGACTGATTTCTTTCACAGGTTCGACCGATGTGGGCCGCAACGTTGGGCGCATCGCCAGCGGTGGACGACATATCAAACGCGTCGCCCTGGAACTGGGCGGTAACGCCCCCCTGGTCGTCCTGGCAGATGCGGATATCGAACAGGCCGTGCACGCTGCCGTCGTCGGACGTTTCTTGCATCAAGGCCAGATCTGCATGAGCACAAATCGCGTTATCGTTGACGCCAGCATCCACGATGCCTTCGTCGATGCCGCCGCACAGAGAGTACGCGCCTTGCCTTATGGCGACCCAAGCGACCCCAAAACTGTCGTAGGCCCCATCATCAATGCCCGACAATTAGCGAACATTCAGCAACGCATCAAACAGGCAAAAGCCGATGGTGCCCAAGCTATTGCCGAAGGCGACGCAGTAGGCAACGTTCTTCCGCCTCACCTGTTTTGCAACGTCGATCCGTCGTGGTCCATCGCGAAAGAAGAAAGCTTCGGTCCGGTCTTGCCCATCATTAAATCGCAAAACGAACAGCACGCCTTGGAACTGGCCAATGACACGGAGTACGGTCTGTCCAGTGCCGTATTCACCAGGGACCTTGAGCGCGGCGTGCGATTTGCGCGTGGGATCGTCGCCGGTATGACACACATCAATGGGATGTCAGTGGACGACCAGACCAACGCGCCGTTTGGCGGTGAAAAGAACTCCGGCCTGGGCCGCTTCAACGGCGATTGGGCGATCGACGAATTCACCCGGGCGCAGTGGATCACGTTGCAGTACGAGCCGAGGAAGTATCCGTTCTGAGCTGGGCTGGACCGCTACAGTTCAAACCACATCAGCACCCATGCCGAATCGACTTTTAACCAGGCCTGTCCGATGCGTACGGCCCCATACATCATGCGTGGGCATCAACGAGGCGGCGCGCTTACGCACCTCGGAACTCGGAACCCGCTCGGCATTTTGCCAGCGGGTGATTCTTTCATCGTGGTAAATGGAGCAGGTCTTATGCGCCAGGTCGCCGTCTCGCTCGTAGCCGTAACGTTGCTGGGGCTCGCCGCCACAGCCTATGCCGACAAAAGTGCCTTGGATGAACGGTCCACATCGCTGGCAGACCCACGTCGTTTCACTCACGGCATAGGCGCAGCCCACAGCGGACATCAAGATGTGTATATCTTCTATAGCCGTTCATCCTTGGCGCCTGATGCAGAAGACAGCCAAGTTCCCTGGTCGCATGATGTTTACGTTGCCGTTTGGAATGCCGCATCTGGCGAGCTTGGTTCGAGCCGGATATTTATTGGCGAACCAGAAGCTCAAGAGCCAGTTTCTGTGGCACAGAACGCCAGCGGCAACATCATGTTGACACTGGAAGACGGTTGGAAGGCCGATCACGATGTGACACAGCGCTATGGCGTGTACGACAAACATCTGGAACCGGTTCGGCCCTATCCCGTCGAGGTCGAGCCTGGCGGACATTCTGGCCATGTCGCCGCCGTGGGTGATTCTTTCGTCGTGGCATATTCGGATGGCTGGGTGAATTTCGGCGGCCAGGACAATTTGGGTAGCGGCAACGGCGTATACGCCAAGGTGTATGACGGAAGCGGGGTTGAGCTGCACCAAATCGACATCGTCCACGCACAACGTGCCTGGTGGCCTGTTGTGGCTGGCGGCAAAACACATGCCATGGTGGCCTGGCAAGAACTGGTCGGTCGCCGCAAACTGCCTCAGCTTAAATTTGCGCTCATTGATGCCGGTTCGGGCGAATTGGGGCCCGCGACACTCTTACATAATGCAGTCCAATACTACACATACAATGTAAGCTGGTTAAAGGCACCTGAACGATTTTTGGTGGTTGGTACTGCCGACGGCCATGGTTTTGCCCGCGTCATCGACAGCCGCGGGCGCATTACTGCGTCACTTTCCTGTCTGCCAGCTACCGTGCGCGAGGCGGGTATTGCGGTGCAGGATGGAGGCAGCATCAATGCGACCGCCTACGCTTATATCCCTGCCGCCAACGGACGACTAATGCAACTGCGTGTCGAACCCACCTCCCTTACCTTGTCCGGACTGCTTGCGCCCAGCGGCGGCAAATTGGTGAGTTGGCATCCTGTCGGAGGCACGGGATTGTTTGCATCCAGTGGGATGCTCTATTGGCTATCGCTTACCCGTGGAGGGGTGGAACAGATACGATTCGACTTGGCTACGAAGGTGGGGGAAACGACGCCGCCTCTCGGGCGGCCGCTAGGCGGCTCGGCGTGCCAGTAACTGATAACGAGCTTTTAGCGCGATGAATTGATCAAGAAGATGATGATGGATCCAGCCGTACGCGCCGAGTACGAGCGCATCGACCGCGAGGAAATGCCGAGGTTGGATACCATCCTAAGGACTCGCGCTGGAGCCGAGCTCACACAAGCCCAAGTAGCCGAACGCATGGGTACCAAGGCCCCAGCTGTGGCACGGCTGGAAAACTCGCTGGTAACCGGCAAGCATTCCCCGTCACTTGCTACGCTTCAGAAGTATGCAGCCGCCCTGGGAACAAACTGGAAGTACGATTCAGCTGACCAATATCGACAAGCTGTTTATACCCAAACTACAAACCAGCGGCATGCGTTCTAAGTAATTACCGACTTCGGCATGCCGTCTTCTTTTATCAGTGTATGCCTTGAATTTTACTGTATAAATATACAGTCTTACTCCCACTCAGTTATCAACAATAGTAAAATTCAATTCTAAATCAATGCTTTGTGAAATACCTATCCTACAATACCACGAAAAATACCATGTAGAAAAAAGCGCTAATCCCTAGATCCAGAATTGAACTTTGAGCGCAACCCTGAGTTTAGATTTTCCCATCAGGCATGAAGTCTGGTGCCTGCGTACCATCTCAGACGAGCCGGTCCCTACGTATCCAGCATGTCCCACTCATCGCCAAGCATCCAGCGGATCGCGGATAATTTTCCATTAATCATCCCCCACTCGAAGTCACTCCAAGGCCCAAGATCGTTGACGCCAAGCTCTTCTTCAGTCCGCTTCATGGCTGCGAGCATTCCTTCCCAAATTGTGTCAACCATCAGGCCACGACGCTCTTCTGGCGTCGCTCTTTCCCACACCTCTTTGGACACCAACCTCTCGTCTCCGCGTTCAACACGATCAATGATGCCCCCCTTCCTTTTGTACCAAACCTGTTGAGTCAGCCTTTGTTCGACCTCCAACAGCTCAGATAGCTGTCGTGGCTCCTGGCTATATTCACGATCAAACTTAATCTCCTCGATTAAGTCGTTCGCGAACTCGCCGAGTAGGGCGCCCAAGTTGGTCGAGTATCGAGAATGCTCCCCATCAAAAAGAGCGGCTAAGTCTGGGTGCGGCAACCGTGTATCTGCTCCCTTCTGACTGAAATCATGGATGTTGTGAGTCACGAATGCGAATACGTCATCACCCTCACGTTTGGCAAGCGCATCGATGTATGTCTCGATAATGATGGCGTCGCCGATGCCATTCATCTGCCGGTGAAACGGAGCCACCTTGGCGATGGCTCGATCGGCGGCGCGGGTTTTGATACTGTCACTGACTGGCACCGGCTCAGCCGAGGTGAATAGCTGTTCGATCAGGCCTACGGCCTCGTTCACTGCCTCACCACCAGTTGCGATACGGTGATCAACTTCGTTTAGCTGCGCAAGTGTCGCTGCTCGCCCTTCTTCTGGGGCAAACTGTACGATTGCCTCTCTAACCCGTTTGAAGTGGCTCGAAAGGCTAGCTCTGCTAGCTGCCATCACTCGGTCCCGGTTTCGCGCAAACTCATCAATGATGATCTGCG
>LNAP01001506.1_pt1 | contig 24516 bp, 23 predicted proteins | sample 602601 | NCBI WGS metagenome assembly LNAP01 (sample SAMN02440304, study PRJNA202911) | soil metagenome | biome: Subtropical and temperate rainforests or woodlands; isolation source: soil samples (1 kg each in a 20% v/v slurry with milli Q water) were... ...
CGCACCGACGTTCCTGCGGTGATGACGTCATCGATAATGACCACTTTACCCTGTAATGGCGCCCCGACCAGGACCCCGCCTTCCCCGTGATCTTTAGCCTCTTTGCGGTTGAATGCAAAAGGAATGTCGCGGCCAGCCATGGCGGCATGATTCGCCAGTGCGACCGATGTCGCGGTCGACAGCGGAATCCCCTTGTATGCCGGACCGAAAAGCATATCGAATTCAACGCCCGACCCTACCAGCGCCTGCGCGTAAAACTGCGCTAAACGCCCCACTGACGCCCCGGTGTTGAAAAGCCCCGCATTGAAAAAATACGGACTGACACGACCTGACTTAACCTTGAATTGACCAAAGCGTAAAACACCTTGTTCCAAAGAGAAGCGAACGAAATCTGTACGGGTAGTGGAGTCAACCATGGCTTAGCAGTGAAAGATTAAAAGCGACATTATCGTGCATAAATGCAGACGTCCCAAAAAAACAGCAAATATCGGCTTGAAACATAGGTAGAAATTACATAAAGGTCTGTAGCCAACTATATATTTCTTTTGACGTTTCATTTAAACTCACGACAGCTAAATGACAGTTAGCTGCTCTGCATGGCCTAACAGCCGGTTTTTGCACTCTCAGTGGCGCTCAGTTTCGATGTACTACCTGTTATAACTTTTATAGGACTACTATGAACAACACCTGCACTATCTGGACCCCACGTGTGCTTAGTATTTTGCGCATTGTTACTGGTTACTGCCTGCTATTGCATGGCACCACAAAATATTTCGGCTTCCCTGGCGGAGCCATCGAAAACCTGCAGATTACGTCGCTTATGGGCGTTGCGGGCCTTATAGAAATAATCGGCGGCATCTTACTAATAATTGGCTTGTTCACTCGCATTGCAGCCTTCATTACTTCTGGCTTTACGGCGGCTGCCTATTTTATGGGCCATGTAGCCGCCAAGGGTATGTTGTTTTTCCCCCTGCTTAATGGCGGCGAAGCAGCGGTATTGTTTTGTTTTATTCTGTTTTATATTTTCTTTGCGGGCCCCGGCCCCTGGAGCGTAGATGCCCTGCGCCATAAAGCCGATTAACAATACATTAGCGTTATAGTAAACATAAGCCGACATTGTCGGCTTATGTCATTTCAGGATCAGGAATACGTACCGCCAAAGAAGAACAAGCCATAAGGATCTTAATAATGAAAATGCCCGTATATTTCATTTCTCATGGCGGCGGCCCATGGCCTTTCATGCCAGAAGCACTGCAAAGCAACCAGGCGCTGGCGGCATCGCTACGCGACATTCCCACACAAATTGGGCAACGCCCTTCCGCAATTGTCATGGTTTCAGCGCACTGGGAAACCCCCGATGCGTTTAAAGTAATGACGCATCCGCACCCGCCCATGCTGTACGATTATTACGGTTTTCCCGAAAATACTTATCAACTGCAGTATCCGGCGCCCGGCTCGCCTGCTTTGGCCAGGCGGATCACGCAATTGCTTCAAACAGCACAATTGCCCACCGAGCCCGATCACAATCGCGGCTACGATCATGGCGCGTTCGTACCTTTGTTCGTCATGTACCCCGACGCCAACATTCCGGTAGTTCAGGTCTCTATCCTGAACCATTACTCGCCCGAAGCTCATATGGCATTAGGCCGGGCCCTTGCTCCGCTGCGCGACGAAAACATCCTGATCATAGGTAGCGGCCTTAGTTACCACAATCTGCGTCAAATATGGGGTGGCGGTTCAGAAGCATCGGCTCAATTTGATGCCTGGCTGCAACAAGCCATTGTTCAGGGGCCTGTCGAGCAGCGTGCCAGCCAACTGCAAAACTGGGCGGCAGCCCCCGCAGCCCGCCTGGCGCATCCGCGCGAAGATCATCTAATTCCCCTCATGGTGGCCGCCGGAGCGGCCGAGCACGACCCGGCCACCTGTGTTTATTACGAGACCACCGCTTTTTCAGGTATTACCGCCTCGAGTTTCAGGTTTGGGTGACCCGGCTCGAGCCCGCACAATAGCCAAGCACGTACCGCCGCCCTGGAATAACCATGTTCATGGAGCTCTTAATGGCATCGTTTCTGCTAGCCGACGCAGCCAATCCTTTAAAGACCGCTATGGAGCGTTATGAGGAAGTAAACGCCTACCAAATGCAGGTACGCGGCTCCGGCGGCAATAAAAACGAAGCCATGCTTTACGCCTATAAAAAACCGGGCTATGTCAGGCTGGACATACAACAACCTTTCAACGGGGCTGTCATCGTTTACGATCCAGTCAGCAAACAAGCCACCCTGTGGCCCTTCGGTCGCGGCCGCTTGCCGATACTTACGCTAAAGCCGGAAAACCGCCTGATCCGCAGCGCCGCTGGACAAAGAGTGGATCAATCTGATGTCGGCTCGCTCTATCAGAATGCCAGCGCATTAGAAGCACACGGTAAATCGGAAGTTCTGGGCCCGGAACTTATCAACGGCAGGAAGACGGTACACGTTGCCGTGCAAGGCAGTGACGATTTTTCGGTAGGCGCCATACACCGCTATGATCTTTGGCTGGATAACGAGACGGCCTTTCCCGCGAAAGTAGCCAGTTACGGTAGCAACGGACAATTGCTTGAGGTGGTCGAAATGAGCAATATACGAATTAACCCCGCCTTCCCGGAACATTTTTTCGCTCCATAACCAAAACAATCGATAAAATTGCTCATGGCAGAATTTCGTTTTGTCACCACATGGTGCATCGAAGCACCACTGTCCCAGGTCTCGGACGCAATTTTTTCCTGTGCGGAATGGCCGAAATGGTGGAAAAATCTTGAAAAGGTAGATCAGATCGAGCCCGGAAACCGGGACGGCATAGGCGTGTTGCTACGTTTTACCTGGAAAGGTCAGCTGCCCTATCGGCTGACTTTTAATATTCGCGTCACTCGCGCGGTACCGAGCGAAATTCTGGAAGGGCTGGCCAGCGGTCAACTTGAAGGCGTCGGATGCTGGTTTTTTTCACACCAGGCGCCTATAACCATTGTGCGTTACGAGTGGCACGTACGTACCACACAAACCTGGATGAATCTTCTGGCGCCTGTCGCAAAACCCTTGTTTAAATGGAATCATGATCGGGTCATGCGACAAGGCGCGGAAGGTCTGGCCCAATTCCTGAATTCGCGCCTGGTAGGACTATCGCACGGCCGGCTGGACCGGTAGCAATAAGGAAAAGACGAAAGTCGAAAATTAATGCCGGTTTGATTGGCTAACGGCAATCAGGGCGTGCCACCACCGGTCGCATGAACCACGTATGCAGCAACAGCGTTCATGTCGTCCTCGCTTAGCGTCGCCGCAAACGATGGCATGGCGCCTATGCCTTGCTCCATAGCTTGTTTCACCTGTGCCAGGTCGGGCTTGAGTTCGTCCAGATCGGGACCAATCGCCCCTGTCGCGCCAGCATCGGCCATGGTGTGGCAAACCGCACAGGCGGGGACTGCCTTCTGTGTAAATAAAACCTTACCTTTCTCTAATGCAACCGCATCAGGGCCCTTGTCGGCGGGGCTGGCATCAGCAAAACTGACACTGCTAACACCCACAAAAGCCAGAGCCATTATTTTCAACAATACAACGCGCTTCATTTAGCATCCTTACAAAACCTGGTTCCATTTCAAATCAACCGTGAACGGTGTCGGCTTCGCCGCCGTAAAAATTTACAGTCCGCGCCTTGCCTTTGTGTTCGCAATTGATTTGGAAATGAAATAAAACGCAGTATGCGCACAACCCAAACGCATACTGCATCAGAACAAAGCCAGACACCCGCAGGCCCTGGCTGTTTTGGCCGTTAAACTTTAAACAACCTTGACGGTAACCATGTGATCGCGCCAACTGTTATTGATATAGCCGCGATTATTCTCGAGACGCTCTTCGGGCTGAGACTGCCCCAACGCGTTTGTGGTGCGGCTGGCCAGTTGATAGGTGCCGGGCTTCAACTCGGCCGACAGAACAAACTCTCGCCAGGCATACTTACCCAGGTCAGGCCCAACCAACTTGGCCGCTTGCCAATCTTTACCGCCGTTAAGCGACACCTCAACCGTCTTGGCTGCGTCCATGCCGCCCATGGCAATGCCGGTAATCTGAACTTTCCCCGCCTTGACCGCCTGGTCAGGATCGGACGGCAAGTTGATCCAGGATTTAGGCGGCATTTCCCATATGGAATCATGGGCGGGCGTGCCTTTAGTGCCAACCGGAGAAAAACGATAGCTATTTTGTTGGATACTGGCCGGCGACTGCTCTTTGGTAAACGCCAAGTGTTTAATATATTTAACACTATTAACACCGGTGTAGCCGGGAACAATAATGCGCAAGGGCCCCCCGTGCGCCAACGGCAACGTCTCGCCGTTAACTTCCCATGCCAGGATGGCATCTTTAATTGCCGACAAGGGCACTGATCGTTCTACCTTTATGGTATTGGGATCAAGTCCGGCAGGAATTTCTTCGCCGCCGGTGCTTGTCATGTAGAGCATGCCATCAGCCATACCGCCGACCGCTTCGATTACTGCGCTAACCGGAACACCGGTAAAAACAACGCAACCCGCAGCGCCTACCGTCCACTGCGTACCACTTGGCTTATGCGGGAAATAGCCGCGACCATTGCCCGAACATTGCAGCACCATGGGCACTGCGGCCAGTCCCAGGGTTTTCAGATCGGCAACGGTAAAGCTGCGTGGTTTGGCCACGCCGGTAACCTCTAGCTTCCAACTATCGGGATCTTTAACAATATCTTCAGACGGCGGACTGACGTTATTGCGCACGAAAAGTTTATCTAACGCGGTAATTCCGCTGGAACCGAAAGCAGTACGCTTTGTTTCAATGGTGTTGGCACTATGCACAATAACGCTTTGGGCGTCTTTCCAATTAGCGTAACCCGGCAACGGCTTCGTGGCGCCCTTCGGTGCAGCGGTTGGGGTAACCAGCGTGTCAGCGCCAGCAACGCCGCCCAGGCCTGCCCATGCAAGGGCCCCGCCGGTCGAGGCCAATAGGCGGCGACGCACCAAATTAGTTGTTTCTTTCATAGGAACCTCCAGAGTAAACAGCTTTATACCGTCTTGTTATGTATTTATAACTTCTTACCAACTTATGGATTATAGAGGCATGTGTTGAAAGCGCCAACAATCGAGATCGCTCTGAAACATCCAGATGGCGGAGCTGCTTGTGCTGTGCCAGAACAAGGACAGCAAGGCATGCGCGGTTTTCTGATAAAGTCGATGCCGGGGAAGGCGTCCAGAGCCAATTAGACGTCGTGACTTCAACGGCACAAAACGGACGGAAGCACTATGAATGTCGGCTGTATTGCATGCGCAGTACTGGCAATGGGACTTGGCCTTGCTGGCTGTGCCATGCAGGGCGTGGCCGCAGGGCCCGGGCATCCTAGCAATGAAGCAATGTCATTCGATCAGTTAGGGCAAACTGACTTCAACCGGACCCTTACAATTGCCATGCGCGACAATCTGGACAGCCTGACGCGCCTGCTGGAAAAACTCTATCGGCGCAACCCCGCGCAATGGCAGAAAACCGGGGCGCCCGACCTGGCATCGGCGATGCGCCGTGGTCGCAAGGCGATCGAAACGGGTCAGGCCCCACCCGATCTTAGCGGACTGCGCGATGTTGAAATTCTTTCCGTCGCTCTGGACCCTGCCTACCAGGGAGATCGCGCCGGCGCCTTCATTTTCGGCCTGGCAAGTATGGTTATTCAAGCGCACAACAACAAGACACGCTTTTATGTATCTGACGTTTTAAACGCGCAGCATGTCTACAACGCCGCTCGCAACGTAGAAATTGCCGCATGGCTGCTTGCCAGCCGACGCGATGCGGCCGGCCGTCCCTTGCTGCTAGCCAATGAAATGTCCGGCATTGTCGCCAACCTTAGTTTTGAGCGCGAGTTCGGCCAACTTGTCGGAAGGCTGGATCTGGTGGCAAATCTGCTAGACGAAAATTTTCGGCGTATCGGCATCAACTATATGCAAGGCTTGCTTTTCTTTAATTTTCTGCCTGTGCGTTAAGCGGCCTTGCCAGCGTGACGATAATCTTTCCTACGGTTTTTCCCGATTCCTGCGCTTCATGTGCCGCCACGATTTGATCCAACGAATAGCGGCTGGCGATACTGTGCTTCAGTTGCTTATTTTTCAGGCCCTCTGTAATAGCAGCAATCGCGGCATCGTGGGCTTCGCGGCTAAGTAAATAAACCAGAACAAAGCGAACCGTTACACACAGTGCAATCAAAGGCCAGAATGGCAGCGCAGGCTCGGGAACCTGATCCGATGCGTAGGTTGCTATAACGCCGCCCGGCCGCAAAACCTTCAGGCTCGTATCCAAATTTGCGCCGAAAGATACTTCGACAATGCGGTCGACGCCACGGCCGCCAGGCGCGCCGGTAATTTCAGCGATACGAGCAGCAATATCTTCTGTTTTCCTGAAGATGACGTGCGTGGCGCCGGCATGACGCGCAATTTTCGCTTGCTCTTCCGTGCTGACCGTTGTAATAACCGTTGCCCCTTGAAGCCTGGCAAACTGAATTGCATAGAAGCCGACGGCTCCGGCTCCGCCTGTGACCAGAACAACTTTGTCTGCCACCGGACCATCGGCCATTACGCACTCATACGCTGTCATTGCCGGCACGCCCAGACAAGCCCCTTCTTCGAAGGACGTATTGTCGGGCAGCGCAACTGCATTAATCGACGGCACGGCCGTATAGTCGGCGGCACAACCAAATGGCCTATTAAGCTGCGCCTCGTAAATCCATACACGCTCGCCGATTCGACTTGCATCGACGCCTTCACCTACGGCCTCGATAACGCCAGCGCCATCCTGATGAGGAATGATCCGTGTAAAACTGTTGGCGCGCGCACCTGCCCCGCTGCGCGATTTAGTATCAGACGGGTTGACGGCAGTCGCCCGAATCCGTACCAACACCTCACCAGGCTGCAGCGAAGGAGTTGGCAAGTCGCCAACATTAAGCACATCGCTTGCAGGTCCTCTGTTCTCATACCAGGCTGCTCTCATTTTTTTCCTCGTTTAGATAAATAGCTAATAAGTCATACCGCTTCAGGATAGCGCAAGGGGCCAGCTACCGCGAACCCGACGGTATTTCAATTGCTGGATCGCCATGCGGCGTAAAACGGCGGCGCTGTGTACACTACCAAACGCTACCATTGTTTTATTATTTGCGGGTTATGACCATCATCATCAACGAAGACCTACGCGCCTATATCGACCCTTTGACCGAAGACGAATTTACTGCGCTGGAACGCAGCCTGCTGGCCGAGGGATGCCGCGATGCGCTGGTGCTGTGGGGCGATATTCTAGTGGACGGACACAATCGCTATGGCATATGCCAGAAGCACGGAATCCCTTTTAAGACCATGCAGAACAGCACCTTCCAATCCATGGACGATGTGCATCTATGGATGATCGACAATCACCTGGGACGGCGCAGCGTATCGGATTTCCAGCGTGGCGTGCTTGCGCTGCGCAAGAAAGAAATCGTATCCGCACGGCTGGCACAAGCGCAAGCACAACGGGCCCGTGAAGAGCTGGCGGGGACTGAAATCCACGCTCAGCCCGAGACCGAGGCACCATGGACTCGCGAGGTGGTTGCCCGCGCAGCGCGAGTCAGCAGCGCAACACTGGGCCAGATCGAAAAAATCCAGAAGACGGCTGCGCCCGAGTTGGTCGGCGCAGTCAAATCCGGAGTAATTTCTATTAATGCTGCCGCCGCCGTGGCATCCTTGCCCAGCGAAAAACAGGTGGCAGCCGTTGCCGGAGGTAAAAAAGAACTGCGCCAGGCGGCACGACAGGTACGCGAGGCACGTGTGCCTCCAAAGCCCGAACCGGAACCCCTATCCAGCGACGCCACACCCGATCAAATTGAAATCCATCGCTTGAAACTATCGGTGGACGCACTGACCGAGGAACGCGATCAGCTGAAAAAGAAGGTACAGCACTTGACCATTGCGCTTGCCGAGGCGCGCAGCGGACAATAATCGTAAAGCAGCGCCTTTAACCTGACCTACCTTGAATCTGATCAAGGCATTCGATCCGGTTACGCCCCCCGGCTTTCGCACCATACAACGCCAAATCACAGCGGGAAAGGACCGAACCGGCGCCTGCATCGCTTTTGTCCATGACTGCGACTCCAACGCTCGCTGTGATTGCAATTCGTTGATCAGCCTCAAGCAACGGCGTTTCTGCCATCCGCCGCTGCAATCGCTGCGCAAATATCACTGCCTGAGCAAAGTCCGCCGCGCACAGCATAACGGCAAACTCTTCACCACCTAAGCGTCCCGCTACGTCGGTCTTACGTAATTGGGCACGCAGAATGGCCGCAAAGTGCCTAAGCGCCGAATCGCCAACCGCATGCCCCCATTTATCGTTGATCAGCTTGAAATGGTCCAGATCGATCATCAGAACTGCCACGGATTTACTGTTATCCCGCTGTATTCGGGCGAACTCAGCTTCGATCTGCACCATGAAGTGGCGACGATTGGGCAACTGAGTAAGAAAATCGATGGTTGCAAATTCGTGTAATTCGGCCTCTATACGCTTACGCTCCGTCACGTCGGTAATAAAGCCATGCCACAATATGCTGCCGTCATCGAGCCGCTGTGGCCGTGCGTCCCCCTGCCTCCATCGCAAGCCCTGCGCCGGCAATCGAACGCGATACTCAAGATGCCAGGGCGTCAGGCTTACAGCCGATGCATCAAGCGATGCGTGATAGGCGAGAAGATCATCGGGATGAATGATTTTGTCTAATACCGCAGTGCTGGCCGCGACCTGTTCGGGGTCAACCTCGTAGATATCCCTGATGCCCGCGCTAGCATAAGAGAAAAACGATTGTCCGCCCGGCAGACGTATATACTGAAACACCAACCCAGGAACTTCGTTGGTCAGGCTAGTGATTAAATCAACGGTATCCTGCAACCTTTCCGACATCGTGCGCATAGCTGTGATATCGGTCGTCGTTCCTGTCATGCGCAAAGGCTTACCCGCGCTATCGCGGCTAACCACTTTGCCCCGGCTCGATACCCACTTATAGCTGCCATCCTTGCATCGAAGCCGATGTTCCACTTCATAAACCGGCGTCTTTTGATCGAAATGCGCCTGTATGGTTGCCTGAACATAGGCAAGATCCGCAGGATGAACACGCGTATAGCTATCTGCGATCAGATTGCTGACCTCGGAATCCGAATAGCCAAGAATCGCTTTCCAACTCGTGGAATAATAAATTTCATTCGTTTCAACATTGCGGTCCCAAATTCCGGTACCGCTTCCCTCGATGGCCAGCGCCATTCTTCTTTCTCTTTCACGCAGAAGGTTTTCCTGGCTTTTTAATTGGGCATCGGCAAGATCGCGTTCGACGATAGCGGCCGCCAGGCTGCCAAGATCGGACAGAAATTCGAGCTGTTCATCATTTAGTTTCCGGGGCTGAATATCGAGGAGACAAAAGACCCCTACCCTGTTCCCGTTTGACGTTATTAACGGACATCCGGCATAAAACCGAATGGGTGCAGTGCCGATTACAAGCCGATGATCGCAAAAACGTTCGTCGGCAACCGTATCGGGTACAACAAGAACTTCATCGCTAAGGACTGCGTGTGCACAAAACGATTGCTGGCACGCTTGCCGGGAAAACCCATTGCAGGGAGTTGACCATTTCCCTTCAGGGCCAACCTGTGCAATAAAAGCAACCGTAAGGCCAAAGTGGCGTCTGGCAAGGCGGATTAACCCATCAAACCGTTTATCCGACGCAGCAGTCTGGGCGTCAAACGGGACAAGGGTATGGATCTGGGTGGCTTTCATTGTGGGGCTTCAGCAAGCCAACATTCCAAAATCACTTGGCAAGGGTGCAAGGCGACACCTGCAATTTATAGTAGCAATTATAGCAATTTGTAGCTTAAAAACAGAAAAACAGCTCTAGGGACTATCACTATGCACGCCCGATTCTCCGCTCAGGCTCGATCATCAATACCGCTACCAGGATGGACTAAATCCAACGCGCGTTATCAGGGCGTAAACTAAGCCTACCTAAAGCCTAACTGGAATGCACTTAATGGATCTACCCTCACACCAATTGACCATGACCGTCTTGATGACCCCGGACACGGCTAACTTCTCAGGAAAAGTTCATGGCGGCTCTATCCTTAAGCTGCTGGACCAGGTAGCGTATGCCTGTGCCAGCCGGTATGCCGGTCGTTATGTAGTGACGTTAAGTGTTGATCAAGTAATGTTTCGCCAACCCATTAAAGTCGGTGAACTGGTGACCTTCCTGGCTTCCGTGAACCACACCGGCAACTCCTCAATGGAGGTTGGCATTAAAGTCATTGCTGAAGACATCAGAGGCAAAGTGGTACGTCACGTTAACAGCTGTTTTTTCACCATGATCGCCGTTGATGATGACGGCAAGCCGGCAAAGGTTCCGCCGCTGACTCCTCTTGCTGCCGACGAGCGCCGCAGATTCGCAGCCGCTGAAGTTCGCCGGGCGATGCGGCGCGAGCTGGAGAAAAAATTTGAAGAGGTTCGCTGCGCCGAGTAAAGCCGATTCAGCCCGAGTCTTTTGAATAATTGCCCCGCAGCAGATCAATTTGCCGCCGATCGCGTTTCGTGGGGCGTCCTGCAACGATTTCACGAGAGGGCTCAGGGGCGAGGCGCCGTGTTTCGGCAGCGTGTTCACGTGCACTCACGCTTTCGGGCGTCTCTTCATAAAGCTGACGCGCCACAGGAGCCGGACCCCGTACACGGCTTACCGCACACACACGGACGTGGACCGGGGGGTCTTCCTTGCGAACACTGACCAGATCGCCTGGTGCAACTTCCCGCGAAGGCTTGGCGAGCTGTCCATTCACAAGCACCCGTCCCTTGCCAATTTCCTGTGCTGCCAGGTTGCGTGTTTTATAAAACCGGGCCGCCCAAAGCCATTTATCGAGCCGAATCTTGTCCATCACGCGAGCCCTCAAAGGCTTTTCAGAAATTCCGCTTCCGGCCTGCGCCGCAACCGCCTAGGCGATTTCGTCCAGCGCCTGGGCCAGGCGCCCCACCGTCCGTTCGATGTTATGCAGCTTGTCCAGACCGAACAGCCCGATACGGAAGGTCTTGAAATCAGCCGGCTCATCGCATTGCAGCGGCACGCCCGCTGCCGCCTGCACGCCTGCCAGCGTGAATTTCCTGGCGGACTGTATGGCTTCGTCGTCGGTGTAGCTGACCACCACGCCAGGCGCCTCGAAGCCCGGCGCAGCCACGCTCTTGTAGCCTTTTTCGAGCAGCAGCGCGCGCACCTTGTCGCCCAGCTCCTGCTGCTCCGCGCGGACTTTATCGAAGCCATAGGCTTCGGCCTCCGCCATGACCTTGCGCAGGACGGCAAGGGCGTCCGTGGGCATGGTGGCATGGTAGGCAAAGCCGCCTTGCTCGTAAGCCTCCATGATTTGCAACCACTTGCGCAAATCGCAGGAGAAACTGGTGCTGACAGTCGTTTCGATTTTCTCGCGCGCCAGGGCGCTAAGCATCACCAAGGCGCAGCACGCGGAGGCGCTCCAGCCCTTTTGTGGCGCGCTGATCAGGACGTCCACCCCGATCGCCTGCATGTCGACCCAGAGGGTTCCGGATGCGATGCAATCCAGCACGAACAGCCCTCCCTCGGCATGCACCGCGTCGGCGACCTTGCGCATGTATTCATCGGGCAGCATTATTCCAGATGAGGTTTCGACGTGAGGAGCAAAGACCACATCAGGCTTGTCAGCCTTGATCGCGGCAAGCACTTCCTCGATAGGCGGAGGCGCGAAGGCCGCCTGCCTGCCGTCGCTCACGGGGCGCGCCTTGAGCACGGTCGTGCCGGCGGGTATGCCGCCCATGTCGAAAATCTGGCTCCAGCGAAAACTGAACCAACCGGTGCGAATGACAAGGCATTGCCTGTTCGTCGCAAATTGCCGCGCGACCGCTTCCATGCCGAAGGTGCCGCTGCCGGGCACGACGATAGCCGACCGGGCGTTATAGACCTGTTTCAAGGTTCTGGAAATGTCTTTCATCACCCCTTGGAAAGTTTGCGACATGTGGTTTATGGCGCGATCGGTGTAAACCACCGAGTATTCCAGGAGTCCGTCGGGATCGATGTTGGGCAGTAGGCTGGGCAAGTTCTTCTCCATGAGGAAAGAATGGAAGATTTTAGACCATAGTCGTCCGATGATAAGCGCGGCCCGGTTTTCTCGCCAGCCCATAGGCTGCGGCAAACCCCGCGGCGCGGCGCCGTCTGGACAAACTTTACGGATTTTCGCTATTGTGCAGAATTCCATATGGATCAGCGTCTTGAACAGCAATCCCGGACTCGCATGCCAGAACATTCCATTACCCCATTTCCGCTGACACAATTGCAAGCCAGGCACATCTGGCTTCACGCCCAGAAGCTCGACGCGGCGGCGCCGTTCGGAAGCGGGCCCGAGGCCACGCTCGCCGCGATCGAGCATCTTGGCTACGTGCAGATCGACACCATCAACGTGATCGAACGCTGCCATCACCATATTCTCTGGACGCGAATTCCGGCGTACCGGCGGGATCACCTGCGGCAAGCGCAAACCATAGACAAGACCGTCTTCGAGTACTGGACGCACGCCTTGTCCTATATTCCGACGAGGGATCTGCGGTTTTTCATTGCCGACATGGAGCTTCAGCGCAAGTCGCCGAAAAGCTGGTTCAGCTCCGTGACCGCCAGTGACCTCCGCAAGGTCATCGCGCGCATTCGCGACCATGGGGCATTGTCGATACGCGACATCGACGACGACGTGCTGGTCGAGAAAGACCATGCCTGGGCAAGCCGCAAGCCCTCCAAACGCGCGCTGCAGCTGGCTTTCCACGCGGGAAAGCTGACGATCAGCGAGCGCTCGGGCATGTTGAAGACTTATGAACTCATGGACCGGCATTTCCAGTGGGATAGCCGGCCGAGGAAAGCATCGGAGAACCAGGTCGCCAACTATCTGCTGGACAGGGCGCTGCGCTCGCAGGGCCTGGCCAGCCTGGATTCGATCTGCCACCTGAACCCCAAGCGCAAGCCCTTGCTTCGCCAGCTCATAGACGCCCGGGTGCGCCGAGGGCGTCTCGTTCCCGTCGCCATCGACGGCGCGGGCAAGCTGGAGCATTGGGCCTGCCCGCAAGCTTTGGCCGGCATACCGGAAGCGGCCGCCGGCGTCCATATACTTACACCCTTCGATCCGCTGATCATTCAACGCAAAAGGCTGAAGCTGTTTTTCGGCTACGAGCACTTGTTCGAAGCCTATGTGCCCAAGGAAAAGCGCGTCCATGGCTATCTGGGGCTGCCCGTGCTGGTCGATGGCGAGATCGTGGCCGTGGTGGATATCAAGGCGGACCGCGCCCGCCGCGAACTGCTGCTGCAGCAATGGACCTGGGTCGGCAAAGGCGAACAGTCCCTGCACAAAAGGGCGATAGAGGAAAAGCTCCACCAGTTTGAACAGTTCCAGTTCGCGCCGTGAGCGCCGCCGCCTTTGCGGGGTTCGGCGCGCCCTTCGGCTCTGCATGACAGTGGGCGGCGCGATATACTGTACATTTAAACAGTATATATGTAAGGTGACGCCATGCAAGCAACGCCGATCAAAGGCCGGGGCAGCGTCTCGAACAGGACCTCGCGCTTCGAGCAGCTTCAACGCGAGCCATTCGACGACGAATGGGCGCAGCCCGACCAGGACGCCGCGCCCAGGCCGGCCACCACGGTTTCTCTCGAGACGGCCAAGTCCATCATTTCCCGCAATGACTCGCCGGATATTCATTTCGAGCAATCCATCAATCCGTACAGGGGCTGCGAGCATGGCTGCATTTACTGCTATGCGCGGCCCACCCATGCGTATCTGAACCATTCGCCCGGCCTGGATTTCGAAACCAGGCTGTACGCCAAGCGCAACGCGGCGGAACTGCTGCGCAAGGAACTGTCCAAGCCGTCTTATGTGCCGAAGCTTATCGCGCTGGGGGCAAACACCGATCCCTATCAGCCCATCGAGCGGCGGCTGCGGATAAGCGCCGGGATTCTTGCGGTCCTGGAGGAATTCAACCATCCCGTCGCCATCACGACCAAATCCGCGTCGGTGACGCAGGATATCGAACGGCTTGCCCGGATGGCCAGCAAGAATCTGGTCAGAGTGTTCATGTCCGTCGGATCGCTGGATAGAAGCATCGCGAGAACACTGGAGCCCCGCGCCAGCACGCCCGGCGCGCGCATCGACGCCATTCGCGCGCTCAGCCAGGCAGGGATTCCGACAGGGGTCATCGTGGCGCCCGTCATTCCCTCTCTGACCGACCACGACATGGAGAAAATCCTGTTCAGCGCCAAAGACGCGGGAGCCAGGAATGCCGCCTACGTCCTGCTGCGGTTGCCGCTGGAAATCGCCGACTTGTTTCGCGAGTGGCTGGCGGCGCATCATCCCTTGAAGGAAGCCCATGTCATGAACCTGGTCAAGCAGATGCGCGGCGGCAAGATTTACGACCCGGACTTCAAGACCAGGATGAGAGGCACCGGGGTCTTTGCCGACCTCCTCGAACAGCGGTTCAGAAGAGCATGCGCCAAGGCGGGCTTGAATCAGACCCGCCATGTCTTGAGCACGGATCTTTTTCGCCCTCCGCCCGAAGATCAGCCGCAGCTGAAGCTGTTTTGATCATGAGCGCGCTGCAAAGAATGAACCGGTGGGGTGAGTCAGCTTCCTGTAAAAATCGGCTTCCGCTTCTCTGCGAATGCGGCCACTCCTTCCTTGTAGTCCTTGCTCGAGAAACAGGCAGCAATCCCATTTTCCATGGCGGCGTGATCGCGGTCCTGTTTTTCCTTTCTTAGTTCGGCCATCGATCGCTTGATGGATTTCAAAGACAACGGCGCATTTTCGGAAACCTGACTCAACCATTCTTCGCAGAACTCGTCCAGTCGGGAAAGCTCGACGCAATGCGCCACGAAACCCAATGCCCGCGCCTCTGCCCCATCAAAAATGCGTGCGGAAAACAGCACATCGCACGCGTTCTGCTCGCCAATCAGGGAGATCAGCCGCTGCAAAGGTGTGACGCCATAGCCTATCCCCAGACGGGCCACCGGTATACGAAATCGCGCGTTGTCTGCACATATCCGGATATCGCAGGCCGCCGCTATTCCCACGCCCCCGCCCATACAGATCCCCCGTATCTTCGCCAGCACAGGCTTGCTGCACCGGATCGGCGCCAACATAGCCTGGTCGACAGCCGCATTGTAGCGGGCCTGCGCCGAGCTATCCGAACGTTCGGCCTTGAATTGCGATATATCGGATCCGGACAGAAACGCCTTGGCGCCGTCCCCTTCAATACAAATCGCGCGTACCGATGAGTCCTGCTCCAGCGCGGCAAGCATTGCGGGAAAGTTCTCCCACATATCGAGGGTCATTGCGTTGTATTTGTCCGGATTCGATATCAAAAGCCGGCCAATGGAAGCGCTACGTTCGATGATCAGTTCAGCCATATGTGTCTCATGACATTCTCAGGTGGGCTTGCGGATCGGCCTTGGTGGAAGTTCTTTCGGCATCACATCGAGCCGGGCAATTATTCCGTCCAGCTCAGGCCGGGGCGCCGGATAGACTTGCATGACCAGAGGGTCATGGCCGGGGATGATATGTTGGATATCGCCGGCCATCTGCATGATATGGTCAAAGGATTCGAGCATCTTGTCCACATGCAGAGCGGCGGGATAGGGCCGGTGCCGCTGCAAATTTTCATAATAGTGAGCGGCGTCCGACGCCAGAACCACCCATCCGCGCTGGGTATGGACACATACGGCCTGTTGCCCGGCCGAATGGCCCGGCGTGGGCTGAAGTATGATGCCGGGCGCCAGATCGACACGTCCATCGTAGAAATTGACGCGCCCATCATAGTTCAGGCGCACCATGTTGATGATGTCTTCGACATCGAAGCCAGCGGAGAAATACCGGTATTTGATGTGGCGTCCGGTGGCGAAATGCATCTCGGTTTCCTGCAAATGAAACTGCGCCTCCGGCAAGCCCGAAAAATTCCCCGCGTGGTCATAATGCAGATGAGTCAGAATAACGTCTTTGATCTGGGCCGGCTCGACGCCAATCAGTTTCAGCGACTCGATAGGGTCGCACAGAAAGGCGCGCTTGCGCTTTTTCGCCGCAAGCGGCGAGAAGCCGACATCGATGAGAAAAGTACGCGCATTTCCGACAGCCACCCAAACAAAGTAGTCCATGTCCATAGGGCCGTCGTGCGCGTCTCCACCCATGAAATGACTGGATCGCATGGCGCCCCGCGTAGCGTACCGGATCGCATAAACTTCATAATTTGGGATATCGGGTGATGCAGGAATCATCGTATTCTTTGCCTAGTTGCCGGTAAATGTGGGTAGCCGCCGCTCGCTGAATGCTGCCAGGCCTTCGCGCCTGTCATGTGAACCGGCATGCAACCGGTTGGCTTCATATTCATTGCGCAGCGCAATATCAAGAGGGCTTTGCAGGCCGGCATCGACCAGCCCCTTTAGCTTGCGCAGCACGAGAGGGCTACGCGATGCGAGCTGTTTCGCCAGACTGCGGGCTGCATCCGGAAGGTCTTCATCCGCAACCACTTTGAGCAGCAAGCCCGACGCAGCCAGTTCGGAAGCCGGAAGGATATCGCCCGTATACAGCAGATACTTCGCTAAACTGACGCCGACGCGCCTCGGTAATCTCGCGGTGGCGCCGCCTCCGGGCAAGAGGCCATAATTGCTGTGGGCATCGCCAATGCGGGCGCTGCGCGCAGCGATTATCAAGTCACAGCACAGCAGGATTTCCAGGCCGCCAGCGACGGCGACGCCGTTGACTGCCGCTACGACCGGCTTAGGAAAGGATTCCAAGCGCGCCAGAAACCGGCCGAACTCGGCGCTGAATTTTCCATTTGCCTCCGCCGCCTCGCTATCAGACAATCCCTCGGTGCGTTTTTTGAGATCTTTAAGGTCGGCGCCCGCGCAGAATCCCTGGCCCGCCCCTGTCAGCACTATCGTACGTACTGCAGGGTTGCGCTCTTCCTGATCCAGGACTCGATTTAAATGATCGAGCATTTCGAAAGTCACAGCGTTGAAGGATTTGGGCCGATTCAATGCTATCAGGCAAACCTGGCTGTCATGCTCAATCAAGATGGGGGGTGTTGTCTCGTCAATCGAGTTCGACATGATCGTCCTTCAAAATTCCAGCCAGAATATGGATAGTTAATAACCGGCAGCCAATTCGCGCGAAATCAGTATCTTTTGGATTTCGTTCGTACCATCATAGATTTGAAATACTTTGGCGTCGCGGTAATACTTCTCTACCGGAAAATCATTCAGATAGCCATATCCCCCATGGACCTGGATCGCCGCCGAACATACATGCTCACACATACGCGATGCGAACAACTTGGCAATGGAGGACTCCTTGACGCAACGCTGCCCTGCCTGCTTCAGCGCGGCTGCGTGATAGCACATTTGCCGTGCCACTTCCAGCTCGGTCGCCATCTCGGCCAGATTGAAGGCGACCGCCTGGTGGTCAAAAATCCTCTTTCCGAAAGCTTGCCGTTCTTTTGCATAAGACAATGCGGCGTCAAGTGCCGCTCTCGCCACGCCGACGGACTGCGCAGCGGCGGCGATACGGCCACTTTCGAGGCCCGACAAGGCCACCTTTAAGCCGTCGCCCGGCTTGCCGAGCATGTCCTCCGCGGGAACCTCCATATTTTCCAGCGCGATCTGGCATGTGTCATTAGTGCGATGTCCCAACTTATGCTCCGCGCGCAGCACGCGGTAGCCGGGAGCCGATGTCAGGATGGCAAAAGCCGAAATGCCGCGTTTGCCCGCCTGCGGGTCGGTCACTGCCACCAGCACCGCAGCGGAAGACGAGCGGCCGGAAGTGATGAAGCATTTCGACCCGTTCACCACATATCGATCGTCCTTGAGGACTGCCCGCGTATGCAGATTCGAGGCATCCGAACCGGCCTGCGGCTCGGAAAGCAGCATGCATGCAATCTGTTCACCGCTGGCGACGGGCCGCAAAAATCGCTCTATCTGTGTAGGAGTACCGAAGTCGCGCACTTTGATGCCGAACGAATTCGTCGCATTGATCATGTTGCAGACGCCGGCATCTCCATATGCCAATTCTTCTGTCACGAGGATGTACGACATGAAATCGGCGCCGCTCCCACCGAATTCGGTTGGAATGCAAATGCCGAACAATCCCAATTTGCCCATGCGGTAAACCGTGTCCAGCGGAATCGTTTCGTCGCGGTCCCAGTCCGCGGCGTGAGGAATGATCTCATGGCGCACGAAGTCCCGCGCCATATCCCGAATAGCTATCTGCTCATCTGTGAACTGCCTCATTGCTTTGCATCTCCTTCGTACTGGGATTCCTCTGCTGCCGTTTCATTCGGGCCCGTGCCCAGCCAATCCGCAAGAACCGCATCGGCGTTCTCGCCCAGCAATGGCGCGGCATGAATCTCGGTAGTTGCGCCATCATGCTGAACCGGCCAGCCCGGCATCTTGAATCGTCCCCGCTGCGGATGGTCGACCCATTGCATGATGCCGCGCTGCTCGAAATTGGCGTCGTTATGCAGCTCCTGAGTGTCGCGAACGGCTCCGGCGGGTATGCCCGCCGACCCCAGGAGTTTCTCCGCTTCGTATTTGTCGTGATGGGCAGCCCAGGTGGAAATCAAGTCGTCGATTTCCGCTTCATGCTCGACACGCGCTGCATGCGTACTGTAGCGCGGGTCGCCTATGAGGTCGGAACGTCCGATGACTTCCAGGACACGGCGCCAATGATCGGGGTTATTGTGGCTGGTGTAGACGCAAATATAGTCGTTGGCTCCGAATGGTTTGCAGTGATACAAGCCGCAAGGCGGGTTCGCCCCGGATACCAGCTTGTTGCCCACTCGTGCCGCGGCTTTGCCCCGCAGCGCCTGCGCTGAAAAACCGATACGGTTGTAGTGCAGCATGGCGTCCTGCATGGCGACGTGCAGATGTTCGCCGTGCCCCGTATTCGCTCGGCGGTGTAGCGCCGCAAGAATACTGATGGCCAGCAGCATCCCTGTGCCGGTATCGCCCAAGGTGACGCCTAGCCGGACCGGAGGTCCTCCGGCAAAACCCGTGATACTCGTCAAGCCCGCTGCCGCCTGCGCGATCATATCGAACGCCAGCGTCTGCTCGTTGGCGCTTCCACGCCCGAATCCCTTGATCTGGGAATAAATAAGTCTGGGGTTGATTTCACGCAAGACATCCGGGCCAAGCCCTAATCGTTCTATTACGCCAGGCGCGAAGTTCTCGACAAAGATATCTGCTTTGGCCGCCAGGGACTTTATCAGAGCCAGGCCGTCAGGGGACTTTGCATCGATAGTGATAGATTTCTTGTTCGCATTGAACAGCAAAAAATACCAGGAATCGGCGTCGCTCTCGTCTTTGTATGAACGGCGTCCGGGGTCTCCTCCCTTGGGGTTTTCCACCTTGACTACATCGGCTCCCAGCCATGCCAGCACTTCCGTGCAGGCAGCGCCGGCCTCATATTGGGACATATCGAGGACGCGGATGCCTGCGAGCGGAAGTCCTCTCGAGTTGGTTTCATTACTCACCTTGTGCTCCTTAATCACAGGGCGCCGGCGCGGCGGCACCGGCAGCCTTACTTCATTGAGGTTGAATGCCCAGCTCGGCTAGCGTTGTCTTCCATAGTTGGATCTGATTCTTGATCATATCCGCCAGTTGTTCAGGTGTGGAGCCTGAAGGCTCGAATGCCTGTTCGGCCAATCTGGCTTTAATGTCCGGGCGGGCCAAAATGTTGTTCATCTCGTGATTCAAACGCATCACGATATCCTTGGGCACGCCGGCAGGGCCGAACAGCGCGGCCCACGGCAGCGTCGGCATATCAGGCAGGCCCACATCTTTCAATGTCGGAACATCAGGCAGCTGCGGCAAGCGTTCGCCGCTGGTCGTCGCCAAAGCGCGCAATTGCCCGGTCGTTACGAATGGCAGCGAAGTACTTTGCGTGGCGAACATGAATTGCACGCGCCCGGCGACAAAGTCCATCAGTGCCGGCGGCTCGCCCTTATAGGGCACATGCATCATTTCAAAGCCATTGCTGCGCATGAACTGGAATGTGGACACCTGGCCAAAAGTGTTGCCGCTGGCAAAATTCAGCTCCTGGGGATGTGCTTTGGCATATGCGACCAGTTCCTTGATCGAATTCACGGGCAGGCTGGGATGGACCAGTACAAAATAACGATAGCGCCCTACGTCGGTGATGGGGGTGAAGTCGGCGATCGCATTGTAAGGAGGGTTCTTGCGCATGGCCGGCACCGCCGACAACGGGCTGTTGGTCGCCATCAGCAAGGTATACCCGTCGGGGGCGGCGCGTGCCACCGAGGCGGCCGCCAGCGAGCCATCCGCGCCCGGCTTGTTGTCGACAATGATGGTTTGATGCAGCGCTTCCGAGAGCGGTTCGGAAATGATCCGTACCATGGTGTCCGTGCCCGAGCCTGCAGGAAATGGCACGATCATTCGAATGGGTTTGTCGGGATATGAGGCGGACGCCGAAACCGATACCGTGGCGGCGACGGCAAGCATGGCGAATCTACGTAAAAATTTCATTAAAAGTCTCCTGTTTATCTAATAATTGTGTTTTGTTGATTGATACTGTATTTGAGGCAAAAATGCCGGGTCAGCCTCCCATGACGTAACCGCCATTCACTGAAATCACTTGTCCCGTGACGTGGCCGGCGGCCGCGGACGCCAAGAACACGACTGCGTTGGCGACGTCCAATCCGGTGCCGATTTTCTTCAATGGATACGCCCGCCGAATTTTCTCTTCACGCGACGCAACGGCGGCCTCGCCCAATTTCTCCGCCATGCTTCGCAGCATCGCTTGGCGCAAGGGAGTATCCGTAGCTGCTGGCGACACCGCGTTGACCGTAATGCCATGCCCCCCCACTTCCCTCGCGAGGGACTTCGTGAAAGAAATGACGCCGCCCTTGGCGCAAGAATAGGTGGATTCCCGCTGTTGCCCCACCCTGGCCGCGTCGGAAACTATATTGATAACCTTTCCAGCGCCGCGAGCTATCATGTTGGGCAGAAATACCCGTGAACAATGCAGCGTGCCGTAAAGCCCGACTTTGATCTCGCGATCACAATCGGCCGGATCAGTATCCACAAAAAGTTGATTCGCCAACAGTACCGCGGCATTGTTGACCAGCACATCGACGCCGCCGTGCCTGGCCGCAATGCCGGCGCCCGCCGCCCGGACCGCAGCCAAGTCACTTACGTCGAAAGGCTCGGCATGGGCGCGAGCGCCTAATTGCCGCAACATTGCGATCGTTTCGCCGCAATGCTCTTCGTCGAGATCATTGACAAGTATTTGTGCTCCCTCCTTCGCGAAGGCCAAGGCAATCGCTTGCCCAATGCCGCTACCCGCGCCGGTAATAAGTATGACTTGCCTCGCAAGCTCAAAATCCATGGGTTCCTCCCTCGGCTTCGTGGTCTGCTGTGCAGAACGCTTATTCTATTATAGCCAGTTCGACCATATTTGCAAGAGGCGTAACATATCGGGTCGCCCACATTCCGGTCTCTTGAAAACAAGGACATGACAAGCATTTACGCCGCCGCCGGCGTAGCGGGCCCCTTGAATACAGCCCCTTGATGAGAGCCGGTTACACTGTCTTTCCCTCGTCGCCGGTGGTCAGCGCATGCCTGCTCTTCGCTCAGCATCCCCTCTTCATTCCCGCAAATCGGCCGCGCGCCGGACCGCCAAAGCGCCGCCCGAGGAGCCCCGGCTGCTGGCGCTGAACAAGCCCTACGGCGTGCTGGCCCAGTTCAGCGACGACCAGGCCCGCGCCACGCTCAAGGACTTCGTCATGCCGCCCGGCGTCTATCCCGCCGGGCGCCTCGATCGCGATAGCGAAGGCTTGCTGCTGCTGACCAACGATGGCCGCTTGCAGGCGCGCATCGCCGACCCGAAGCACAAGATGGCGAAGACCTATTGGGTGCAGGTGGAGGGCGAGCCGACTCGGGAACAGCTGCAACGCTTATGCGCCAGCGTCGAACTCAAGGACGGCCCTACCCTGCCGGCCCGGGCGCGCCTGCTCGACGAGCCGCAGCTATGGGAGCGGCATCCGCCCGTGCGCTTCCGCAAGAGCATCCCGACAGCCTGGCTGGAGCTGGTCATTCACGAAGGACGCAACCGCCAGGTGCGGCGCATGACCGCCGCGGTGGGCCTGCCCACCTTGCGCCTGGTGCGCATCCGCATCGGGCCCTGGAGCCTGGACGGACTGCCGCCCGGCCAATGGCGCGACATCCCTCCCCCCTGGATCTAGGGCGGATCCGGAACAAGCCCGTCCAGTGTGGGACAATTACGCCTCAATTGAGATCAGCAAACGTCAGGGAGACGTTATGACAGCACCCAGGCCTCGCGACCGGGAGGACTTGCTTTTGAATCTGGCCAACGCGCTATCGGACCAGCCCCGCGCTTCGATGGAGCAATTGGCCTGTATGGTGGGGCTGAGCCGCGCCACCCTATGCCGCCATTTCGCATCGCGCGACGCAATGCTGCAGGCCATGTCCGAAGAGGCCATGACAAGCGCTGAACTCGCGTTCGCGCGCGCCTGTCCGAACGAAGGACCTGTCGAACAGGCCGTCACGCGCCTGATCGATGAGCTATTGCCCATTGCGGAACTGTATGTGTTCGTTTGGGAGCGGGAACATGGCGACCCGGCCCTGGAGGCCCGCGCGCAGCCATTGAGGGCATCCTTCGTTGCCTTGTTCCACCAATGGCAGGCCTGCGGCGACCTGCGCGTCGATTTGCCGGCGGCCTGGCTGGTGGAGTCGATGTCCGCCCTGCTGCGCAGCGCCGCGGCCATGATCCGTTCAGGACGGCTGGCCCGCCATGACGCCGTACACGGCGTCTTCAGCCTGCTATGGCGCGGCATGTCCAGGTAGCCTGGGTTGCCCGGGTGGATGAGAGCCCGGGAACGCAAGCTGCTGATCACCGGCAGGCGCCACTCACCTGGCGCCCGGAGCGGCCCTGCCGGCGCTCAGCATCTCGTGGGGCGTATCGGAGGCATCGGCGCTTCTAAGTTCGACCGGGCTGCTCAGCGCGAAGAGAAAGAGCGCGGCGGTGATTGCCAGCAACACCGCCACGCCCAGGAAGGCGCCGCACCATAGCAATATTTTTTGCAACCATTTCATGCATTTCCCGCTGGCCGGCCGCAGCGTGGCGGCATGGGCGGGAGTTCTTGGATTTGCTGCATCAGGAGCCATGACGATTTCACCGGGGACGGGTGGCGGATACTCTCTGAAATGGAAAGCATCTATAATGAAACAACACTGTATCATTTAACTCAAGCTTATACACGATTTTAACGGCTGCATTGGTAGATTTGCCTGGCCGGCATCAAGGCCGCGACACTATGCGGCAGCGGTCAAGAAGCCGAAAATTGGGGGTGATTTATGGCAGCAGCGAGATCTCACCATCGCAGCGAAACAAATTTGGATCTGCAGGCTCAAGCCGCCGCTCCGGAGCGCCCCCCCGGCAAGGACCTCACGGGCCTGGCAAGCTATGCCGGGCAAGTGGCCGCGCAGCGCCATGGCGGCGTGCATATCTTCGAATTCAATGGCTGCCGCTACGTCGTGAAATGCCAGCGGTCCAAGCGCGGAGCGCGGTTGCGGGCCTGTCTTAGCGCCGCGCTCTGCGGCATGCTGTTCGGCGTTTTCCCCTCCCCCGGGCGCCTGCGCACCGGCGGCATCCAGCAGGAGGCCCAGCGCCTGCGCGCCCTGCGCGCGCATGGCTGCGCCGTGCCCGAGGTTTATCAACTGACCGCCGATCATCTGCTCTTCGAGTATTGCGGCCCTACCGTCGAAGCCTTGCTGGGCGAACTGCGGGGCGCGCAGCGCAATGACTTGCTCCTGGCGGCGGTGGACGACCTGGCCGAGTTCCACCGCCGCGGGCACTGGCATGGCGGCGCCCAGTTGCGCAACCTGACGATGAAGCAGGGCCGCCTGTATCGCATCGATTTCGAAGAGAACACCGGCGTCGCCCTGCCCCTGCCGCTGGCCCAGGCCTACGATGTGCTGCTGGCCTTCAATTCCATGATGGACTACCTGGACGGCGACCGCCAGTTCGGCGCGCGCCTCCTGGCTCGCTACCTCCATCTTGCAGGCTCGACACAGGTGGTTGAATCACTGCGCAGGCTGGAATACTGGCTGAGGCGCATCGGCCGCATCGAACGCTGGCTGGGCACCCGGCTGCGCCGGAATCGGGATCTGCAGCGCGCGCTCATGTTCGCGTCCATCCTGGACATAGCCCTGGATGGCTACGACGCCACGGCGCCCGACGGCATATCGGAGTACAAGCGCTGATATGTCCCGGCCAGGGCGGTCAAGCCGGCCCGCCGCATAGCCCTTTAACGGCATTCTGTCAGCAGATTCCGGCAGAATGTCGTATACTTGTGGGCTTGTCTGCGGCGCAATGGCAGAGTGGTCATGCAGCGGATTGCAAATCCGTGTACC
>LNAP01001768.1_pt1 | contig 24504 bp, 17 predicted proteins | sample 602601 | NCBI WGS metagenome assembly LNAP01 (sample SAMN02440304, study PRJNA202911) | soil metagenome | biome: Subtropical and temperate rainforests or woodlands; isolation source: soil samples (1 kg each in a 20% v/v slurry with milli Q water) were... ...
GCCAACACCAAGTTCAAGGACGGAGTGCTCACGGTCACCTTCCCCAAGCTCGCCGAGCTGCCTCCCGCATCCACCAAGCTCAAGATCAACAGCGAGTAAAGGGGACAACACCTTCACGTACTGAACATAAAATTTCAATTCTTTTCGTTATATTCCTGTTTTTGTTTTCAAGCCTGCAGTGTAGAAGGTAGCGTGTATTTCTATGAAAGTCCACTTAGAAATTCCATGACCTTGTATGCTAAATTTAAACAACATACCCTTTGGTAACTTCAAAGTATTCTCAATTCGTGGATAAATACGATCAACAAAATTGTTCTAATACTTGGATACCCAATTGTTTTGCTCTTGAGCATTGTCGTAGTGAACGATCTTAACGCTTCTACTGATGTTCCATTTCCACTAGAACACTATTTTATTTGGCATGTAATACTTCATTGATTTGACAATTACCAGCGCAGTATGCTTTTGAACATTGGCGAAGCTTTTACATACATATATGTGGCTTCAAAACAAGAATTACACAGGAAAATCGTGTAGATCAACTGAAAGACATGCACTGTTGCATGTCAGCCGTATCTTTCTTGCTACCGGTAAGCTATTTAGTGCACTCTGTACCGGCAGTAGATTGTGTGCATACGCAACAACTGTATGCAAGCAAGGGAGACGGCGTACTATTTCTGTCAATGTGGTATAATCTATTTCAACTGGTGGGTTTCTAGTACCAGTACAGCAACATAGAACAGTCAGAGCTTGAAACTGTGCTGCAATAGGAAAGAAATGCACCAAATCAAAAACTTTAAGTACAGTACACACTGTAAAGTCCGTTGGTTTTAGCTTTTCTGGATTGAGGCTCAGTCGATAATGCACGTCAAGGGCTGGTTTCTTACTTTTCAGTACAAGAACAGCTTCACTTGTGATGCGAAAATTTCCACTCAGCCACAGGGCTTCTAACATAACCACACGGTGATGCGCTAAGCTTTGCAACGATGCATTAGTTAACACAAAACAGTGCTCTATATTAAGACGCCGCAAATGTTTCAGATTCTCAGCCACGCTCTCCACAGTATCATCTGTCACCATCGCAAAGGAAAGATCTAAATTTACAATGTCAGTGCACAGAGTAGCCATGGTCGTAAATGCTGTTGAGTGTACTCCACGTAAACATAAAAATTGTATGCGGCGACACTTTCCTGCTATTTCGGCGAAGTAGGAATCCGCTTGATGTGCATGCGCGTACAAATTTAGCTTCCTGAGATTGGGGCACAGAGAAATGACACTCAGAGCGATGTGTGGATTGTCAGACACATATAAATCAGAAATGGAAGGTAGAGGTGCATGGTGGTTAAGCATTTGCGCACTTCTGTCTTCGAACGACAAACCCACATGCAGTTCTCGCAGTGATTCACAACGTGAAAGAATTTCGTCCAGAGATGCAGCAGAAAGATCGTAACATTTGAGGCAAGCAAGGTTTCCATGATCAAAAGCTTGCTTGACAATTTTCAGTCCAAAGTCTTTTGACTTTCCTCCTTGTGAGCGAACACGTTCTCGAACAATTTTCGTGACAAGTGAACCATATTTCTTCATGTATTGAACTCCCAGTTCCTCGTCCACATCCCTTGAAATATAAAAATATCGAACTTTTACAGCTCTTATTAGCAACCAACTCAAAAATTTATTGCTAGAGTTTTCCTTTTCGATCTCCACGATGCATTCTGCAGACGACAGAAGGTTCAGAAAGATCGGTCGCATAGTCTTATCACACAAAGCGGAATCAAGCCGTGCCACATCCTTCAATTCTATCCACTGATTGAAGATATCACATGAGAGACACGACGGGAGGGCGGTAATATGATTCATGATTGTTTGTGTCGTTGACGGAGGATTGATTTGGATTGAATTGGGCAACACTCGTAGAAACCGATTTTAACATTTCGATAATATAAACCAAATTTTAAAAGTTTACCAGGTTCTAGGCAACCCATATCGCATCGTATAATATGCGTAAATAGTCAATTTACTAATAAATATTGCGCCAATTGTTTTGTTCGAAGGAAATGTAGTGACAAATTAACAAAACAAACTACGACGCAATTCAGTTAAATTCTTAATGTAGATTAACGTCGGCTCACGTATATGCGTTCGCCAGTTGACCATTATTGAATGTCACAGAAATGTAGCTTAACGTGTCCACCCTATGCGTTCGGAACATGTGATCGGTGAATGACCTGACAGCACTCAATGCTTTAATGTCAACCAACAACGTCTAGAATGAAACTTTGTAGATATACTAACCCATCAGTGAAAGTTTTAGACCATCAAAGCGATGAAGTGATCAAATCATGAAGTGATGAAGTGGAAATCATCAGCAGTTCCGTAATGGTAAAAAGTGAATCGAAACTCAATAACCGGATCTGTCTGGAGGAGAGGAGGACATTTTTGTGCAACCAAATGGGCGCCTTTGAGAGAAATTTTACCATAGACCCGACGCCACCGGCGGCCGAATCTCAAGCATTTATAGTATTGACCTGCTGCGCTGTGTGCGAATGCAAACTTAACTTAACGACTACCAACACGAACTCAAGCTAACCAGCGCAATTGTAATTTATGAAAAAAACCATTTCCACTAGACCTTCATACATCCTAATTTGTTATTGCGAATTAGTCAGTGCACACGTCACTTCGTTCATCCCAGATGCACAGCAGCAATATAGGGAACGGAAAACACTCCTATGTTGGTACACTCAAAATAATACCCATTGCCTATGTTCTTCGTGAACATAAAGGTCTGGCAGCTTACTTCTCAGCGTAGACACTGCATCACTTGTAATGTTGTTGTTGCCGTTACTCTGATACAACCAAAGCGATTCAAGAGTGGACGCACAGTGCTCGGCGATACTGTGCAGAGCTGCATTGGTTAAGTTTCTACAGCGTTGCAAGTCGAGCCGGCGCAGTTGTTTCAAGTTCACAGCTATGCGCTCAACGGCCCTGTCAGTGACAGTTGACCCGTACAGGTTCAATTCGACCAGGTCAGTGCACAGAGTGGCGATCGTAATGTAAGTCTGTTCGCTACAAGTTACTTCCAGCAGTTCTAGAGAATGCAAGTGACGACAGTTGGTTGCAATAGTCACGAGATTGGAGTCAGTGAGATGCGTCGTCATATTGTTTAAGTTCAATTTTCTGAGATTGGGGCATCGAAGAATCACATCCAGAACAATCTTTGAATTTCCAAACAAACGCAAATCAGTTATGGAAGAAAAAACCTTGTATTTGGTGGCAGTAAGCTCTCCTTTGGCTCTTTGAGAAACACTGAAAGAGAGTTCTTGAAGTGACGGACAGTGAGCCAGTATGTCATCCAAACATGGAATGGAAAGATTGACGCACCACAAGGAGACCAGACGACTGTACTTATAAGCCTCCTTGATAATATCCATTCCGAAGCTATCTGCATCAGGTTGAAGAAAGTGCGGGTTTCGCTTGAGAGAAGTGACATGCGCACCATATTTCTTCATGTACTCAAGACCCAATTTCTTGCACATGTTTCTTCCAATAGCGAAATATCGAACTTTCACTGCACGCTTTAGCAACCAACAGATATGACGGCTACTAAAAATCGACCATTTTGTTTGCGTTTCAATTATACATTCTGCTGACATCAAAAGACTCAGAAGTGTAGGTCGATCACTCTTCACACAAAATGCAGAATCGAGTCGGGCAACATCCTGCAACTTGATCCACCGGTTGAAGATATCACATGCGAGACACGACGGGAGACATAAGACAAAGTTCATGCTTTAGTTGCGCTGTGCAGCTCTGTGGATTTTAGAATATTTTTGATCTCAGCGAAAACGCTGGATGTGCTGCAAGTTGAAGATGGAGATTTTAATAATGCGAACATTCTGCGGCGGTTAACGTCGTTAACTTAACGACACTGCTGTACAAGTAGATTCCTACTGCTGTTGTTTGCTGTTGTTTGCTGTTGTTAGACAGTACCGGTATGAACAGACACTTTACCTGTTCGGCAATTTATTTACAAAATACTTAACGGACAACAGTGGACAAGTAGTGTACACTTAAGATCAGAACAAGTTCACAATTCTTCTATGCACTATTACCAACGTTGGTATTAAACTGACGACTCTAATGACTCATTCAGGTTTTTGAATGTTAAGTTGTACTTTCCCCATATACTCAACCGACGATTCAATTACAATCACAATCATGTATTAAACAGAAAAATCTTGTAGATTGGCATTAAGGCACGCACAGCAACTTGTCACAGTGATGCATCTTGCAATAGTAGCAACTGCTTTTTTCATTGCGTGCAAATCTTCCTTCCGGACAATGATAGTGTGCAGGCGAGGGCAGCAGCGCGCTATTTCTGCCATGGCTGCAACATTAGTCTCAATCGCATTCGTGAAGTTGTCATCAAGTATATAAACAATTGCTAAATTGGGGCATTGTGACGCAACAGGAAGCACATTACGTACTGAACCCCCGATAATAAGAACCGTGTACACTTCACAGTCAGATAATGTCATTGTGACACTTTTATGTGAGGACAGTGCCAATTGCCCGTACACATGCAAGGTCGGTACTGCACTTTTTAGAGCAATTATAGCATCGCTTGTGATATTGTTGGCACTTGTAACATGTGAGTAGTTACACAGCCACAGCATCTGCAGCGTAGAAGCTCGATGCGTTGCTAGACTATGCAGTGCGGCGTTGGTCAGACGACAACAGTTTTGTAGGTTGAGTCGTCGCAGGTGCTTCAGATTCACCGCGACACTCTCGATCACTTCATCAGACACTGTAGTGTAAGACAGATCTAAATTGACGATTTCAGTACACAACGAGGTCAGTGATACAATGGCTGGTTTACTGCGCGATGTGTTTAGCAGCCCCAAGAAACGTAGTTTCCGACACTTCTCTGCAATCTCAGTCAGAGTGACATCATTGAGGTTGCCCTGAAAACTGAACTTCTGCAGGTTAGGACTCACCGAAATTATGCTTTGAAGGATTCTCACATCGCCGTATACACGTAGATCAGTGAGGGAAATACAATTAGGAAGGGTCAATTTGTCTGTGGTAGACTTCAACGTTTGAACGTGCAACTCTTGCAGTACCGGACAGCGAGAAAGAATTTCGATCAAGAACGGAACAGAAATACCAAAGTACTGCAAACAAGTAAGGTTACCGTAGTGACACGCCTCTTTTATGGTTTCCAACCCAAAATGTATGGGCGGTGTTGTGGTTGGGCGGCAAGCTTCTCGAATGATGGTGTTGACGACCGAACCCTGCGTTTTCATATACTGAACTCCCAATTCCTCGTCCACATCTTCTGAGATGAAAACGCACTTCACTTTGATTTCCCGCATTAATAACCAGCTCAAAAAGTTGCGATGTGTTAATTCTGTTTTGGTCTCAATGACGCATTCTGCAGACGACAGAAGGTTCAGAAAAGTCGGTCGCATAGTCTTGACACACAAAGCGGAATCAAGCCGTGCCACATCCTTCAATTGAATCCACTGATTGAAGATACCACATGAGAGACACGACGGAAGGGCGGCAATTTGATTCATGATTGTTTGTGTCACTGACGGAGCTTTGAAATTGGGCAACACTTGTAGAAACCGATTTTAACATTGCGAACAATCTTTCCTCGGTGCAGATACCCTGGGATTCCAACATGAAAACTGTCTCACGAACTCAAGCTACTTGTAAGCAGCGCATTTTATGCTTAAAAAGAATTTCACTAGAACTTTATGCATCGTTTTTTGTTGGTTGCGAATTAGCACACGTCGTTCAACACAGATACGTCGTACCAAAGTTTGGTGGGAAAGTTTGCAGAAGTATTAATAGGAAGCACACTCCTGTGTTGGTAGAATCAATGTAATACCCAACGCGAAAAGTACTCCGTGTACATAAATCGCAGGTAGCATACTTTTTAGCGTGGACATTTGAAAGAAAAAACTTGCCAAAATTAAATATCACTTTCATTATTATTTATCCATTGCAAAAAGACTCAATAAAATGGTCGTCTACGGAAGGCGGAAGTTTTAAATACCTACCATAAGTATCGCACACAAAGGGAAAAAATCAGTTGTGTTCCTCACAGATGAAATATACAACCATTTCATATATTCACAAGCACAGGGCTGCTGTTTCCCAATACTAAACTACAACAAATCTGCTAACTACTTGTTAATGGCCACTTTTCCCCCCATTAATTCATCTCGATGTCCCCTGCGGCAGCGTCGCGGTGCGCCTCGTGGTCCGTATGTGCAGTGTGTACCACAGGGCGAAGGTGAGGAGGCCGCGGGGGCACTGGCGGAGGAGAGCCGTCAGTGTGGTGTGTGTTGGTGGAGCCCGCCGACACACGTGACTCTGTGTGGTGCGTGGTGGAGCCCACAGACGCAGGTGTCTCGATGTCACACTTGTTTTCGCCCTCCACTTGCTGCTGGAATGGTTGCATATGTGGCGACGCGTGTTGCGGGTTGCTGCCGCCGCTGTGCACTGTCTTCAAGCTCTCCGCCCGTGCTGGGCTCATCTCGCCCTTGTCACTGCTTTCCTTGGCCGCGACCACGGCGTAGTCGTTGAAGGACACCTTCCTGTTGATAGTATTTCCTTTGCTACTCCTGTCACCTGCAGCTGGTGAGTTGCGTCCAGAGCTACTGGCGTACTCACTGGCAGAGGCCAGAGTATCCTTTTGTGAGAGCCGTCCGTCGGTCAGGCGGAAGATTAGATCCTGGGCGTCTTTCTTGATCCGAGGCCAGTGCGGCTGCACCTCCGCCACCCAGTAGGCCATGAGGTTCGCGAGAAACCAGTACAGGAGCAGCGCCCCAATGCAGGGGTCGCGGTCAACACTGCGGTAGTTGAACCGCGAGAGAAGCTTCTCCGGATTCCAGACCTCCGGATACATCTGAATCTCGTTGATGACCTCCACTTGGAAGCTGTAGTTGAAAGGTGACACAGCGTTGAGGATGGTGGCAAAGATGCTCATGGAATCTTCCATGGTTGAGATATTCGGGGAAACACCGCCAAAGGACCAGAGCAACACAACTACCCCGACGGATATGGTGGCTGTGTTGGATCCTGGGTAGGCCACTGCCAGGAAGTTCACAAGGCCCGAGATAGCGAGATGCAGCAGGAAGAAACAGTACCAGTACTCCACGAACGGAGCGCGGGCCGTAATGAATGGATAATTTCCGGTCAGGAAGGCAAAGGCGTAGAAGCACGGCTCGATGAAGTTGCCGAGGATCTTGCCTAGGAAGTATGGTCCGATCTGCAGCCCCGCTGTGAACTCTCGGTTGCGCAACAGCTTGTCGTCAGTAAAGAGTCTGAGACTGGCGGACTGAAGCAACAAAGAGAAAACCAGCGCACCCGAAGTCACTTGGGCGGAGAAGGAGCTCAGAGAACCGTTGGTGCCGTCCAGGTTCACCTCGCCACTTAGGAAGGCAACGACAATGCCGAATACGAGCATCAGCCCACAGGTGACGGCGATGGAGTCAATTCTACGCTGGTTGACCTTCATCTGTCTTCTGAAACAGGTCAGGAACACTTTGATGTTCTGTGTGTAGTAATTGTACCGCCACTCTCTGTCTTCAGTGGGGCTCTGCACCGGCGCCTCCAGTGCTTCCAGACTCGTCAGTTTCCTCTGCACGCCACCCTTTTGAGACAGATTCAGTGCAAAAGCAGGATACCTGTTAACTTCCCACCAGTCGCACAGCACCTTGATGGTCTCCTGCACATCGCGCACTTCGTTGTTTCCATCTTCGGGCACAAAGCCGCACAGCAGATCCATCACAAAGTCTGCGATGTTAATGCCCACCGGACAGGTGTAGTGCAGCTGCGAGAAATGGAAGTGCAGATCAATAATGGGACCAAAGTACGTCACGCGACCGCCCGGAGCGAGCAGCAACAAGTTGTCCATCAGACTCAGAATCTCCTGGCGCGGTTGGTGGATGGTGGTGGACACGTTCACTCCTTTCGAGGCGAGAAAGTGGAGCGCGTTGACGACGAGCATGGAGGAGGCAGAGTCAAGGCCCGAGGTGGGCTCGTCCAAAAAGAACAGCTCCGCTTCTTTCATCAGCTCCATCGCAATGGACACGCGCTTCTTCTGTCCACCAGAGATGCCGCGGTTCAGCGGAGAACCCACCACGGATGTGCGGATGTGCACAATATCCAACAGGCGCTCCGCCTGGATCACCATCGGCATGACCTCTTCGACACGCAAGTGACCTCGCTTGTTGAACAACAACGCAGAAAATAAAATGTTTTCTTCTACCGAAAGCTCATCGTTCACGATGTCGTCCTGTGGCACGTACGCCGTGCGCGCTTTGAGGCGCTCCAAACTCTCTACAGGAAAACCATTGACAGTCATCGAGCCAGTCACCTGCGCGTAGTGAGCCTGACCTCTCAGCAAGGACAGAAAAGTAGTCTTTCCGGCACCCGAGGGACCCATGATGGCGGTCACGTTAAAAGGGCGGATGGACACACAAATATTGCGCAACACGGTAGCGCCGCTGGCCTTGAGGGTGAGATTCATGTTCATGAAAGAAACAGTGAGTGGCAAGGGCACGTCGTCGTATTGGTAGTGCTCCATGTTTGCCTGCAGTTGCGATACGAGCTTCGTGCCCTCGCGCTGCACCTTGCCTGTGCGCATAACGGACAGCCTTTTCACCATGGGGGCAGGGCTCTTCAAGGTCAGGTCGATGCCCGCAGCAGCGATGGCCTGGCTGGGACTCATAAGCCCGCCGTAGCCATTCGCGTTCCCGATGGGTGGAGTGGCATTGGACAATCTGGACAATCTCTGCGCCGAATCAGTTCTGGGTGGCGTGTCGATCACCCCTGGCAGGCCCATCTCTGGACTGCAAAGGATGCCGCCGTAAAACGACTGCTTCATGAACTTCTTTTCTTTTCCCTCCTTCTCTCCTTCCTCGCTCTCTTCTTCCTCTTCGTCATCTTCGTACAAGGCTCCCGACTCGATGTCCTCTCCAGATTTGAAGTTGTAGCTTTTGCCCGTGTTGAAGCGGCGCAGGTCCATTGAGAAGCGATTGATTGGTAGCACCTCATCCTCATCGATGCGATGATTCATCTTCGCAGAAGTCAATGCGCGCTCTCTCGCCACCATGCTTTGGTACAAGTCTTCCGTGGCTTTGACCATGACGCGCTGGTTGTGCTCCAGCACTAGCTCGTTCACCGTGTCATAGCGTTTGTTGGTGTTGACCACTTTGGCCACTCTGTTCCACTTCGCCAGGGACTCTCGGCGGATCTGGTACACGCTATAGGCTCTATACAGCCAGAGAAATAACCAGAATATCAGCAACAACATACCAAAGACTACGCCCGAGTATTGTTCTTTCGCTCCAGATTCCGGACAGGATATGAGGGGGAATGCGCACTCTATTTGTTCCGCGGTACCGAGAGGGCAATAGTTACCCACGTCACAGAGATTTGACGTTCCATTTTTGCAGTAATGTCCAGGCTCGCAGAAACGGGCTGTTGTAGCATCCAAGCCTACGTAGGTTAAAAAGTATTTTGTGTTACGAAATTCAAGGCATGAACAATTCAACAAACCACCAAAAAGATTACTTACAAGTCAAATCATTGTAAGATGTAGAAGTGACTATTCCTGCAAAAGCAGTGGTCACCAATGGTCGTATAATATTGTCATCGTGAAGGCAGTATCCTCCAGGCAGGTGACACGCATAGATGCCTTTTGAGTTGGTATCGGCGCACATATCCGTTGGGGGGTTCATAGTAAATGTTGGTGCTTTAAATTTCTTCAAGATTATTTAAGTACGCTTTATTAAATGCGCAACAACCAGTGGAGGAAGTTGGACCCGCTAAAGTTGCAACTTCCGTCGGTTGTTTGGTTTGGATCTGATTCATTGACGTTGCTCAACTGACATGGACGAGCGCCGCTGCACCGGGAATAAAACTTTCGACATGTGACCAAAATGTCAATTTTTGGCACAGTGGTCGGGGCTGAAACCAAGAGTTTCGGTTTGTCGACTACTTACCGGTAGCGACGTCATCCAATGTTACAGTAGTGAACATGCGACACTCGTAACGAAATGCTACGATTAAAGTCTCATAGCTCGCATCTTTCGCTGTGCCTGAACCAGATTGACACTACAACAACATTACAAGTGACGCAGTGTGTACGCTGAAAAGTAAGCTGCCAGAGCTTTATGTTCACGAAGAACTTCTGCAATAGATATTGTATTGAGGGTACCAACACAGGAGTGTGTTTCCTCTCCCAACATTTCTGTGTACAACGTATCTGTTATGAACCACGCGTGCTACGACGCAATGCGCAACCAAAAAAAAAAATGCGTGCAGTTCAAGTTGAAGTTATTTTTTAAACAAATAACAAATGCGCTGCTTAGCTTGAGTTCGTTGCGACAGTTTTCGTTGGTAGTTTGCATTTTCACCCTGTGCACAGCAGCAGCAGGTAAAATTGTTCGAAATGTTAAAGTCGGTTTCTACAAGTGTTGCCCAATTTCAATCCTCCGTCAGCCACCCAGAAACGACACAAGCAATCATGAATCACATTACCACCCTCCCGTCGAGTCTCTCATGTGATATCTTCAATCAGTGGATTGAATTGAAGGATGTGGCGCGGCTTGATTCTGCGATGTGTGTCAACAATTTGCGACCGACTTTTCTGAACCTTCTGTCTTGTGCAGGATGCGTCATTGAGACCAAAACAGAATTAGCACATCGCAGCTTTTTGAGCTGGTTATTAATGCGGGAAATCAAGGTGCAATACTTTTTCATCTCAGGAAATGTGGACGAGGAATTGGGAGTTCAGTATATGAGAACGCATGGTTCGGTCGTCAAAACTATCATTCGAGAAGCCTGCCGCCCAACCGCAACACAGTCCAGACATTTTGGGTTGGAAATCATAAAAGAGGCGTGTCACTACGGAAATCTGACTTGTTTGCAGTACTTCGGAATTTCTGTTCCGTTCTTGATCGAAGTTCTTTCTCGGTGTCCGTCCCTGCAAGAGTTGCACACCCTCGCGTTTAAGTCTACCACAGACAATTTGACCCTTCCTAGTTGTGCTTCCCTCACTGATCTACGTGTTTACGGCGATGTGAGAATCCTTCTAAGTATCATTTCGGTCAGTCCTAACCTGCAGAAGCTCAGTTCTTTGGGGGGCATTATCAATGACGCTGCTTTGATTGAGATTGCCGAGAAAAGTCGGAACTTGCGTTTCCTTGGGCTACAAAGAGCATCCTGCAGCAAGCCAGCGTTTGTTACTATGACCACGCTGTGCACAGAGATTCACTACAGTTTCTGACGAAGGGATCGAAAGTGTCGCTGTGAATCTGAAGCACCTGCGCCGACTCAACCTACAAAACTGCAGTCACTTGACCAACGCCGCACTGCACAGTCTAGCAACACATCGCGCGTCTACGTTGCAGATGCTGTGGCTGTGCAACAATGCACGTGCAACAAGCACCAACAACACCACAAGCGATGCGATAGTTGTTCTGAAAAGTGCAGTACCGGCCCTCTGTGTGCACTGGCAATTGACAATTTCCCCTCTGAGAAGTAGCACGATAACTTTATCAGACTATGAAGTATGCACGGCTCTTCGCATCTTTGGTTCAGTTCGCGATGTGCTACCTGTTGCGTCACAATGGAACAATTTAGCAATCGTTTCTGTACATGACCTCGGTTTCACGGGTGGGATTGAAACTGACGTTGCAGCTATGGCAGAATTAGCTAGCTGCTGCCCTCACTTGCACACTATCATTGTCAGTAAGGAAGATTTGCACACAATGAAAAACGCAATTGTTAACATTGGAAGATGCATCACTGTGACCAGTAGCATTGCGTGTCTTTATGCCAATCTACAAGATTTTCCAGTTTGATTTATGATTGTGATTGTCATTGAATTGTTGGGGAAAGTACAACTTAACGTTAAATAATATTGAATGGGTCAACGAGTCGTCAGGTGAATATCAACGTTGGTATAAGTGCATAAGTTAGAAGATTTGTGAACTGGTTCTGATCTTAAGTGTACACTACTTGTCTGCTGTTGTCCGTGTGGCTAATCAAAGTATTTGTATATAAATTGCCGAATAGTTTCAATTTCAGAATAGCAAACAACAGATACCAAGCAACCGATTCATGTATCCTGACAAAACTTTATGCTGCGACGTAGTTATTTACAAATGAAAAGAGAAAATCCAGACTATCCATGAACACAAATGGTTATCCTCCTTGATACAGTACATGTACCTCGAATCATGCTAATATTTTATACTTACGGGTCGTAATGAAGCGGCAATTTGAACTGATCGTACGCCAATTCATCCGTATTGAAGTACACATGTATGTAAGGTCGCGCAGCTCGCAGCTCACGCAATCTTTCTGGTTCTTCCAGGTCAAAATCGTACTTTCCCACTTCTGCAAATACACAGACTGACAATGTATGTAACCTTGGTAGTGCCTCCGCAGTCAATGCCATAAAATCCAACTCAAAAACATCGTCTTCATTAGACACTATGCGCAAATTTTCAAGGTCTCCGTAGGAGACCACCAACTCAAACGCTTCTGCCAAACTATTTGGAAAGTCGTCCGAAAGTATCAGTGTGGTTATGCTGATCAACACATTGGTGCTGACGATATCCTGACATGAACATTCCAATATGCGCAGTGCGGGGGAATTTCCGAATACATCGTATCCTTCGTCAAGGTCCGCACAGTCGCTTGCATGGAGTGCTTGCAGAGAGTGAGAGTAGTGCGCTGCGAGTACATTTATGAACACATCTGTCAACACTGTTCCACTAATGTTCAGCGTACGCAGTTGCGTCATCCCTTCTACCAACTCGTCTGCTATGTCGTCAGTTAGCTGCGTGCAGTACGAAATGTCAAGGTGCAAAACGTTGCTGCAAAACGGAGCGACTGAGTTAAAGTAAGCATCGTCAAAGTCACTTGAGCCACTAAACCCTAGAGCCAGAAGGTTATAGCAGAATGGAAAGAATGACACCAACAACGCTTGTGGCACTGCATGGTCAACTCTGATGCTAAACTGCTGGATGATGGTGGGGTCGACCAACTTGAGAAAAGATTCAACAAACCACATCGAGTCGGCGCATTCTAATTGCGCTGAAAGCAATTGCATGTGGTTCGATCCTTCCCAACTCGCGAGATCATTGTGGTCTGGCTGGATGTCAGTGCAGTCAGTTATTCTCAAATGGCGCAGTGTTGATTTGTAGTTCATCATGGTCATCAATGTTGCTTCCAGCTCGCAGGAAGTGCATGCTAGTTGCGTAATGTTGTCACAGTATTTTTCTACCAAAGCTGCAAGTACCCCAAAGTCGTCTTCATCCAACTCTTGAAACGTAACCTCCTCTACAAATTGACCAAGATTCTGCAGATACCCATCGAAAGAATCACTGTCAACAGATTTTCCAAGGCGAAGTCTGGTTGTCGGAACTTCTCTGGCAAACACCCAGTTCTGGTAAAGTGCAAATAAGTTAGGATCTGGCATGCTATAATTGGCAAAGTGAGTTGCCAGACGAAGCACTTCTTCCCAGGGTTCTCTTTTCTCGTGGTTGCAGTATGCGGTATCCAGGAAAACCAGATCAATTGGGTGCACCCACTCCACAACTATCATTCTAGTTACTTCCAACGGGAAATCCAGGAAGACATCCATATTGTTTGTTTGTTTCCTAAGTGGTGAATCTTTGTTGGATGATTCTTTCTTTCAGCGGAAGAGGAACAGCAAAAAAGTGTTGCAACAAAGTGAAATGAATCAGGAAAGGGTTAAGAATGTTCCAGCAACGAATCGTAAAACATGAAAATGTTACATTTATATTCAACCAAAATGAGCAGACTCTCTATTGGGACTACATCGGCAGTTTCATCAGATCGTATGCCAACACGTCCGTGTTAAAGCACACACGCAAGTTTGGTCTAGCAGATCGCAGCTCCTGCAGACTCGCTGGCTCTACATCATCATCTTCATTAAGGTACAAGTTCACTGCTAGAGTGTGTAGTCGGGGTAGCACCTGTACAGTTATCTGTGTAAAGTCAAAATCGTCTACACTTGTTTCATGGAATACCAAACGAAGGTGCTTTAGTTTAGCACAGTGCCCATCAGCCCAAACAGGTGCGTCAGTATCAACATCCCAAACAATCAGCGTGGTCAGGCCGTCTAAGTTCTCGTTGTTGTCAAGACAGTCACTCATGCATTCTAAGGTACGAAGTTGAGCGCAACTGGTGAGCACAGCGATAACCCCTTCCTCCTGAATATTGCTACAGTGACTAGCATATAGTGCTTGTAACGAATCAGAACAGTGAATTGCAAGTGCTTCCAAAAACGCATCGGTCAGTTTTGTGCCGCTAATGCTGAGCGTGCTAAGCTGGGTCACACTGTGAAAAAGCGCTTCTGCTATATCGTCAGTCAAATTATCACAATATGAGATGTCAAGATGGAGTAGACTCTGACAAGGTTGAACCAGGGACAGAAGTTCTTCATCACCAAAGTAGTGATAACTATTAAGGCCCAGCGCGCGAAGATTACAGCAGAGTGAGAAGAATGCTTTCAGTAGGTCTTGAGGCACACAGGAGGTCCAGTAAAGGCAAAATTGCTGAATCGTGCAAGGGTCAAGCAGTTTCAGTAGAAGCGGAATAAACCAGTGAGATTTTACACAGAACAAATCTAGAGAATGCAGTTGCAGATGATGCGACCCTTCGCAGCTGACATCGTCACTAAACTCCGTTTCTGTACCCCAGATATCGTAAATCTTGAGATGCTTCAAAGATGACTTTTGCAATAAATTTATCAGAACTGGGTCGAGCACGCAGCAGGAGCACGTGAGTTTGACAATGTGATTACAGTGCATTTCTAAACGTGAAAGAATTGTTTGTACTTCTCTTTCATCGCTCTTGTATTTGATCGTCACCTCTTCAATGGAATCACCCAAATCTTTCAAATATCCGCTACATGGAGCAAATTTGGTATATGCATTCCACTCCAGCTTCTTTATCGGAATTCTTCTTGCAAATATCCAATTTTCGCAAGCTGCAAGTGTCATTTTAGCTGGTAGTTTGTGGCTGCAAAAGTGGTCAGCTGAACGAAGCACTTTTTCCCACGGTTCCCTTTTGGCGTTGTTGCAATACGCGGTATCAAGGGCCAGCAGATCACGCACTTTACACCAGTCAATGATCAAGAGGCGGCTAAGTTCAAATGGAAGCTCCAAGAAGACATCCATTTTTGGAATTGAAATAGCGAAGGTCAAATTTACCCTATGATAAGAGTGTTGCCAACGAAGTGCACAAACGAAGTTCCGGACTGATCCATGCTGGAAATGTAAAACCGTTGACAACAAAAGAACAAATTTCAAACGATGACGCTCAGTTTGTACCGTAGTTTTTACCTTTGGTAATGCTCAATTTGAGTATGGATTTTGTTATTTGCCTTCCGTCAAGTCTATCGTGCTGCATCATTGGCCAGTGGATTGAAGTGAATGACATTGCACGGCTTGATTCTGCATTTTGTGTGAAAAAATTGCGACCTGCTTTCCTGGGTCTTCTGTCGTCAACAGAATGCGTCATTGAGACCAATATGCAGTCCTCGTCGCAGTTTGTGTTAACCTGGTTGTTAGATCGCCAAGTAAAAGTCGAACATTTCTGCATTTCTCGGAATGCGAATGTTAAATTGGGAATTCAGTATGTGGCAATGTTTGGTCGTCATGTCTCAAAGATTGTACGGGTAGCAGGTCCCGGTGATTACATTTTCGCTGCAGATTTACTCGGGATTGGCATAATTGAGCAGCTTTGTGAATACGGCCATCTTATAGATGTGGAGTGCGACAATATTTCTGTTCATACGCTTAATGAGTTACTTGTATGCAATCCCTTCTTGAGAAGACTTTGTTTTAGCGCGTCTCGCAAAAATCAAAATGACATTTTGACCGATGCGCTGATGCCCAATTTGAGTGATTTAAAGCCGTACGCACATGTCAAGATTGTTATGCATTTGATTTTGTTGTGTCCAAATCTGAAAAGTCTCGATTTACATGGCTTCCGCACAGATCTATCGGATGCTGATTTTCTCACTATTGCAAAGCAGTGTCGCCATTTGAAGGCATTTGCTGCACGTAGAGTGAACTGCAGTGCTTCTGCGCATATGGAAATGAGCAAGATTTGTTGCGAGATCGAGATTCTGAGTCTGTCGGGGACAATGATCACAGATGAAGCAATTGAATGCATAGCAGTGAATCTAAAGCAGCTGCGTCAACTGGACATTTCTAAGTGTACAAAACTCACCAAGGCATCACTGCATAGCATAGTTACACATTGTGCCTCTACATTAAAACTACTATGGTTGGGTAATAAAAGGAATATTGCGAGTGATGCAATTATACATCTCAAAAGTAGCCTACCATTTCTATTTGTGCATTGTCTCTCTGTCACTTATGAAGATACAATCGTTCCTAGTGCCTACGACTGCGCCGTGTGCACGGTCTTGAGAATGTATGATTTGCCATTTAGCAGTATGATTCCTATTATTACACAGTGTAAGCTACTACATGTGTTGAGTCTCTTCCCTACCGGCGGGGTATCCGAAAGCACAATCAGCGAGACAGGGTTAACTGCGATAATCAACAACTGTCCTCACCTACACACCATTATAGTGTATGATTACGAAATTGCCACTATGAGGAAACTTCTGAAAAGTGTAGGAAGATCTATTACTGTAATAATGGCGGGTGGAAAGGAAAATATGCTGGCTAATTTGATTGAATTCCCATTGTAATTAATTAATGTAAAGCTACTTTTACGAGCCACATTTAGTGATTGAATTGCGTGGGTACTCACAACGATATTCAAAAAGGGTTTTCTTTATTACAGTAAAAGCTGCCTATGTGAAGGGCGGAGCACTGGCCATGAAACACTTATACAGTCCTTGTTAGGAATAAAAAATTACAACTCTTCTACTATTCGAAACTATGAAAGTACAGTATCTTCACTGGCATTATCAGCATAAAAAAGCCACTCGTGAAAGCTACTTTGACAGTTTCATCAGATCACACGAGCATATCGTATTTATCAATATTACTTCATATATATACTTTAAATAGCACCATCCTACAGCGGCAAAGTAAGAACATCATAGGCTAGTGTGTCACGCGGAGGACAGGCATGCTGTAAAAAGCGCACCTTTACATGCGGCTGGGTCTCTCGGAAGTGCACAAAAGAAGGCAAATCTTCACACAATTCTGGTACATTCGTGGACTTTCTGTCTGGTACTGTGTGTATATAGAGTGAACTACTAATATGAAGTGAATCAAAGGGACAGTAGTAAATGTCTTCGATAGCGTTGAATGACAAGTGTAGATGTTGCAAATGGGTACAACGATGCAGCACAGATTCGATTTGTTCACTAATCGATGCGTTTTCTAACAGCAGTGTGGTAATATTGGACAATGCAGGTGTGCCCAGGGAAGCAGGGAAGCGATAGCAGTCAAAGCTAAGAGTATGTAGCTTGGTACACTGTTCGATTAGTACATTCAGACTAGTACCATCCACTGCACACATACAATATAAGCCTTCTAGCGTGTTATTACAGTGCTCAGCGAGTGCTAGGATAGTCGCAGAAGAGAATCTGCAATAGGACATATTTAATGTGCGTAAGTGAGTGAGCGTCTGTGCGATACATGTCCCACTGGTATCCGTTAATCGGTCACATCCTGCTATATTCAAATGCACAATATGCGGACACATGCTCACGATATCCATCATTACTGTATCTGTAATGTAAGTAGGATCCGAGCCAAAGAATCCTAGTGACTTAAGATTAGCACACTGTGCAAGTAGTGGTTTCAGTTTCTTCATGCCGCTGCTGCTTTCAATCCCCACCACCAGTCGTTCAATACAAGACAGGTCACAGAGCTTTAGCACGCCAAGCACAATGTTGTTGCCACTGCCCAACGCCAATACTTTCAGACGTAGTTGTGATTTGGTTTTCAGTTGAGTGATTGCGCAAGAAGGGGCCTCGGTGCAGAAGCGCAATCGAAGTTCTGTCAAGCCTTTGCACGTTGTCAACAGTTGTATGAACTCAACGGTCAGAAGGCAATTACGACATACGAGAGACGTTAATTCACAGCAATGTTTTGCGATAATTCCATATATTTGTATGATATCCGCCCTATAATCCGACAGATCCTGAACTGTGATTGTACTAATGTGCTCTCCAAATTTTGCGAGGTAATTTTCAGCCATTGCGAGTTCAGTAGCATCAGACACGACCAAACTTTTAACTGCAACGCTCCGTTTACTAATCCAAGCAAGATATACCGATATATGATGATCCAATGGGCAAACGTCCAGACAGAAATGTGGTGCTTGCAGAATGCTTGAAGCGAACTGTTTCCGCCACACCATATTGCAGTATGCACTGTCCAGCTGGCCGATATGCTTTGGCTCCAGCCATTGTAGCGCAATGATACAAGCGATCCTACTTGGTAAGCTCAGGAAGAGGCCATATGGAAGCTCCATGATGACTTATTTGTAAACTTTATGATTTCCTTTGAAGTGGCCATGTAAAGTTTCCGATTATTTTATTTAGATAGATATTTTTAGCCCGAACTGCTGCTGCTGCTGCTGTTATGCACTTACCATCCATAGCATAATTCAAGAAATATGGAATTACTATTTCTACTTCACATGTACTTTCCCAGCCATGCACTCTGCGGTCTCCCCGTTCCGCTTAACCGAGCTGACTATGCAGTTTTTGGCTCCCTTTGGAGTGCCGAACAGTGAGTTAAAACAGTTTCGGTCGATGCGCCCAGAAGCGGAGATACTAACTACAATGTACACCTAATGCTTTGAATCCGTGTTTGTTTGAATTCAGGCTCCGTGGGCAGTGACAAGAAAGAATCAATATAAGTCATCTTCAGGTTTTCTGTGGTTTGCCCAACGGAGAACGAAAGAAGTTCTTGGAGAGGGTTGATTTCTCTGCAAAAAACAGTGTATGAATAATAGTTCATCACATGTCGTACTTATACAGCACAGTCAACTACTTCATAAACATTATGCCCTTTGGCTTCTATATTTCATATCCTTACGCCTCTAGGTTTTTACCATTTCATGTTAAACAGGCAAGGGTCAAATTCAATATGAGTCAAGACTATCTCCACCTCCGGACGTATCAAACGAAAGTGTGCTAACTCCTTCTTGGACACTCCAAAGGGGGCCAAAACCTTCAGATCGGGTAAGCGCTTCCTAGTCAGTTCCTTCAAGTGAAAACAATTTGATTTTCGATCACAAAGAAAATCACAATAAAGCCTAAATCTTTGCAGGCGTTTGCAATATTTGGGAATCGAGTGCAAATACTCTTCCGTTTCGTTTTGGTGGCAGATGCTTAGCTCCGTCAGATTGCAAAGCAGCGAAAAATCGAAGTTTTCGAAAAAGTCTTCATGGTACGTAATAAACAGTGAACTGAGTTTTGTGCACTTCTTTATCAGCTCCATCAGACCAAAGCCGTACATTCCTTCGGTATATTCCATGTGAAGGGATTTCAAAGTGGCATGGCTATGTTCTGCTAAGGTGATGAGCATTGCATCCGTTAGGTCATCATTGTTTGCAATATCCAACCATTGAAGGTGCCTTAGATTGCTGCCAACTATGCGCCCACAATCGTCACTTATCGACAAAAAGCCAGAGACGCTAAGGTGCGTTATGCGTGGACATCGTTTCGTTATCAGTTCAAGAATCTCATCAGTGATGGATGTCCCTGACAGGTCCAACGCCTTCAAGTTTCTGCTCAGAAGCTCCAGACCACCCTCAGAAATTGGGTACTTAACGTCTGCAAAACTTACACATACGATATTGCTACAGTGCATGCAGATCAGTGACAAATAGGCGACAACATCACAATTGTGGAATTCGATCTTCTTGATGCTCGCACCGAATGATTGAAAATACTGACGAACGGTTTCATCCACATCCCACGTAAAGTATAGTCCCGACGCAGATAAATTCCTCGCACACAGCCACGCAAATGTTTCTCTCTCGTGGAAACAATATGACGATCCTTGGGAAAGAATGCATTGCGGTGATGCGTAAATAGTGTTCCACAGAAGCGATCGCTTTTCGACGTTACACACAGCATTGTCCAGACGAACAACACTTCCCAAGAGAAGCCAGTCCCTCAGAATAAGACAACAAAGCTCAGTGGGCAGTCTAAAGAAAAGATCACCGTTCATCTTTGGATTTTATCTGTCTCAGCGCAACGAAAGAAGTTCTCAGAAAGGGCTACAACGCCTGCGGGTTCACCAATTTACTGATTGCGTTTCTCAACAGAATATTGTGCGTTAATAGCCATAAAAATATCCTTTATGTGCGCACATTAATCACGAAACAATATACCGGTGTGCTTTCTCTCTCCTGGATCTCAGCGTTGGTGGGATGGATGTAGTGGAGAAGCAAGTCATTTGCACTGCCACAGCGTTCACGACTTTGATTTTCACAAACGTACTTCAGGCAAGTAAATACAATCTTTGCATTAGTGTTGAACATTATTGATTCTTAAAGTCGTGTTTCATAGATGTCAAGACCACTGCTTGTAACCGGAAACGTCTTCTTCATGGGTGTGGCGCGAATGTCCCCTCAAACCACCATAGTTGCCAGTAACTCATACCACGCCGAAACGGATTCGAGTGCAGTGAAGCAAGTTTTGGACCAACCCACCAACAACTTTTCTCCTGGTCAGCATTTCAACTTCAACGCCGGAGAAGTGACCTGGCATTTGGTTGCAGGTATTTATTGTCAACAACTCAAGCGCAATTTAACATCGTGTAAAGTTGGTTTCTTTTATTTACAAATAGACGACAAGAATCTTGTGTATGTGCTGATCGCCAGTCCGAACTACCCTCTTCGCTGTGCCTATGCCTGCCTGGAAGAACTTCAAAGAACGGTTCGTCTCCTGATTCGATGTTCCTTCTCACTAGCAATTGCTTTTCTTTTACACCAACTTCTGTTCCTTCTTCATCTCTAATTGCACATACAGTTTACGCTAAAGATGGGAGAGCGTGTGACCACTGCCAAAGAACGTTCTTTGGATGGTGCCTGCAAGAACTTTCTTCAAGCTCTGTGTGCCAAGTATGACAACCTTCCGGAGGTAAAATTTTCATTTTAATTGTTGTCATTTGTCGTGGTGTTTTTCATATTTTTAGGATGACACCGTTTTAAAACGCATTTATTCTCACTTTTGACCCGTGTTTGTCGCATACACAACCTTACTTTCGAAACAGGTGGACAAATTGGCAGCCCTGTCGGGTAAAGTAAACAGCGTGAAACTAGTCATGCAGAGCAATGTGGACGCCGCGCTGCAGAACTGCGTCAAGCTGGAGAGCATCGAGGCTCAGGCGGGTATGTAATTGGTGCCTGCATTATCTTGTATATCGAAGTACATATGTTTAATTTTGCCCAGGAATTAACACAATGCTTATGAATCCCATCACAATGCTTATATACGCTCCATCGTGTGGCTTATTATATGACACATATTAGAGGAATTGCAGCAAGCGGCGGGTATGTTTGGAGCAAACGCCAGGAAACTCAAGAACAAACTCTGGTGGAAAGATATGAAGGTGCACTTTTGCACTCACACTAACTACTCTGCTGTATAAATATCTTGATCAATCATGTCGAATCTAACCCATACATCTATTATGGTACTAACAGATGAAACTATGTATCGCGCTGATAGTGCTGGTAATCCTGGGCGTGATCATCGGAGTAGCCGTGGGGGTATCGCAATCGAAATAAAAAAGATAAACGTGCTGGAAGTGAGCGATGTATATTTGCTCGTGCTGAAAATGGGTTTGAATTTGATTGCTGTTCTTATAATTGCTGAATATCGCTTTTTAATGATTCTTAGCGGTTGACCCAAAGGTAAGAAAATATAGAGTACAGGTGAAATGAGTGCACAAAAAGGCTGTACTGCGCAACGGTGTGCCCACTGGGCTTGAGCAACATTAGAAAGTCATATCGAAAAATCTGCGATATACAACCCTACAGTTTAGTTCTAAAAACACGTCTGGCCGCATTAAGCTAAATTCATCCCACTCAGATTGTGACATGCCAAACGGTGTCAGAACCTTCAGTGCCGGCAGCCGCGCAGAAGTTAGTTCTCTCAGATGAAACAACCTAGAATAGCGCACACGTGCTGGTGAGTCTCGCCAATCTATCAATAGACGCTCCACGTTTGTACAATGCGTAACAATAGAAATCATGTACGCTTGCGTGTCATTCTGGTTAACAATATGGAGCTCCGTCAGATTGCACAGTAAGGAGATGTCGAAATCAACAAAATTGTCTTCCTCGTAGGAAAAATGAACTGTTCGCAACTTTGGACACTTTTGCAACCATGCATTTAATCCAGATCCTCGCAACGCGTCACAATAATCCAAGTGAAATTCTTCCAATGTACCGTTGCAATGTTCTGCAAGATCCATCAACATCTCATCCGTTGCATTCGTGTTCGAAACATCCAGATATTTTAAATGCTTTAGATTGAGGCCAATAACTTCACAGGAATTATCAAAGAGGTCTGAAAAAGCTGGGCATGTGAGATGCGTGATATTTGGACAATGTTTGACAAGCTTCTCAAGGTCGGTTGCATCAGTGAAAGCCACGCAGCTAATGTCCAAAACTTTCAGTTTGGAGCTGAAGTGACCAATCAGACTGGACAAATACAGACCATTAGTTTCTCCAAAACTTAAGCACGTAGCATTCTGACAATGTTGTGAGATAAGATGCATATAATTCATTACATCACAGTAACCGAAATCGAAACATCGAATGGTATCTCCAAAGGCACGGAGATACTCGCGAACACTGTCGTTTAGAGCCCATTTACAATATAAACCATATGTACGCAACCGTCTCCGGACCAGCCAGTCAAACAATTCTTGAGTGTGATCAAATGCGATACATTGCCGTGCAACACATTGCGGTGATGCGAAAATTGTGCTCCACAGAAGCGATCGCTTTTCTGTATTGCAAACTGCACTGTCGAGGTTGACGACACTATCCATATAAAGCCATTCCCTAACAATAGCACAACAAAGCTCGGTAGGCAGTCGGAAGAAAGGATCACTGTCAACAGACATCTTAATTTTCTTGCGTCTCGATCCAGGCTGGATAGAGAAGGTTAAAACTCGTACGGATTAACCGATTGTTGTAAAACGGACAAATATTCTCTGTGCAATTGTCCAGCAATTATTATCGATAAGCATATTCTTGTCCAGAATAAACTCCTCTTGCCGACTAAAAATCAATACTGATGGCATGTAATCTTGCTAAATTAGTCCCCACACAAGACAGAAGAAAACAAACAACTAACAATTATCAATTGTGCAGACACGCACATACCCCAACTACACTCCCATTACCAACCTCTTTTCCCATCCTTTGCCCCATGCATGTACTCCACATACTGCACTGGCGCGGTGGGAGAGGGCAGTGCGTGCACAGGCCGATGCGGGGTGTCCATGTGGCGCAGGGTTAGGTATCGCATATTCATATTCGGTAAAGCCGTACTCACCTCCTCATGATCATGCTGCACATCCGCAGGAACAGCTAGGGTTGCACTCTCATAGCCATCTTCATTGTCGCTATGGTCACTACCACCATAACTAACTTTATCTCTCGTCACACCACAGGTAATGGCGTTGTAAAGGTCGCCACCACTGACACTGGAGTCTAACAAGGTACCCTCGGATGCATTCTCAACAGTCTCGGTAAGGTACACCATATTATCACCAGATGCTACACCCACTGTATGCATACCTGTGCTGTCCTGCAAAGGGTTGCGCATACTCAGACGCGCACTCAGATGTGCATTGTACGTACAGTAGTCGCTAGGCGCAGGAATAGCTGCAGGAGCAACATATGCCGTAGGAGTAGCCGGTGCTGGTGGGATTTCAACAGAACGAATGGTGTGCTGCGAGGTCTGCGGTGAGAACAGGTCTGCATCACTGCTGATGCTGCTGTTGCTGCTCTCCATTCGAAACATTTCTAGCCAGTCGCTGCCATCGCTGCCGTTGTTATCACCCGAATGGATGCTCGCTAGCCATTGGGAAGGGTTATCAATGCCCCCTGGCTCCATGTCGCTCAGGTGAAACCCAACCAAACCGTCCTCGTCATCACTTCCACTTGCACCACCTACAGCAGTAGTATCGTTGTTGACAGCACCCCCGGTACCTCCAAGTTCACTGGTACTGCTGAACATGCTGTTGAGACGCAGCTTCATCGGGTTCTCAATGTTTATAGGTGAAGTACTGGCAGAGTAACCTGCTTCGAGATCAGCGGACAGAGCGCACTCTGCATGCTCAGACAGCTTGGGCAGGCTGATTTCTTCCGACTCGACAATAGGCGCATGCAGTGTGGTGGTGGAGACACACAACGCATATAAGACTGTCACGCCCAGCAGCATCATTAGTAGTACCGCAATTACCACGCACGTATCAT
>LNAP01001508.1_pt1 | contig 24486 bp, 25 predicted proteins | sample 602601 | NCBI WGS metagenome assembly LNAP01 (sample SAMN02440304, study PRJNA202911) | soil metagenome | biome: Subtropical and temperate rainforests or woodlands; isolation source: soil samples (1 kg each in a 20% v/v slurry with milli Q water) were... ...
GACCTTCTCGAAGAATCGCCACGGCCGTTTCCGTGACAGCGATCTGTTCCGCTGGTTGTTCAATGAGGTGCTGCGGCGCTGCATGGCGGCCGGCCTGGTAAAGGGAGAAGGTTTCGCCGTCGACGCCAGCATCATCAAGGCTGATGCCAGCCGGCAACGTGGAGTGGCTGGAGATGAAGTCGATTGGCGTGATCCTGCGCTGAGCAGCCGCGCCGTACGCGAGTACCTTGAAGCCCTTGATGAAGAGGCGTTGGCTGAAACCCTCCCCAAGAAGATTTCACTCACCGATCCGCTGTCTCGTTGGACAGCAGCGCCAGGCGGCCCGGCTTACTTTGCCTACGCCACCAACTACCTGATCGACACCGAGCACGGCGTGATCATGGATGTGGAAGCGACTCCAGCGCATCGTACCGCCGAAGTCGACTCGACCAGAACGATGGTCGAGCGTGTCGAAGCGCAGTTCGATCTCACGCCGGAACGCCTCATCGGCGATACCGCCTATGGCACTGCCCCGATGCTGGCCTGGATGGTCGAAGAAAAGAACATCGAGCCGCACGTGCCGGTGTGGGACAAGACTGAGCGCAAAGACGACAGCCTCTCCAGTAACGACTTCCACTGGAATCCAGAGGCCAATGAATACCGCTGCCCAGTCGGCAAACCGCTACGCAGTGAATGGCGTGCCTTCACCCAGAAAAGATCGCGTGTGACCAAGGCCAACACCATCATCTACCGCTCCAGCCAAACCGACTGCGGCACCTGTCCGCTGAAAGCGAAGTGCTGCCCCAATACCGCATTCCGCAAGATCGCCCGGAGCATCCATGAGGCGGCCCGTGACGTGGCGCGACGCATCGCCAAGACACCGGAATACCTCGTCTCTCGTTGCGAACGGAAGAAGGTGGAGATGCTGTTCGCCCACCTCAAACGGATCATGAAACTCGACCGTTTACGACTGCGTGGACTGACGGGTGCGACTGACGAATTCACCTTGGCCGCGACTGTGCAAAACCTGAGACGTATGGCCAAGCTGCTGCCTCACGGGCCACCGATCACGGGATAGGTGCGCCTGCGGCGAGCAGAAACCCTCGAATTAACCCTCAGACCTGGGCAAGGAAGCTCAGTGAAACGCCGAAAGGCAACGTGAAGTGGCTTCCAGCCACTTCGACAGCAGGCACATCCGACCGGCCGGCTGCCGCTGAACCTACTTTTTCAACAGAATCGGCCAATAGCGGACACTAACGCCTGAGCTCAGGTGCGTTTGGGGCGGTGGGTCAAACGTCACCTGCAGCGATTTGTTAGATTTTCGGTGCGACAAACTTATATTTTTCAGCAACATACTTTGCCGAGCTTTCGATGTGAGGGAACACGGTACTCTCATTGATGTTGAGGCGATCAAGTTCGTCCAGAATTTTTTTCTTGTTGCTCACCACAACTCTCATGACTTTTATTTCTTCCGTTCCTTTTTCATCAAGCACAGCATCCAAACCGAACAAAAGAAATGCACCAGATTGTGAATGAATGCGAGCGTTGTTCCTTTTACTCTTTACACAAATGATTCTCTTGAGGTCTTCTGAAACGATCTTCGGCTCGAAGAAGGGCTTTTCCTCACGAATGAAGTGCGTCAGCCGCTTTACCTCAAGTTGACTATTGAATTCATCCTCATCCGTAAGGCTGAAGTCTATGGACTCTTTCGCTTGCTTCGGCAATCGCGCTAAGTTTGCAATGCAACTAGCCGTATCCGAATCGAAGTACTTTACGTCCGCACGTGACAGGGATCCGCACGTGCGGATGAACCGCTTCGATATCCATTTCATTCTTCGTCATGAGTTCAACCTTCGCGCACCAACCTCAGGCCCAGATGGATCGGCGGCTGGCCTACCGAGCAGGCGCCGCTGGTGGGGTCACGCTCGAACTCCGCCAGTACCGCAGGATGCCGCCCGGCAGCGATGCGAATGCCGCAGAAATCGCCGGCGTTGCGCGAAAAACAGGTGTCAGTCCATTCCCAGACATTTCCGCCCGCATCGAGCAAACCGTATTCGTTACTGCCATAGCCGCCAAAGGGCTTGAGCGCTTCAGGCAGGCGTTCTCGATTCGCGCGCTGCGCATACTCGGCCAGCCAGCGGCGCGCCGGGTTGTTTGGATCATCCACGGTTGGCGCCTCGTCAATGTAGGCCGAAGCTGCCGCCAGTACCCACTCGCCGTGCCGCGGCAACCGATAGCGATGGCCGCTGCGACGCGAGAGCCAGGCAGCATAGGCGTTGGCATCCTGCCAGCTCAGCCCCACCGCCGGCAGTTGCGCAGGTGTCTCGTCCGCCGCGATCTCCAGCGCCGGGCAATCGCCCTCATCGACACACATGGCGTACTCGGCCTGGCTGACCTGCCGCCGCATGATCGAAAATTCTTGCAGCGCCTCTTCCTGCACATCGCTGCTGCCCGGCAGGTGATAGCGCGCCAGGCCGGCCGGCACCACCACCAGTTCCGGTCCCGCCAGCGGCTCGCCACAGGCGCTCAGCAGGCCAAGCAGCAGCGGTGCCGCGCAGTACCGGAAGCGCTGCATGGTCTTACTCCTGCGCGGTGATCGGGCCGGGCGCCTTGACCTGCTTCATCAGTTCGTCGCTCCACTCGCCATCCACGACGATGTGAGCGGCAGCCCCCATCTCCGCCTCGATCAGGTTGTGGTTGAGGTACGCATAGACCCCCGGCTGGCGAAAGGTATAGAGCGCCACGCCGGCGGAGCCGCCGCGCACGAACCAGGTCTCCAGGTTCTTCAGCGGCGGGTTGTCGAACTTGCCGGTTTCCCATACCCAGTCGCCGTGCCCGCCGATCAGGTGCGGACGGGTGTCGCGATTGGCCTGCGAATGGATGAACAGAACCGACTCGCCGACCTTTGCGGTCATGGCGTTCTTGCCGGTCAGCGAGCCAACCCGACCGTTGAAGACCACGTGGCTCGGAATCAGGCCGCGCATGGTTTCGCGGGTGTCGCCGTAGCTGTCCATCAGCGTGTTGTAGTTCTTGTACTTGCCGTCCTTGTCCTTGGGAATATAGAGATCGGACTCGCCGATGGTGTAGACGCGGTCGTAATGCAGCGGTTTGCCGGCCGGGTCCTTCAGGCCCTCGCGCGGCAGCACCATCAGCGTTCCGCTCATGCCCGCCAGCACGTGCCAGGCGACCATGCCTTCCGGCGCGCAGTGGTAGACGAAGGTGCCGGTACGATCGGCCTTGAAGCGCAGCACCACTTCCTGGCCCGGAGAGACCAGCGTCAGGCCGGCACCGCCCAACGCCCCGGTGGCCGCATGCAGGTCGATGTTGTGCGGCATGCTGTTGGTGGCCGGGTTGACCAGGGTGATTTCCACGAAGTCACCTTCGTGTACTACCATCGTCGGGCCGGGCATCGAGCCATTGAAGGTCATTGCCTGCAGGGTGGTGCCCTGGTCGTCGATGACCATCTTCTTTTCTTCGATGACCAGGCGGAACTGGACCACGCGGGCTTCCTTCGGTGCCACCTGCTCGTGGACGTGCACCTGCGGCGGCGCAACCAGATTGACCTTCACGTGGGGCAGAGCGTCGACTGCATCCGCCAGTGCCTGACCGCTAAACGCCAGAGCCACCGACAACGCTAGATGCTTGATAGTGCTCACAATAACTACTCCTGCGGGTTCTAGATTCGCGCGCATTACGCGACAGAAACCCGCAGGTGAGCCTTGAGGCTCGACAAGAATTAAGCACTTTTAGGTAAGAAGCGGCATTTTGCCACAGCATGAGGAGATACCTCGCCTTCACTACCATTCAGCATTCCGGAGTGACTTGTTGCATGTGCTGATAGTGATAAACACGGCCGTTTGCCTATCGGCGGAAAGGGATCGCGTACCTACCTGAAGACGAGTTTTGCCCCGCACCTTTAAGGAGGGCCGGCTGATTCGGGTGCTGGAAGACTGGTGCGAGCCGTTTTCCGGCTAACACGTCTACTACCCCCGCCGCAGACAACCCTCCCCAGCCTTCGCTCTGGTACTTCAAGCGTTTCGATTAACGAGGTAGATCCTTAACGAAAGGATCGGCCGCATTGCTGCCTGTAATGTCCGCTTCTGGCCGGACAATTACGCTACATCAGGCTTTTGACTCATCCGATACGCCCTCCTCCGGAGTCGCTACCAATGAGTTCCTATTAGTTGGACGTTTCGGATGAAGTCGTTGACGGCTGGGTGATGGTCTTGCGAGACGATCTCAATAGGAGGCATTTCAAGGCGCTCACTGAATCGCTCATGGGCGCTACTCTTGAATCCAGCATTGGCTACCTACCGCATGAGCCGGTAGCCAGATACCGTCAGAAGCCCTCCAGAACGATCTTGCCCTTTGCCTTGCCGCTCTCCAGCAAGGCATGGGCGCGACGTAGGTTTTCGGCGCTGATACGCCCGTAGTTTTCGCCAACGGTGGTGCGCAACACACCCGCATCGATCTGGCGGGCCACTTCATTGAGGATGTTGTGCTGCTCCTGCATGTCCTCGGTCTCGTACAGCGAGCGCGTGTACATCAGCTCCCAGTGCAGCGACAGGCTCTTGCGTTTGAGCGGTACGACGTCCAGCGTGGCCGGGTCATCGATCAGGCCCAACCTGCCCTGTGGCTTCAGTGACTCGATGATCTGCTCGTAATGCCGATCGGTCTGCGTCAGGCTTGCGACGTAGCTGACCTGCGGAAGGCCGATGCGCTTGAGCTCTTCGCTCAGTGGCTTGGTGTGATCCCCCGGTGTCAGGATAGTTGTCGCCTGATCGGATTCACCCAAACTGAACCCCGGGGGCGGAAAGAGCTGTGCAATGCCGCGTTACTCTGCTGAACGAAAAGTCGCCCTGCTGAAGAAGCTGCTGCCACCGGTGAGCCTGTCCGTGGCCGAGCTGGCCCGTCAGGAAGGCATCTCCGAAGTGACCCTGTATGCTTGGCGCAAACAGGCCAAGGCTGAAGGAGCCCCCGTGCCAGGAGACAAGAAATTGCCCGATGACTGGGCGGCCGAGGCCAAGTTCGCCGTCGTGCTGGAGACTGCCGCGCTCTCGGAAATCGAGTTGAGCGAATACTGCCGGCGCAAGGGACTGTATCCCGAGCAAGTGCAGGCCTGGCGGCAGGCGTGCATCACCGGCCAGCAGTCAGCAAAGGCGCAGCGCCAAACCGAGCGGGAACAGGCCAAGGCGGACAAGAAGCGGATCCGCGAACTGGAGCGCGAACTGCGCCGCAAGGACAAAGCGCTGGCCGAGACGGCGGCGATCCTGGTGCTGCGAAAAAAGCTGAATGCCTACTGGGGAGACGACAGCGAGGAAAGCTGACCTCGCTGCCAGAACGGCAGAAATTCGTTGAATGGCTGAACGAGGCCGTCACCGCAGGCGCCCGCAAGACAGTGGCCTGCGAGGAGCTGGGCGTACCGCTGCGCACCCTGCAACGCTGGACCGAAGAGGACGACATGCGCGCTGATGCCCGCACCACCACCGAGCGCCCTGTACCGCGCAATGCGCTGAGTCCGGCTGAGCGCGAAGCCATCCTGGCGGTCTGCAACAGCCCGCAGTACGCGCATCTGCCGCCCGGCCAGATCGTGCCACGGCTGGCCGACGAGGGGCGTTACCTAGCCTCGGAGTCGACGTTCTACCGCGTTCTGCACGCAGCCGATCAGCAGCACCGCCGCGGTCGCAGCCAGCCGCCCCGCACGGTGAAGGCACCGACCAGCCATGTGGCGACAGCCGCCAACCAGGTGTGGTCATGGGACATCACCTATCTGCCGGCCGCGGTGCGCGGGCAGTATTTCTACCTGTACCTGATCGAGGACATCTACAGCCGCAAGGCGGTGGGCTGGGAGGTCCACGAACAGGAAAGCGGCGAACTGGGTGCCAAGCTGTTGCAACGCAGCGTGCTCAGCGAGCAGTGCCTGCTCAAGCCACCGGTACTGCACTCGGACAACGGCGCACCGATGAAGTCGGCGGCCATGCTGCAAAAGATGTACGACCTGGGCGTCACGCCCTCGCACAGTCGCCCGCGGGTGAGCGACGACAACCCGTACTCGGAGTCGCTGTTCCGCACGCTGAAATACTGCCCGCAGTGGCCGAAACAGGGCTTTGCCGACCTGGAGGCAGCACGCAGTTGGGTCAGGGATTTCATCTGCTGGTACAACCACGAGCACCGGCACAGCCGCATCGGCTTCGTGACACCGGCAGAGCGCCATCGGGGCGATGATCACAACGTGCTGGCTCACCGCCATGCGCTGTACCAGGAAGCCCGCAGCCGCATGCCGGAGCGCTGGTCAGGTGCCACACGCAACTGGACACCTATCGGGGCTGTGACACTTAACCCCGAGCGGGAACAAGAACAGCAGCCGCTGCAACAGGCGGCCTGAAAACACGGTCTACGCGACAACTACCTTGAAAAACGCCGTGATCGATCACGTAATGGGCGCCGAGTTCGGTGACCCAGGCCTGGGTTTCAGGGCGCGAAGCCGTACCAATGACGGTCAGGCCGGTCAACTGACGCGCCAGCTGAGTCATGATTGAACCCACCCCGCCTGCAGCGCCAATGATCAGCAGCGTTTCGCCACGGTCGGTGGTGTCGCGCGCTACGCCGAGGCGATCAAATAGCAATTCCCAAGCGGTCAGAGACGTCAGGGGAAGCGCCGCGGCCTGGGCGAACTCCAGCGACTGTGGCATCGATCCGACAATGCGCTCGTCTACCAGCTGCAACTCACTGTTGCTGCCCGGGCGGATCAGCGACCCGGCGTACCACACCTTGTCACCGGGCTTGAACAGCGTTACGTCGGAACCGACCGACTTGACCACGCCGGCAGCGTCCCAACCGAGGATGCGCGGCTGTGTTTCGTCTGTATGCGGCACGTAGCCCTGGCGGACTTTGGTATCGACCGGGTTGACCGATACGGCCTTGACTTCTACCAGCAGGTCGCGCGGCCCCGGCACTGGCTCGGGTAGATCGATCTCCACGAGGGCGTCAGGGTTCTCAACAGGCAGACATTTGAAGTGTGCAATGGCTTTCATTCGGAGCTCCTCAGGAGACGCGGTACATTTTCATGACGGAGAATTTTTCGGCGGCGCGTTCGATGACGGGCAGCGCTGCCTGGAAATGCGGGGTGGCCTCGTGCGCAGTCAGCGCCGCTTCGTCTCGCCACTGCTCAACCATATGGAAGGTGCGAGGCTGTTCTGCATCTTTATGAAAGTCGTATTGGATGCAGTCTGCTTCGGCGCGACTTGCGCCTTGCAGATCCTGCAGCGTCTGCTGGAGCTCATCTTCGGAGCCGGCCTTGGCGACCAATGTGGCAACCAGTGTGAGTGGGGTGGTCATCGAACCTCCTGTCTGTGCATGTGTGAGAGACGCATCGAGCTGGCATGGGCTTATCGACAGTGACCCTACCGGCCATGCCGCGAAGACCTGCACGTGGTTTAAAGCGTTACAACAATCTTGCCCACCTGGGCATTCGATTCCATGTACCGGTGAGCCTCGGCCATCTCGTCGAAGCTGAATGTACGGTCGATTACCGGCTGCAGCTGCCCAGAGGCGAGCCCTTCGTTGATGAAGTGCTTGGCCCGTTCGAGTTTTTCTCGATCCTGGGTGATCTCGAACAGCTGATAACCACGCAGCGTCAGATGCTTGCCGAGCAGGTCCATGACCGACACAGGGATATCCCGAGTGTCCAAAGCGCCGTACTGGAAGAAGATGCCGTGGTTCGCCAGTGCCTTGAGCACCAAGGCCACTTCGGGCCCGCCAACGGGATCGAAGGCCATGCGAGCGCCTTTGCCATGAGTCATCGTCATGACCTCGGCCACCATGTCCTGCTCCTGCGTCGCAATGACTGCCGCCGCCCCGGCCTGAAGTAAGGCCTCGCGCTTGTCGCTGGTGCGGGTCAGCGCGACAGGAACGGCGCCCACCATGTTCGCAATCTGGATAGCGGCAAGCCCCACGCTGCTGGACGCCGCACGGATTAGCACCGTCTCGCCGGCCTGCAGCCCACCAAGCTCGATCAGTGCGCCATAGGCAGTGACAAACTTCATCCAGGTCGCCGCTGCTTCCGTGAAAGAAAGCGCTTCCGGGTGTTTGACCACCGCGTGAGCCGGCGCGTTGACCAATTCACCGTACAAGCCGTATTCGTCAAAGGAGAACGCGGGCACTACGCTGACCGCATCGCCAACAGCGAAGCCGACCACACCGGGACCCACTGCAGATACGGTCCCAGCCGCTTCATAGCCCAGCATGGCGGGAAACGTCGGTTCGATGACGTACTGGCCTGTGCGGTACATCACTTCAGCCCGGTTGATGCCGAGCGCCCTGACGTTGATTTGAACCTCGTTCGCGCCGGGAGCCGGCACGTCGATCTCGTCGATCTGGAGAACCTCCGGTCCACCGGTGCGATGAAAGCGTATGACGCGAGACATAGCGTAATCCTCAGCTATCTATCGGAAGGGCCGAGCCATGAGCGGCCCGGCCAGGTAGCCACCAGCGCACATCGGCGCTGAGGCAGCGGGCGATTAGGCCATGACGGCCGTCTTCGCCCCGACGGATCACTTGTAGCGTTCAAGCCAGTGGGCATAGGGAGCCGGCAAGGTCCAGGACGCACGCTCTACGCCCAGCTCTTGGGCGGCAAGATAGGACCAATTTGGATTGGCCAGATGTGCTCGCCCAATCATCGCCAAGTCCAGCTGACCGCTCTTGACCGCTTCTTCGGCAACGCTTGGCGTGCCGAAGCCCCATGCCGAAGCCACTGGTATCCCCGCCTCACGCTTCACGCGCTGGGCAACTTCGCCCATGAAGCCAGGCGCCCAGGGAATGTTGGTTTCAGCGATGGTGAAACCAATGCTGACGCTCAGCAGATCCAGGCCACCATCTTTGAAGCGACGTGTCAGTTCGATAGCCTCGGTCAGCGTCTGTTCGTCCCGGCCGTCGTATTCGATAACCCCTAGACGAGCGGTTAGCGGCAGGTGCTCCGGCCAAACCTCACGAACAGCCGCCAGCGTTTCAAGCAGGAAGCGGCTACGGTTGTCGAAACTGCCGCCGTAGGCGTCATCGCGATGGTTGGAGTGTTCGGAAAGGAACGACTGGGCCAGATAACCATGGGCGAAATGCAGCTCCAGCCACTCGAAGCCAGCGTCACGCGCACGGCGAGCGGCTGCGACGAAATCCTCACGCACACGGGCAATGTCTTCCAGCGTCATGGCTTGCGGCTGCTTGGCCAGGTGACCGCCAAAAGCTATGGCCGATGGAGCGATGGTCTGCCAGCCACGGGCGTCATCTTCAGCGATGTGGTCATCGCCTTCCCATGGACGGTTTGCGCTTGCCTTGCGACCGGCGTGGGCGATCTGCAGGCCGGGGACCGAGCCGGCTGCCTTGATCGACTGCACCACCGGTACGAAGGCCTGGGCCAGATCATCGTTCCAAATACCCGCACAGCCAGGAGTGATCCGCCCTTCTGGCGCTACAGCGGTTGCTTCGACAATCACCAACCCCGCCCCGCCACGCGCAAGGGAGGCGTAGTGAACACTGTGCCACTCGTTGATCAGGCCATCGTTTGACGAGTACATGCACATAGGGGGAATCGCAATACGGTTGCGAAGCGTGACGTCTTTAAGCGTGAAGGGTTGGAACAGCGCAGACATTGGTTTCTCCGAGGGTTGTCTATTACGTTAATTCGATAGTATTCGAACTATGGAGATAGAGCAAACCCGTGTATGCTTCGTTCATGCGCCCCTACAAACACCCTCCCGTCACTGAATTCGTCCTCGAGCGTCTGCTATACGCCTTGAGCGATCCTGTGCGCCTGGAGATCGTCCGACGCCTTGCCGAACTGGGCGAAGCCAGCTGTGGCGAATTGGACGGTGGCCGACCAAAGTCCACCATGTCCCATCACTTCAGGGTGCTGCGAGATGCCGGGTTGGTCCAAACCCAAACCATCGGCACGAGCCATATGAACTCGTTGCGCAGGGATGATTTGAACAATCGATTTCCTGGTTTGCTCGAGACGATCTTATCTCAGCGCGGCTAAGGCTGGCTTGAGAGTCAATTCATCGAGGAAGACGACCGTGGACGAGAAGGTCTATGATCGACTTTCCGAGCGCATGAAGGACCGTTTCGATCTGTTCGGCTCGCTGCCGGATACGATCAAGGATGAGTGGATCGAGGATATCGAGCAGCTGGGCGAGCTGATGGATCAGTACATCAATGCCCAGAAGCAGGAGACGGGCTTCGATCTGCGATACAACGCAACCCTTCGTCCAACCGACAACGACTGGCGCAACTGCGCACGGGTCTTGTCGCGTCGGGATTTTGAGACGCTGATGAGGAAGGGGTGGTGATCGCCGTCTAGGATCACCCCTTACCCGGCGAGTCTCCGCGCTTGTTGTGCGGCAACGACTTACCTGCGAGGGCTGAGGGCTTTACCTTGACGAACTCATCGATTGCCTGTCGGCTACAGAAGCTGCAGTAACGTGGTGATTGCTGCAGTCGGCGAAGCTTGGCCATGGCGGCTTCGCGGATTTGGGCAGGCTCATTCTTAGCGTCAGTTGTCATGCCTGATTCCTCATCGCTATCCCCATCGTCGTGGAAAGCCTGATCGTCGGCAGGCAAGGCCGCCCTCGTCCGCCGATGAGGTGCTCCAGGAAGGCGGTTGAGGATCAGCCGAACATACACGACGTTTCGACCTGAAGAGTTCCAGCCACCACCCGGCTTGTAGGTGCCAATGCCGCTGTCTAATGTCCTTGCAGACTTCGCGGTCGAGGCGCCATGCGCGCCATGAGCCAGACCAGTGCAACCGGTTTACTGATAGACCCCGTACTCGATGCGCTCGAGATAATCCTCGACGGTCTGAAACCCCACGGGGTTATCGATCATGTCCAGCGGCACATCGCCGTCCAAAAACTTGCAGGGACGGCCCAGCCATTCTTCGGCCAGCTTCTGAGTACCGAACACATTGATCGCGTGCTCAAGCACCTTCGCGTACTGGCAGGCCGCAGCGCTCTGTTGGGAATTGAGGTGTGCTGGCTGCTTGGTGCCTTGGCGCTGAGTCGTCCTGCTGGACTTGCCCATGATGCGGCTCATGATCTTTTTCGTCGAATACAGATCAGAAGGATAGCATGCTGCAAAATCTGACAGGATGGGGACCCAGGTAGGTCTCAATAGGTGGGATTCTCCGCAGTTTTTCTTTCCTTGGCTCAGGATCAGAGATGCCATGTCATGATTAGCCTGAGCTGGGAAATACTGCGGAGAATCCCACCTATTCGCGTTTCAGTTGGCATACGAAGGGCTGCGGGAACAAAAGGAACAGAGGAACAGAGGAACAGAGCATGACAATGCCCAGTGAGCGCACCCGCTCGATCATTCAGACCCGCGAGTTTCTGGTCGACTTGTCCCGTGATAAGACGCTGCCTGAGGCGGTGCGTACTGAGGCGCGTCGCCTGTTGCGTCATTACCCGACCGCCGATGAGGTACTGCTGGCCGGGAAGGTTGAGGAACAGCGCGAAGATGGCCCGCCGTGGGTTTTCCTGAGTTCCAGCATCGACTAGCTAGCCCTGCAACTCCGACATTGGAGGCAGGAGGGAAGCTGGATCGCAGTTCAGTAGGCTGGCTATGCGGTACAGCTTCTCGACGGTGATGCTCGCCTCGCCCCGCTCAATGCGCCCCATGTAGCTGCGGTCGATGCTGCAGGCCAGCGCGAGTGCATCCTGAGAAAGCCGACAGGCCTTTCTCTGCGTCCGGATGCGTGCCCCCAACGCTTTCGCCAACTGATCCATGACCGCCTCAACTGCATTTGAGGCGGCACTATCCTGCGTTTGCGGACGCTCAGACCACGGATTATAATCCGCATTTTCCCGCTATAACCCCTCGGGTGCCCGCATGAAATCTGCCTCGTTCATCTTCGACAGGCGGCTGTATGAGCTGCTTCAGGAAGAGGGGCGCACGCAATTCACGACCCGTGACTTGCGGGATGCCTACGCCAAGCGCCTGGAGGGCCTGAATTTTCGTCTCGCCGATGTGCGCCGCTATGTGTACGAGCAGATCCGCCGCATGCTTCGTGCAGGCTGGCTCGTGCCTGACGAAGAGCGCCGCTCCCGGGGTCAGGTCTACCACCTGCAACCGTTCCCGGAGCACCTGCTGCTGGAGTTGGTCGACGGCTGGTTCGAGAACAGCCTCAAGACTGTGTGTGAGCCAGAGCGGGAGCCGCCTGTGGCCAAACAGTACGTCATGCTCCCCAACCCTGCATCCGATGCGGAGCAGCATCTGGAAACGCTCCTCAAGGAGATCCGGCTGGACTTCCTGTCGGCGATGGGCGAAGCGGAACGATACAAGCAGCTCCTCGACGAAATGCCGGATCTCCGTGACAAGGTCGAAGGCGAGTACCTGGAGGCGAGAGACCGCAGCTCGCGCCTGCTGGGCCACCTCCGTGCTGTCGAGAAGACACTCAAGACGCTTGCATCGGCGCGATGACCTCCTCCCTTCGAGACTGGCAGCGCCGCTGCATCGACACGGCGCTGGAGCACTTCACTGCCACGCCGCACTTCTTCTGCCAGGCAACGCCCGGCGCTGGCAAGACGCGCATGGCGGCAGAGCTGGCCCGCTGCCTGCTGGAGCAGGACAGGATCGATCTGGTGCTCTGCTTCGCGCCGTCATGCCAGGTCGTCGAAGGCTTCCGCTCGTCCTTTGCTACGGTGCTCGGCAAGCGCCTGGACGGCATGCTCGGCGCCGTGGGGGCCGCCTACACCTATCAGGCCATGGATTACCGGGACGAGGGATTCTGGCGGCTCCTCGACGACTACCGCGTGTTCGCTGTCTTCGACGAGATCCACCACTGCGCCGGCCATGATCTGCTGCTGAGCAACGCCTGGGGGCAGCAGATCCTGCAACGGATACAGGATCGCGCCGATTTCACCCTGGCACTGTCCGGCACGCCATGGCGCTCCGACGACCGGGCCATTGCCCTGGCCCGCTACTCTTCACCCGAGGGGCAGCTGATCTGCGACTACCGCTATGGCCTGAAGGAGGCCATCGCTGACGGGGTGTGCCGCTCGCCCCGCATCGTCCTTCTCGACAACCAGAAGGTGAAGCTCACGGAGGAGCTGGAGACCGAGAGCACCGTCAGGCTGTTCCCCAGCATCGCCAAGCTATTGGGGGAGTCCCCCGTCACCTTTGAAGAACTGCTGCGTCATGACGAGGTGATCGATCAACTGCTCGGCCTGGGTTGCGCCAAGCTGGATGAGCTTCGCCAGATCAAGCTGGATGCGGCCGGCCTGGTGGTCGCCACCGATATCGAGCACGCCCAGCAGATTGCCCAGGCTCTGGAAGCCAGGGGGGACGGTTGCCGGGTCGTGACTAATCGAACCCCGGATGCCCAGCAGTTGATTAATGACTTCAGGCACAGCGATTGCCGCTGGATTGTCGCCGTGGGGATGATCAGCGAAGGTACGGATATCCCTCGCCTGCAGGTGTGCTGCTACCTCAGTCGTATCCGTACCGAGCTGCACTACCGCCAGGTGCTAGGACGGGTACTGCGGCGCATGGGCGAGCCCGATGACCAAGCCTGGCTGTTCATGCTGGCAGAGCCCACGCTGCGGAGCTTTGCCGAGCGTATTGCTGACGATTTGCCGGATGACCTTGCAGTGCTGAGCCAGGTACAGATCCCCGCCGCTCCTGCTGGCTCGATGGCTGATGGGCTGGGTGCCGACAGAGAGAACGATGGTCGCATTGATGGTGAAGCTGGGCAGGCTCTCGGGGCTGCGGCGGCGGGCGCCTACTCGCTGGGAGATTTTGTTGCTGAGCCGAGCTATCAGGTCAGCTTTTCGCAGCACTATCGACAGCTGTTGTTGGCCTGCTTCTAACCGGCGAGCAGCTGATAGCCCCCTGCTAGGTCTTGTACGAAAAGTCAGTTTGCCTTGAGCAACAAGGTAAAAACAGCTCCGAAAAGGCATCCAGAACCCCAGAAATCGATCATTTACTGATCAATTTTGAAGTCTCTCAAACCCGGCTCAGGACTTTTCGTACAGAGCCTAGGTGGGAGGTTGCCCGGCCTGATCGAACCGACTCAGGCCAGTCGCCAGACTTTCATCACTTCAGCATCGAACCCAGCTTTCCACTCACTTGCCGTGATGGGTTTCAAGTATTCAAAACCGTTCTGAATACCGGATCAGGTCTTCTTTTGAAGCTGTGAAACCGGCTGTTCCAACATCGATTGCGTTATCCCATGCATATCCGCATTGGCTTGCCAGATCAAAAACCGACTGTGCATATCTCGAACAGCAGCTAATAGCTTCTGATTATTCGCTGTCAGTTCCTCAATGCGCTCGTTGGCTGCCTGAATGTCGCTAATCCAGCCCGGTTTCACCTTGTGAGCCTTCAATGCCGCCTTGCGATTCTTCATCGCTAAATCGACGGCAGGTAGATTCATCAGGGACTGGCGAACACGACTGATACCCAGTTTTTCTTTGCAGGCCTCGACGAGCAAAGGCCAGGTCAGCTTCGGCTCTGACCATTCCTCAATCAGCTTAATTATGCGTTTCTCATCCTTTGACGTTAAATGCCCCATCGTTAATCCTCGATCTCATCCAGCAAAGCCAAGACGTCATCCAAAGATGGCAACGCCTCTTGCGTCTGGTTCTCTTCAATGACATTGACTTCGATCAGTCCCGACATTGCGGTGGCGTTCTTGGTCAGCGTCCAACCGTTATCGGCGTTCCACACAATGGCACCGTTTTCGAGTTCCGGGTTTTCCAGCATTTGGATGAGCGCCTCGCACTTAAAAAGCTTCTCACCCAGTTTTTTAGCCGACTCCGACGCCCCAAACACACCCCGAGACTGCGCATCCAGGGCTTTATCGAAACGGCGTTTGAGGTCGTCGCGTTCTTCCTTGAGGTTGGCCAGCTTCACGTCATCGCCCTTGACGCAGCCAAGCCGCCCGCAGTCCAAACAGGCACCCATTTTCGGGCAGGGCTCGGACGCAAAGTTGTGCACACAAACGCCGAGATGGGTTTGATGGATAATGTGGTCCTGCTCACCCTCGCGCAGTTCCCTTACATCAGCAAGATTCAGAGGCTGATTGGTTTTTACCTTGTCCAGACGCTGAGCAGCGGTGCTGTTCTTCGTTTTGGGGTGGTAAGCCGCAACCCCTTGGGTGCGTTCCTCGATGGTTTCATGGTTGTAGACCGATCCCATCGTCGTGCGCCCGGAGAAGGCGTCAATCAGGAGTTGCGACAGACCGGCCTGGTGCATCCGCGTGTTCAATTCGTGTCGAAACGCATGCGTGTTGACCTTGACACCGGGGTAGCCATGGCGCTCGAACAGACTTTTCCTTGCCGGGTTGTTCGTACTGGCTAATTGCGCCTTCATTCGGTTAGGGTTCGCCGCGATCTCTACGCCAAACCCGTGCGTCACAGCGGTGCCACCTGCGTCTTCTGCCAGCGCTCCCGTGCGCACGGTGAACAAGGCATCACGAAACTTCACCCGCGCCTTGCCCTCCGTGTACGGCGTGGTGTAGGGAAAATCCTTTGGGAGATACTTCTCACGCAGCAGCACATTGAGCGTGCGCAGCGTGATCACACACCGGTCGTCAAACTCAACACCCTGGACTCCTGGCTTGTCCTTCACGTATATCCGCGTCCCTCTACTGGTATCCCAACCATCACGAATCTCGGCCAAGAGGGCTCGGGCGGCGGGGCTGAGCGCCTTTTTCTGCTCCATGGGTTTTAGGAAACCTTTTTGGAATATAGTTCGCGGGTTGTGGCTCTCATGAACACTGAGTTTCAGCGCGGCACAGGCTTCGGCATAGGTGAGCGGTTCATCAGGCCACTTGGGTGGCAGCCCTTCATGGGGCGGAAACTCATCGGGATGCTCTTCCAGCCAGGCAGCGTAAGCCCGCGCCTCATCGGTGATCGGTTTCAGTAAGGTGATGACCCGCTCGACGACCGGCTCCATCTCGGGCTTAACGACTGGCTTCAGCGTGACCTGGTTTATCTTTTCCGCGTACCAGCGCAGGAACATGCGCCGGTTGCCGTGGGTATCTTCTTTGAACACCCGACAATCCAATTCAACATCCGCCAACTCACCCACGCGACTCGGGGCGCTCAGCAACAGCGCACAGGCGGATGTCACAACGATATCCAGAGGGCGGGTCAATTCGTTAGTGAACACTTCCCCGAGCGCTTTGATCGCTTCGGGGCTGGGCAGTTTCTGTTCCCAATCCGCTTTTTGCTGCCTGAGCGTGCCACGCGGCTTTATCGTCAGCGGAGAGGTCCACCGAAAATCGGTCTTGAGCAGTTTTTTGGCCCGCATCAGGGTGATGATGGCCTCAAGTGCCTTACTGCTAGCGTATGCGTTGTTGCCTTTTGCCCAGTGACGACTCAGGTGCTCGCACGCTTTATTGCAGACAGCGGCGGACACCTGCGTCACATCCCGCGTGCCGGTCAGCTCGACCAAGGCGGCTTCCAGCACCTTCAGGGCACTCAGCCAGTCTTTAACTGCCTTTTTCTGCAAATACACCCGTCGGTACACCATGATGGCCTTGGCAAACTCCGTGAAGGGTGCCTGCATCGCCTTTGGGGCTGCATTGGTCGATCCCTGCGCCGTGAAGCTACAGGTTTGGACGCCATGCCTGTGCCAACTGCCGTCCTCCCAGCAAATACTCGAGTGCACGCGACTGGGAATGCCTTTGGGCAGGGTCTGTTTTGCCCATTCGATAAACGCCGCGAGCTGAGCCTCCGCAGCTAGTTGGCTCCTGGGCTTGAAATCAACAATGTTGTTCGTCAGTTCAGAATTAAACGCATCGGTCATTCGCCTTTCCTCCCTGATTGGCGCGTGGCCTCACAATCCAGAATCACCTTGCGGCACGCCAGAATAGCCCGATCCCAGAGCACGCCGGTCGTTTTATCCGTGGCAATGGTTTGCGCCCGCCGACGTTCCAATCGCTCAAGGACCGCGCGGTGATTGGCGTACAGAAGGGGTTGGAATTTTCCGCATGCGTAACAGGTAAAGGGCGCATCGAGATGGCAGGCGGCAGTGGCACCGCACACTGCCAGATCCTCGATTTGTCGATCCGCTCGATCCCCGTTTTTTGCTGAGGTGCGATCCGTGACGATGATCCCGGTGAACGCATTCACAACCAAGGCCAGATGGTCGCTCATCTTCGCGTCGATCAAGGCCAGCAGCTCCGGCGACACCTGGCGGTACTTTCGCACTGTCTTAGTATTCTTGTGCATCAATGCGCTGGCCATCGTCCACTCATCCAGCCCGGCATTGGACAGGTCCGTGCCGAGGGTGTGCCTGAACCGGTGCCCCCGCGTCACTTTCAGCGGCTGATGGGTGCGAGGCGAAATCGGAAAGCCCTCCTTCCGCTCGATGCGATCAAGCCATCTCTGAACCGTGCTTACTCCAACATGAAAGATGGGCTGCGGCGCCTCTTCGAGGGCTTTTTGCAGGGGGCTATCGAGTAAAATAGGAGGATTCAGCCGATTCGAAAACTCTGCTTCATCATCCATCTTCCGACGAAAGAGCGGCACATTCTCAATGGCTGCATCCCAGTCGGCGCGGTCTGAATAGGTTTGCCAGAGTTGCGCCAGAACCATGGCCTTGTAGGTCTGCACGGTGTTGTACAGGTCCTCATCCAGACTGAAGGTTTCGGACTTTGCTCGCCAACCCGCCTCGCCGTCTTTTTGCTTTGCCCAATGAAACCTGACCTTGCAGCCCTGATCGGTCTTCGTGAAATCACCAAAAACCATCATGCGCACCTGAGCGCCACGCTGCCCGTAAATCATCAACAGGCGCAGATACAGGTATTGCTCGGGATCTAGCTGACAGTGACAGAACTGCTCATGTATCCATTGGTGCAGCGCGTCCTGCTCCACCTGGGTGAACGGGCCCTGTTTGGGGTCCAGGCTGAGGATCACATCGTGGCTGGATTTCTTTTTTCTGGGCAGTGCCTGGTAGGCCTCGATCAGGGATTGCGGCGGACGTTGTTCGAGGGATTCGCAGTCGCGCCAAAACGCCATGAAAGCGGCGAGCTGACTGAACTCGCTGACGTTAAAGCGCTCCCGCAGAGCGATCAGGTGATCCTCGTTGAGCGGGTCAAGACCGGCCTGAGCAGCCCGCGACAACACATTGGCGACTTTAGCAACTGAGCCCGTTGCATGATCAGCCATTCGATAGGCCAGGGCGGCGTGCAACCAGGGCTGCCAATCCGACGAGACGCAGGCAAGGGCCGCTTTCCAGTTGACTGGGTTTCCGGCCGATTTATCGGGTTTCCACATGGGGTGAGTCGGTGTGAACACCTCCCCACATTTCGCCAGGCGAGGCGTGCTCAGCCATGCATCGAGGCTGTCCTTCGTGGGGGCCTGAAGTGCTTCGACGGCGATGTTCACGCTGAGCCTCCTGGTGTCGTGCCGGCCTTCTGACGACTGGACGTAAACCGCTCGGCCCGTTTCTGTATCGCTTTGTCTGCCTCCTCCTTCCAGAACTTTGCGCCGTAGAGGCCGGGCATGTTCGACTCGGGACTCCAGCCGAACATCCATGTCAGGGTCTTTTGAACTTGCGTGGTACGATCCTCCGGCGTGAGCGCTGCCAGTTCCTCACGCATGCTTTCCAGCATCGTATAGACCGCGTCATGCCTCAGAATATGCGGGTGCACATGAGCCAGTTCCGGCGCTATTTCTCGAACCCTCGACAGAACGCCATCCACTGCCTTGATGGTCAGAGGTCCACCCTCATTTCGCTTGTGCGCCACCAGCAAAAACGGATGCCTTCTCGCTTGCGATGCGCCGTTACGGGGCTTTCTGTGGCGGTATTTCGATTCGTATTCAGTAATTGCGTCATACAGGTCATCAGTCATCACCAGCATGCGCTCGTGGGTTTTGAATTGCGGGGCCATGGTTCGTGGTTCGAGGCTCTCATCCTCCAGGTTAACCACCGCTAGTTGACGACTGTGCCAGTGAATATCGCTGGTCTTGATCAGCAGCATCTCTGAGCGTCGAAGCCCCATGTCGAGACCCAACAGCAAAATGATGTAGTTACGCAGCCTGATAGCATCATCTGAAAAGGGGTTCTCAGCACTATCCGGATGCATGATTTCCAGCAATCGAGTTCGCTCCTGACTCGTAAGCCCTTTCATTTCCTCCGTTCGCGTTTTTTTCCACGCAGGGCTGGCCGCTTTGATCTTGCGGTTGATGCGCTTCTTCAGATCGTCAACCGCTTCATATCGTTTTGAGTGATCACCCAACTTGTCATAGAGGAAGGCCAGATAGTCGCGTACCGCCTCGATTCGCTGCTGTGCATGGACTTTGCCAACGGATTTGTAGGCAGTCGGATGCAAACGCATCCCCGCATACTTTATGGCCATGGTTTCCTTGCTAAACCCCGCGTCCGATACAAACCTAGAAAGCTCACTGTCTGTCAGGTATTGGCTGTGAGGGCGCTGTTCGAGGCGAGAAATCAGATCAATGGAGGAAAAAGCCAGAAACTCCTCAAACACAGCCAGATGCTCAAGGTACTTCTTGGTCGTTTCGAGGGCTTTGCCCGAGTGCTCCATGGTGATGTATAGGTTGGGGTAGTACATCGGGATGTGGTCTTGCACCAGCAGCTTTCTTCGAGCAGCATTCACCACCTGCTCTATGACCTTGAAACCCATGTTGCTCCCCCATAAAATATGACTTTTCCAAGTATAGTCAGGATCATCGGATAGTCAGCGCAAAACCTAACTTTTTTATTTTCCCGAATTTAGACGCTGCGGCTCTGGATGCGTCAGGCCGAGCGTGACAGCGGCGAGCCGAAGGGCTGACGACCACGGAGCGTGAGCGGCTCAAGGCGCTGGAGCGCGAGGTCCGCGAGCTGCGTCAGGCCAACGAGATCCTGCGCAAGACCTCGGCGTATTTTGCCCAAGCGGTGCTCGACCGCCGCTTCAAGCGATGAAGGCCTTCATCGACGACCACCGCGAGGCCTACGGGGTCGAGTCGATCTGCAAGGTATTGCCGATTGCCCCGTCGACCTACCATGAACATGCCGCCCGCAAGGCCGACCCTGACGGCTGCCTGTTCGCCTGCGCTGGGATGAGGCGCTCTGCGTTCAGGTTCAGCGTGTCTGGAGCGAAAATTTCGCGGTCTACGGCGCGCACCGATTTCGTGCTGGATGCTCTGGAGCAGGCTCTACATGCCCGCCAGCCCGTGCAGGGCGGGCTGATCCATCACAGCGACAGAGGTGTGCAGTATGTCTCGATCCGCTACACGGAGCGCCTGGCCGAGGCCGGTATCGAACCCTCGGTGGGCAGCGTGGGCGATTCCTACGACAACGCGCTGGCCGAGACGATCAACCGCCTGTACAAGGCGGAGGTGATCCACCGTCAGTCCTGGAAAAGTCGTGAGGCCGTGGAGCTGGCCACGCGGACCTGGGTGGACTGGTACAACAACCGCCGGCTGCTGAGTTCCATCGGCAACATCCCGCCGGCGGAAGCTGAAGCCGCGTATTATCGACAACTCGACGAGTCAGCCCTGGCAGCATGACTCAAACCAGAGAGCCTCAGGAGTTCCTGGGGCGGTTCAAAGCGCTTGTCCTTACCATTAAGGCACTGAAAATACAGGGTTAAAGGCGAATCAAATCATGTCCAAAAGTGACAAAGCAGGCAAAACAGGCTCTTACGTTTTCACCATGCATCGGCTCGGCAAGGTCGTGCCGCCGAAGCGTCAGATTCTCAAGGACATCTCCCTGTCGTTCTTCCCTGGCGCCAAGATCGGCGTGCTCGGTCTGAACGGCTCGGGCAAGTCGACCCTGCTGCGCATCATGGCCGGCGTGGATACCGAGTTCGAGGGTGAAGCCCGGCCGATGCCGGGGATCAAGATCGGCTACCTGCCGCAGGAGCCGCAGCTCGATCCGGAAAAGACCGTGCGCGACATCGTCGAGGAGGCGGTGGGCGAGATCAAGGACGCCCAGACGCGCCTGGACGCCGTGTACGCGGCCTACGCCGAGCCGGATGCCGACTTCGACGCGCTGGCGGCCGAGCAGGCCAAGCTGGAGGCGATCCTGCAGGCCGCCGACGGCCACAACCTCGAGCGCCAGCTGGAAGTCGCCGCCGACGCCCTGCGCCTGCCGGCCTGGGACGCCAAGATCGAGCACCTCTCCGGTGGCGAGAAGCGCCGCGTGGCGCTGTGCCGCCTGCTGCTGTCGGCCCCCGACATGCTGCTGCTCGACGAACCGACCAACCACCTGGACGCCGACTCGGTGGCTTGGCTGGAGCGCTTCCTCCACGACTTCCCCGGCACCGTGGTGGCGATCACCCACGACCGTTACTTCCTCGACAACGTCGCCGGCTGGATCCTCGAGCTGGACCGCGGCCAGGGCATCCCCTTCGAGGGCAACTACTCCCAGTGGCTGGAATCCAAGGCCGCCCGCCTGGCCCAGGAGGCCAAGCAGGAAGCCTCGCACCAGAAGGCCATGAAGGCCGAGCTGGAGTGGGTGCGCCAGGGCGCCAAGGCCCGCCAGGCCAAGTCCAAGGCGCGCCTGCAGCGCTTCGAGGAGATGCAGTCGCAGGAGTTCCAGAAACGCAGCGAGACCAACGAGATCTACATCCCGGCCGGTCCGCGCCTGGGCGACAAGGTCATCGAGTTCAACGGCGTGTGCAAGGGCTACGGCGAGCGCCAGCTGATCGACAACCTGACCTTCAGCGTGCCCAAGGGCGCCATCGTCGGCGTGATCGGCGGCAACGGCGCGGGCAAGTCGACGCTGTTCCGCATGATCCTCGGCCGCGAGCAGCCGGATGCCGGGACCATCGACATCGGCGAGACCGTGCAGATCGCCAGCGTCGACCAGAGCCGCGACAACCTCGACGGCAGCAAGACCGTGTGGGAGCAGGTCTCCGACGGCTTCGACATGATCAAGGTGGGCAACTACGAGGTGCCGTCGCGCGGCTACGTCGGCCGCTTCAACTTCAAGGGCGGCGACCAGCAGAAGTTCGTCAAGGACCTCTCCGGCGGTGAGCGCGGCCGCCTGCACCTGGCGCTGACCCTCAAGCAGGGCGGCAACGTGCTGCTGCTCGACGAACCGTCCAACGACCTCGACGTGGAAACCCTGCGCGCCCTGGAAGAGGCGCTGCTGGACTTCCCCGGCGCCGCCATCGTGATCTCCCACGATCGCTGGTTCCTCGACCGCATCGCCACCCACATCCTCTCCTACGAGGACGATGCCAAGGTGTACTTCTTCGAAGGCAACTACACCGAGTTCGAGGCCGACCGCAAGAAGCGCCTCGGCGACGCGGCCGCCCAGCCGCACCGGGTGCGCTACAAGAAGCTGGCCTGATCGGCTGGCGGGATGAAAAACGGAGCCTTCGGGCTCCGTTTTTTTATGGCCGCGCGCCGGCGCGGCTAACCGAGCATCTCCAGCTCGGCCATGGGGCGCACCTCGCTGGCGAACACCACCACCCGGTTGCGCCCGGCATGCTTGGCGCGATACAGCGCCTGGTCGGCGTCGCTGGCCAGCGCCTTGGCCTGCTGCTTGCCGTGCAGCTGGGCGATGCCGCAGCTGAAGCTGCAGGTCAGGTCCTGCGGCTGCGCCGGGAAATGGATCTCGGCGAAGCGCCGGCGGATATCGTCGAGGACCTTGGCGGCGGTGGCGGCGTCGGTGTCCGGCAGCACCACGGCGAACTCCTCGCCACCGTAGCGGCCGATGTGGTCGCTCTTGCGCAGGCGCTGCTTGAGGAACAGCGCCAGGCTCTTGATCACCCGGTCGCCCATCGGGTGGCCGTAGCGGTCGTTGACCTGCTTGAAGTGGTCGAGGTCGAGCATGGCGAAGGACAGCGGCTGCTGGTCGCGACGTGCGCGCAGGTGGGCATCCTCGAGCAGCTGCAGGATGTGGGTATGGTTGTACAGCCCGGTCAGGCTGTCGCGCACCATGCGCGCCTTGAGGTTGCGCGCGCGGGAGGCGCGGTTGCGCACGGTGGCGATCAGGTGGCGGGGCTTGATCGGCTTGGTCAGGAAGTCGTCGCCGCCCTCGCTCATGGCCTCGAGCTGCTTGTCCAGGTCGCCCTCGGCCGACAGGTAGATGATCGGCACGCCGACGTAGCGCTCGTGGTGGCGGATCACCTTGGCCAGCTCGGTGCCCAGGCATTCGGGCATGTACATGTCGAGGATGATCAGGTCGGGCTGGAACTCGCCGAGCTCGGCCATGGCGCGAATCGGGTCGGTGAGGCTGCGGGTGATGATGCCGGCGCTGTTGAGCATGCGTTCGGTCATGGTCGCCTGGGCGCGCGAGTCGTCGACGATCAGCACCTTGTACGGCTCCTGCTGGCAGAGCCGGGTCAGGTCATCGAGACGATCGAGCAGCACGGCGGCATCCAGGCTGCCGCTGAAGAAGTCGCGTGCGCCGGCGCGTACCGCGGCCAGGCGGGTCTCGGTGTCGGCCTCGTGTTCGCTGAAGAACATCACCGGCAGCGGTTGCTCGAGGCCCTGCTGCAGTTCGGCCGCCAGGTGCAGGCCGCGCTGGCGGCCGCCGAAGTCGACTTCCATGACGATGGCCGTCGGGTGGCGCTGGGCCATGGCCCGGCGAAAGGCCGCTTCACTGGCCAGCGGCAGGGCGGTGAAGCCGAAGAACTCCAGCTGGCGCGCCAGCCGATCGCTGCGCTCGGCATCCTGCAGGGCCAGGTAGATCGGCTTGCGCAGTAGCGGCAGGGTAGCGCTGTCGGGCGCATCGTCCTGGCGCAGGCCGGTACGCGCCAGGCGCTGCATCAGGCTGTTGAGCTGGCTGATCAGCGGGCTGTTGAGGCGCCCGCGATTGGCGCCGACCGCCTGCAGGCACTGCTCGAGGGCCACGGCCAGCTGGGCGTGAGTGGGTTGCTCGAAGCGCTCGGCGTATTGCCGCAGGCGCTGGCTGGCCGTGGTCAGCTCGGCCATGTCGCTGGCGTTCCATTCGCTGCGCTGCAGGCGTTGCCAGATCTCCAGGATGTGGCGCGCCTGGTGGATCACCCGTTGGGCGAAATGCTGTTTCAGGCGATCCCGGTTGGGATCTTCGTAGTGGGTCATCCTGCCGGTTCCTTGGCTGATGGGGTCGCGCAGCGGTTCGCAAAAAGTCCGCAAATATAGCGCACGACGTGTTGCAGGTTTGCCATCGGCACCATCTTTCTAATTCTGCTCGTCGGCCGCCGAGCGGTACTTGACCGGTATCAGTGCAAATCCGTTGGGACGCGCCAGACTGTGAACAGATGCTCACTGCTGGAGAGTCCGCGATGAATGCCGTTGTCGATCCCCGCCCTGCCCTCGACGCCCTGGGCGCCGAGTACTCCCAACGTGCCGAGGCGATCCGTCGCGAGCTGACGGATCCCCATTCGGCGAGCTTCCCCGAGCAGGCGGTGCAGCGGCAGAACGACGACGTGCTGCGCGCCCTGCTGGCCGAGGCCGAGGACGGCCTGCGCCAGGTGGCGCACGCCCGCGAGCGTGTGGCGGCCGGGCGCTATGGCACCTGTGCCGCCTGCGGGGCTTCCATCTCGCCCGCGCGGCCGACGGCACATTG
>LNAP01000567.1_pt1 | contig 24481 bp, 19 predicted proteins | sample 602601 | NCBI WGS metagenome assembly LNAP01 (sample SAMN02440304, study PRJNA202911) | soil metagenome | biome: Subtropical and temperate rainforests or woodlands; isolation source: soil samples (1 kg each in a 20% v/v slurry with milli Q water) were... ...
CGAACGTCCGCGCCAGCAGGACTTCCTGCTCGGGCGTCGGATAGAAACGGTACTTGAACGCGCGCTTCGTCTTCATATTTTAACTGTATGCGTATCCAGCAAAAGGATCAACCCAAGATAGCCTTGACCCAAGGAGAAGCGAGAACAGGGGCGCCCTGCGGGCGCCGCGCTATCCCTCCCCGGCATGAATGCCGAGGTTTCTCGCGCAAATCTGATGACCAGCTACGCCCCCCTACAGCACGAACTCACTACCGCCCCGCGCACCTGGCTGATCACCGGGGTAGCCGGCTTCATCGGCTCCAATCTTCTGGAAACCCTGCTCGGCCTCGACCAGCACGTGGTGGGTCTCGACAACTTCGCTACCGGCCATCGGCGCAATCTCGACGAAGTACAGCGCGGCGTAACGGCCGAGCAATGGGCACGCTTTCGCTTCATAGCAGGGGATATCCGCAACCCGTCCGACTGCCGGAGGGCCTGCGAAGGTGTTGATCACGTGCTGCACCAGGCGGCTCTCGGCTCGGTGCCCCGCTCGATCGATGATCCTATAACGACCAATGCCACCAATATCGGCGGCTTTCTCAACATGCTGATCGCCGCACGCGACTGTCGGGTGAAAAGCTTCGTCTATGCCGCCAGCAGTTCCACCTATGGCGACCACCCGGGACTGCCCAAGGTGGAGGATGTGATTGGCAAACCATTGTCGCCCTACGCCGTCACCAAGTACGTCAACGAGCTGTATGCCGAGGTATTCGCCCGGACCTATGGTTTCGCCAGCATCGGACTGCGCTATTTCAATGTGTTCGGAAAACGCCAGGACCCGAATGGCGCCTATGCCGCGGTGATCCCGAGGTGGACCGCGGCAATGATCAATGGCGAGGATGTCTTCATCAATGGTGATGGTGAGAGCAGCCGCGACTTCTGCTTCATCGAGAACACGGTGCAAGCTAACCTGCTGGCCGCCACGACCGCGGACGAATCCGCCCGCAATCAGGTCTACAACATCGCCGTTGGCGAGAGGACGACACTCAACCAGCTATTTGCCGCCCTGAAGGACAGCCTGAGGAACAGCGGCGTCACCTACTCCAGGTCCCCCGTCTACCGGGATTTCCGCCCTGGCGACGTCAGGCACTCGTTGGCTGACATAGGCAAGGCCCGCAAGCTGCTCGCCTACGCGCCCCAGTTCGACATCCGGGCCGGCATCGAAAGGGCGATGCCCTGGTACGTGGAGTTCCTACGCTCCACCCAGCCCTTGGAAAGGCACACCGCATGAGCCTGAAGAAGGAGGCGCTCTTCCACATCTGCGGGTCGGTCGCCTATGCCCTGGCGCAGTGGTCGGTGCTAGTAGTGCTCTCCCGCCTGATATCCATCGAGGCCGCTGGCGAGTATGCCTACTACCTGGCACTGTTCACGCCGGCGGCCATACTCACCACCTTTGGAGTCAGGAACTCGATTGCGTCCGACATGAGCAGGGAGCACGGCCTCAGCACATACAGGCACGCCCAGCATGCCGGCCTGCTGATATTGACCCTCTACTACCTGGCCATCCTGGCGATAACGGATGGCGACGCAGCGATAGCCACCCTCGTGTTCCTGATCAAACTATCGGACAACCTGTCGGAGCTCAGCTACGGAACCTGGGTGCGGTCTGGTGGACTGTACAGGTATGGCATATCCAAGATCGCCAAACTGGCACTGTTCGCCTCGCTGTTCCTGGGACTCTTCGCGCTGGGCATGAGGGAAAAGGAGATGCTCCTTGTCTACCCGGCAGCAACTCTGATCATCTACTTCATTTACGACAGGCGCCAAGAGGAAAAGGAAGCCCCGCGCGATACAGGCCTCCTGAACATCATCAAGACCGGTACACCACTCGCGCTCGGCTCATTCATCGTCAGCCTGAATGCAAGCATTCCCAGGATATCGATAAACCATATCCTGAACGAGCAGGCACTCGCGGAATTCGTGATGCTGACCTACTTCATCGCCTTCGCGACCCTGCCAATCAACTCGATCTGCCAGGCGATAATCCCGAGAATCACGCAGCACGGGGTCCCCAGGAGGGCCTGGCTGTTTTTCATCATTTACTCGAGTGGCTATCTGGCTTTCATGATGCTGCTGGCCAACCCGGCGATAGAAATCATATACAAGACAAGCATCGAGTATCCTTATCACATCTTGGCGATGATCGGCATTGCCGGCGGACTGCACTTCCTGTCCACCCTGTCGAATGCAGTCTTGATGGCCAACAGACAGTTCAACAAGATCCTTGCATCAGCCCTGTTCTCTACCGTGGTTGCGGTTATAGCAAGTCCGCTGCTGATCATGAAGTTCGCGCAAAGCGGTGCAGCTGCAGCCTACCTGATATCGTCCCTGACCCTGTTCACTTTCAATGCCCTGTACGCCACCCAGCAGCACCGGAAAATGGCCACTCCCCTGGACTCGCCGGCATGAAAATGCCCTGAAAAGACACCAGCACAGGCGGGCGAAAATTGAAAACCCATTACACGAACCAGGCAATCATTGCCGGACTGGCGACAACAACCGTCTGCCTGCTGATCGGCGGACTGCAGGCCATCAATTTCTTTCCGCAGATCGCCATCAGCAGCACGATTCTCTACTTCATCATCTTCAAGAACATTGCCCAGGGTGGATCGATCTTTCATCCTGCCCCCCTGGTTGCACTGGTTATGCTCTGGAGCCTTGCCATCTCGCCACTGGCGAGCATCGTGTGGGGAAAATACATCCTCTACGCCCCGAAAAACATCGAATGGGAGCCATGGCTGCTTTACACATCATGGGTCTATACAGCCTGCACCATTGCGCTGCTGGCCGGCATCAGTCTGACCTGGAACGATAAGAACGACCCACTGCCCGCTTTGGAAGTCAACAGAAGTTTGCTCCCCACCATAGCGATAACGTTCCTGGCAATCACCCTGCTGATCCAGGCATACATATTCATGAAGTTCGGCGGAATATACGGCTACCTTGTCCAGTGGACCGAGCAGAAGGAATCCTTCAAGGGGCTGGGTTCGACATTCATGCTGGCCGAATCCTTCCCCATCCTGCTGTTAATCTCGTTCGTCCTTCTCACCGACCGGGACAAAGTCAGGGACAAGATATGGCTGGTATACACCCTGCTCATCGCCTTCTTCCTGCTCAAGCTCCTCTTTGGCGGATTCAGGGGCAGCAGGAGCAACACCATATGGGGCCTATTCTGGGCTGCCGGGATCATCCACCTCGTCTATTTCAAGCTCAAGCTGAGACACTATCTGATCGGGATGGCATTCCTGCTGTCCTTCATGACCATCTATGCCGTGTACAAGAGCTTCGGCGTCGAAGCCTTCAGCGGAGAATATACGATTGAGGACTCAGGAAGGTTCGAAGGCAACCCCATCACCGGCATACTCCTCGAGGATTTCTCACGGTCCACGGTGCATGCCTACATACTTCACGAATACTTTGACTCGGACAGCTACAACGTCAAGCTGGGCTCCACGTACCTGAACTCGCTGTTCAAGATGCTGCCGTGGATGGACAACCCGTTCCCGAACTCGAAGAATACGGCAGGGGCTGAGCTTTTCTACGGGAGAACCATCGACCCGGTACTGTCATACGGACGCATCCGCAATAGCCGCGTATTCGGCCTCTACGGCGAAGGCCTGCTGAACTTCGGGCCGGCAATTCCGCTCTTTCTATTCATCGGCGCCGGAATACTGATCGGCAAGATTAATAACTTCTGCCTCAGGCTTCAAGCCGAGGATCCGCGAACCCTGCTGATCCCCTTCATCGCCAACGGCTGCCTTGTGCTCATACTTTCCGACTCCGACAACCTGGTCTTTTTCATCTTGAAGAACGGCTTCATGGTCTTCCTGATGATCTTCCTGATTTCCATGAGGCCGAAGCCCATAACAAGCATGACTCATCCTTGACTGTTCTCCGCCCTGAAGGACGGAGATTCCCAATTCACTGAGATCCGGACAGCGGTACACGACCGATGCCACTTACGTTCTCTCCAAGGGCTAACACCGCCAGCCCGGCGGCTTTGATGTTGATCGCGGCGTTCAGGTCGCGGTCGTGTTCCCGGACAGGTCCAGTCGCGGACCTTGAGCGGCAGCGAGGCCAGGGTGTGACCGCAGCACGAGCAGCGTTTGCTGCTGGGAAACCAACGGTCGATCTTGACCAGCTGGCGCCCGGCCCACGCCGCCTTGTACTCGAGCTGGCGCACCAGCTCGCCCCAGCCGGCATCGGCAATGGCCTTGCTCTGGCTGCGGTTGCGGATCAGGTTCTTCACCGCCAACGACTCGACACAGACCACTTGGTTTTCGTGAATCAGTCTGTGCGTCAGCTTGTGCAAGCCGTCGCGTCGGGTGTCAGCGATTTTCGCGTGCAGTCGAGCAACCTTCAGCCGGGCCTTGGCCCGGTTCTTCGATCCCCGCTGTTTGCGGCTCAACGCCCGCTGGGCTTTCGCCAACCGGGCGGCGTACTTCGCGGTATGCCGTGGGTTGTCGATCTGTTCGCCGTCGGCGGTGACGAACAGCGCCTTCAGGCCAAGGTCGATGCCGGTCGTCCGCGGCGACACCGGCAGCGACTGGGTCTCGACCTCGCACAGCATCGAAACGAAATACCGGCCCGCGGTGTCGCGGGAAACCGTCACTGTCGACGGCGCCGAGGGCAATGTTTCACGCCCCTTCGTCCAGCGGATCACCAACGGTTCCTTGCACTTGGCGAGGAACAGCTGGCCGTCGCGAAATCGGAAGGCCGAGGCTGTGAATTCGGCCGACTGGCGGTGTTTTTTCGACTTCGTCGTCGGGTAGCCGGCGCGTTTCTCAAAGAAGTTCGTGAACGCCTGTTGCTGGTGCCGGAGGCACTGCTGCAGGGGAACGCTGGACACCTCGTTGAGATAGGCCCGCGCCGGGTCTTTCTTCAATGCGGTCAGCTGGGCACTGGCGTCCTTGTAGCCAATGCGCGTTTTCTCGTGCTGAAACGCCTCGGTACGCCAGGCCAGGATCGTGTTGTAGACGGAACGCACGCAGCCGAACGTCCGCGCCAGCAGGGCATCCTGCTCGGGCGTCGGGTAGAAACGGTACTTGAACGCACGCTTCGTCTAACTGTATGCATATCCAGCAAAGCGATCAACCCAAGATAGCCCAATCCAAGGAGAAGCGAGAACAGGGGCACCCTGCGGGCGCCACGCTATCCCTCCCCGGCATGAATGCCGAGGTTTCTCGCGCAAATCTGATGAAAAAGCTATCGCGCGTTGTCTTTGCCTATGACGGCGGATTCGCCAGGACTGCCGACGGCAAAATCTACTCCCAGGGAGGTTTCCCGGCCGAGAACTGGGGCCGCTACCTCGACTTTGCCGAGGAACTCATCGTCACCGCGCGCATGCATGACGTCGAGTCGGCTACCGGTGTGCTTTCCTCGCGTGATCGGGTTACCTTCGTCAGGGTGCCCAGCATCTCCTCGCCAACACACGTCCTGACCAACAGACCCCTGGCCAAGGAAATACTCGAGCACGAGATAGGCCTGGCGGACCATCTGATCGTCAGGCTACCGAGCGAAATTGGCCTGCTGGCCATCAGCATCGCCAGAAGGCTTGGCAAGAAGTTTTCCACCGAGCTGGTTGGCGACCCACTGACTGCCCTAGCCCACCACAAGAAGCTCTATGCAAGACTGTATGCCCCCCTGCTTTCCCTGAGAGTCAGGAGGGCCATAGCCAGATCGCGAGCCTGCATATACGTCACCCGAAGAGCGCTCCAGGCACTCTACCCATGCACCGGCCTTTCCGCTTCGGCATCGAACGTGAACATAACCCTTGCCCCCTGGCCGGACGTTCAGGAAGTCCTGCGAAAAAAGCTCAACAAACAGAGGAAGAGCTTCGGCCTGATCGGCTCGATGGTGACCGACTACAAGGGCGTCGACATTGCCATAAGAGCCCTGAGCCTGCTGATCGGCAAGGGCCATGACTGTGAGCTGCACATACTTGGATCCGGCGATCATGTCCACCTCGAGGATCTGGCAGGCAGCCTGGGCGTGGCGGAGAAGGTCCACTTCGATGGCACCAGAAACTCGTCGGCCGAGGTTCTCGAATGGCTCGATCAGCAAACCTTCTACCTCCAGCCGAGCCGCTCGGAAGGATTGCCCCGCTCGCTGATCGAAGCCATGTCGCGGGGCCTGCCAGCGGCCGGCAGTGACAGAGGCGGGATTCCGGAACTTCTAGCAGAGTCGTTCATCTTCGAGAACCTGGAGCACACCGGGCTGAGCGTCATCATGGAAAGAATGCTCGAACTCCAGCCAGACGAATACCTGAAGGCCGGCCGCAACGCCTACGAAACTGCAGCAACCTACGAAAGAAAAAACCTTGACGAGATAAGGCACAACTTCTGGAAAGAGTCACTGATCTCATAGGTGAATCATGACAGCACAAGAAATTATCCAGCAGCTCCTTCCGATGCCGATCCAGAACATCGCCATCAGCCTCTACAATACCAACCTGTACCGCAAGCGCCATACCGGCATATATACCAGCATGCGCGAATACTATGAAAACTGCTCAAGACTCAGTGCGAGCGAGATCCATGCAGAACAGCAAAGGAAGCTTGCGGCCTTCCTCCAATACGCCACGAAAAAATCCTCATGGTACTCCCCCTACAAGGGGCTGGAGCTGAAGGACTTCCCGATACTGGAAAAACGGGATGTCATCGATAATCTCGACAGGATAGCGACCATCAAGGAAAGCCAGGCTATCGTCAACCTGACCGGCGGAACCACCGGTTCATCGATGAAAGTGCTGTACACCCACGCCGACATGCAGGAGCGCTTTGCCCTCATCGACACGTTCCGGGCGGCCTACGGATATTCGCTTGGAAAAAAGGTGGCATGGTTCAGCGGAAAGAATCTGGTCCAGGCAAGAGACCTGACTCGCGGCACCTTCTTCCGTGACGACCATATCAACAGGATCCGCTTCTTCTCCACCTTCCACATCTCTGAAAAGAACTTCGATGCCTACTGGCGAGCCCTCACGGAGTTCGATCCGGAATACATAGTTGGCATCACCACCTGCGTCTACGACCTCTGCCGGATGGCACTGGAGCGCAACCTCGAGTTCAAGGGCCATCTGAAAGCCTACTTCTCCACTGCGGAAACGGTTTTGGACGTGCAAAAAGAAGTCTTGGAGAAGACTTTGGGCTGCCCGCTGGTCGACCAGTACGCTTCATCCGAGGGAGCACCCTTCATATTCCAATGCCTTCACGGCGCCATGCATATCCACCCGCTTTCGGGAATCTTCGAGGTCGTCGACGAGAGCATGCGCCCCGCCCGCGAGGGCGAAATCCTGGTGACCTCGTTCACCACCCATGGCACACCGCTGATCCGCTATCGAATCAAGGACAGGATCAGACTTGCCCCGGATGACTTCGTCTGTTCCTGTGGATCGTGCTTCCCGGTGGTCGAACACATCGACGGCCGCTCAACCGATTTCGTTCTCTCCGTGGATGGCAGTCGCATCGCTGCCGGCAATATCAGCAACTGCACAAAAGGCGTCGAAGGCATTCAGTGCTTCCAGCTCTTGCAGGAAAGGCAAGACGAAGTAACCGTCAAGATGGTCTGCTCAAGCCGCTTCGATACGCTTCAGGAGGCGAAATTCACGGACGCGCTCCGTCAACGCCTGGGAGCAGACATGAAGATCGCTATCGTCCGGGTTCCGGAAATTCCCAGGGAGCGCAGTGGAAAGTTCCGGATACTGAAGAACTCGCTGGCTATCTGAGCCGGACGAGATCGGCACAGTACCCCAGCAGCTTCATCGCACCTTTCCCCCTGAAAAACGCTCGAGTCAGCCAGACAAAGCCATGGTGACTTGAACCTCAGCCATTGGGCCTGGCTTGGCTCTGCCTCGGCCCCCAACCGGTCTGAACACGCATGAAATTCCTCCTGCTCGCCAGCTACCCCGAATCTCTGCTCACCTTTCGCGGCCCGCTACTGGATGCCTTGCTCGCCCAAGGCCATAACGTGCATGTGGGAGCCCCGGAGCTGAGACTGGGGAGCCCGATGGTCCAGAAGCTGGAGGCCCGGGGCCTGCAGATTCACAGCATCCCGATGCAGCGCACCGGCACCAATCCGTTCACCGACCTGGCGACCCTCCTCCACCTGCACAGGCTGATGCGGCAGATACACCCGGATTGTGTACTGGGCTACACCATCAAGCCTGTGATCTACGGCTCGCTGGCCGCCTGGCTGGCCAGCGTTCCCAATCGTTTTGCCCTGATAACCGGGCTGGGTTACAGCTTCCAGGGACAGGACAACGGCACTGATGAACGGGCACTGCTGGGTGCAGTGGCTGTACGGGTTGGCACTGAACCATTCGCACAAGGTGTTCTTCCAGAACCCGGACGATCAGGCCCTGTTCCTAACGAGGCAGATTCTTTCCCCCGCGATCCCGTCGTTCGTGGTCAACGGCTCCGGCGTGGATGTCGACGAATACACCCCCGCGCCCCTGCCACCAGCCCCGCGTTTTCTGATGATCGCCAGGCTACTGGCTGACAAGGGCTTGCGTGAATACGTTGCCGCTGCACGTCTGGTGCGCACCCGGCATCCCGAGGCCCTGTTCAGCCTGGTTGGCTGGATCGACGAGAACCCGAGTGCCATAGCACAGGCGGAACTCGACGCCTGGCAGGCGGAGGGCGTCATCCGTTACTTGGGCAAGCTTGACGATGTGCGCCCCGCCATCGCCGACTGCAACGTCTACGTTCTTCCCTCGTACCGCGAAGGCACTCCGCGCACGGTGCTCGAAGCCATGGCCATGGCACGCGCGGTCATCACCACCGACGCCCCCGGCTGCCGAGAGACGGTGATTGACGGAGACAATGGTTTCCTCGTGCCGGTGAAGGCGGTAGACGCGCTGGCCGAGGCAATGATGCGCTTTGTCGAAGATCCGCGCCTTGCCGTGAGTATGGGCCGTCGCTCGCGGCTGATCGCCGAGGAGAAATACGACGTGCGCCGCGTCAATGCGATGCTGATGCAGGAGATGGGGCTCCAATGAGCAAGCGTCTGTTCGACCTGATCGCTGCAGCCTGCGGGTTGCTGCTGCTCGCACCCCTGCTGATGCTGATCGGCTGGCAGGTGCGCCGCCGCCTGGGTTCGCCCGTACTGTTCCGCCAGCAGCGCCCAGGGCGTAACGGCATTCCCTTCGAGATCATCAAGTTCCGCACCATGCGCGATGCCGTGGACGAGCACGGTGAGCCGCTGCCGGACGGCGAACGCCTGACACCTTTCGGCCGCTTGCTGCGCGCCAGCAGCCTGGATGAACTGCCGGAGCTGTGGAACGTGCTGAGGGGCGACATGAGCCTGGTCGGTCCACGCCCGCTGCTCATGGAGTACCTGCCGCTGTACAGCCCCGAGCAGTTCCGTCGTCATGCGGTACGTCCCGGCATCACCGGCCTGGCCCAGGTCAGCGGCCGCAACGCCCTGAACTGGGACGAGAAGTTCCGCCTGGATGTCTGGTACGTCGACCACCAGAGCTTCTGGCTGGACCTGAAGATCCTCGGCCTGACACTGCACAAGGTCCTCGCTCGCGAGGGCATCAGCGCCCAGGGCGAAGCGACCATGCCGAAATTCACCGGCTCCAAAATGACGCACTAGGCCCGCGGGACGCGGACGCCCTGACCTCTCAGCCCGGAACCACCATGCCATGAAGATCGACGAGCTCAGCAGCAAGAACGAGTGGGACGAAGCGCTGTTGAAGGCATCCGGCCACGACTTCTATCACACCTGGGATTTCCACCAGATTTCTCGCCAGAACGGCGAAGGCGATCCGCGGCTGTTCGAGGTACGCGCGCAACACGGCGGCGTTCTCTTCCCATCATTGTCGCGCCCTATCGCAGGCTCGTCGCTGCGCGACCTGAGTTCGGTCTACGGCTATCCCTCGCCGCTGACCTACGGGCTGATCAACCGCGATGAGGTGCCCGGCCTCTGGGATGCGCTGCTCTCGCACCTGTTCCAGCGGGGCTACGTCAGCCTGTTCTCCCGTTGCCATCCCTTCCTTACCCCCGAGATCCTCGGCGAGGACACCTACTCCCCCTGCGGCCGTGTCGTCGTCATCCCCCTCGACCGTTCCGAGCAGGAGCAACGCAGCGAGTACCGCGCCAACCACAGGCGAGACATCCGCAGGCTGGAGCAGCTCGGGGTGGTCTGCCAGTCGGAAAACTCGGCGCGCAGCCTGGCCGACTTCATGGCCAACTACGAGGCGACCATGCGCTTGGTGGATGCCGCACCCTACTACTTCTTCCCGAAGAGCTACTACCAGGGTCTGCTGGCGGCAAGATCCTTCGATACCCGCATCTATTCCTGCACCCTCGGGGAGAGGGTGATCTGCAGCGGCATCTTCGTGTTCTGCGGCCAGTTCGTGCAATACCACCTCGGCGGCACGGCTCCGGGCTTCGCCCATCTGGCGCCGACCAAGCTGATGTTCGACACGGTGCGAAAGGATGCCTGCCGCATGGGCTACAGGCATTTCTGCCTCGGTGGCGGCCATGGCAGCCAGGAAGACTCCCTGTTCCGCTTCAAGGCCGGCTTTTCCAGTGAGATCCGCGACTTTCGCCTGATCCGCAAGGTGATCAACCCCGAAGAATATCAGCGGCTCTCCGCCAGCGTCGCCATCGAAACCAGCTACTTCCCCAGATACCGGGCGCCGCTCCACTGAGCGCACCAGGCCGGACTACAGGCGATTGACGCAAAGCCTGTGCCTGCAAGACCGGGAGACTGCCATGCCACATGGAATCTTCACCGTGTCACTCGACTTCGAATTGTACTGGGGCGTCCGGGACAAGCGGAGCATCGAGCAATACCGGCGCAACCTGCTCGGTGTCAGGCAGGCCGTGCCCGCGATGCTGGGAGTGTTCCGCGAGCACGACGTCCACGCGACCTGGGCAACGGTGGGCTTCCTGTTCTTCGACAGCCGAGAAAGCCTGACGCAGAACCTGCCCCGCCTCCTGCCCAGCTACGCGCAGAACGTGCTCTCACCCTATCCCTACATCCAGTCGAGCGACCGCCTGGAAGCAGCCTACCATTTCGCTCCCGATCTGCTGGACAGGATCGCAGCCTGTGGCGGGCAGGAGATCGGCACCCACACCTTCTCCCACTATTACTGCCTGGAGCTGGGCCAGACCCTCGAGCAGTTCACCGCGGACATCAGCGCCGCCGTCGCCACGGCTCGAGCCAGGGGGCTGCGCCTGGACAGCATCGTTTTCCCGCGCAACCAGTGGAACCCGAGTTATCTGGCCACCCTGAACCAGCTTGGCATCCGTTGCTACCGCGGCAACGAGCAGAGCTGGATCTACCAGGCCAGCGCAGACGCACAGGAAACCCGCCTGCAACGCGCCCTGCGCCTGCTCGATGCCTATCTGAACCTGTCCGGGCACAATACCTATCAGCTCGCCGAGTGCATGAGGGAAACCCCTTTCAACTTCCCGGCCAGCCGCTTTCTGCGCCCCTATTCGAAGCCGCTGGCAAGGTTCGAATGGCTACGCCTGCGCCGCATCAAGGCAGCCATGAATGATGCCGCCATCAACGGCAAGCTGTTCCATCTCTGGTGGCACCCCCACAATTTCGGCACCCATACCGCCCAGAACATCCATTTCCTGACCAGGATCGCCGAACACTACCGCGACCTGAACAGCAGATACGGCATGCGCTCGCTGAACATGGGCGAGATTTGCCGGTTAGGGAACAGCTGATGGAAATCCCCCAGATCCGGGTCGCTATGTTGTGCGGCAACGGACGCTCCTCGCGCATCCTTTACAACAGCCTGGCATCACTCCCGGACGTTCAGATTGCGAGCGTCATTCTTGAGAACAGCCCCCCGGCACTCGCACTGCTGCGCGGCAGGGTCAGAAAGCTGGGCGCTGCCAAGGTGGCCGGGCAACTGCTGTTCATGGCCTACAACAGGCTGCTCAGCCGGGCTTCCACCCAGCGCATCCAGCAGCTGATGAGGGACTATGGCATCAGCGATACCCCCTTTCCCGACGCAAACCTGCACCGGGTCGATAGCATCAACCACCCAGGAACCATAGACCTGCTGGCAGCCGCCAGACCCGACGCGGTGATCGTCAATGGCACCCGAATCATTGCTGCCAGCATCCTGTCCGCCGTCGCCTGCCCGGTGATCAACACCCACATGGGCATCACCCCCCGCTATCGCGGCGTGCACGGCGGCTACTGGGCGCTGGCCAGGGGCGACCGGGAAAACTGCGGGGTCACCGTGCACCTGGTCGACCCGGGCATTGATACCGGCGGGGTGCTCTACCAGGACACCATCCGCCCGGATGGTCGCGACAACTTCAACACCTACCCCATACACCAGTTAGCCAAGGCTATACCCCTGCTCAAGGCAGCCCTCGACGATGTTCGGCGCCAGCAGATACAGGTCAGGCCTGGACTATCCCCCTCCATGCTGTGGTCACACCCAACCCTGTTCGAGTACCTCAGCAACCGGATCAGGCACGGAGCGAAGTAGCCCGCCTCAGTCGTCACGCGCACTTTCTCCCTGGCCGCAGCAGCCAACTGCAAGGAGGCCACGCGTTTCAGCACTCCCGTTCCACAACAACCACAACCAGGAACCAGCCGTCAGTCCCGGCGAATCTTGCGGAGCAGGTCATCATGTTGAACACCAGCTTTTCACCATGGCCTTGTTTCACGGAAGAAGAGGCAAACGCCGTACGCGATGTAATCCTTTCCAACAGAGTCAACTACTGGACTGGCGAGGAGTGCCACCAGTTCGAGACCGAGTTTGCCAAATGGTCCGGCGCCGAATACGCCATCGCCCTGGAGAACGGCACCGTGGCCCTCGATGTCGCCCTCCGCGCGCTCTCTATTGGCGTGGGCGACGAAGTCGTGGTGACTCCGCGCACCTTCCTCGCCTCGGTGTCCAGCATCGTCAATGCCGGCGCAGTACCCGTATTCGCCGAGGTGGACCGCGATACCCAGAATATCACCGCCGAGAGCATCCGCGCCGTGCTGACACCACGCACCCGCGCGGTGGTCTGCGTCCACCTGGCCGGCTGGCCGTGCGACATGGACCCGATCATGGCGCTGGCCACCGAGCACGATCTCAAGGTGATCGAGGATTGTGCCCAGGCCCACGGCGCCCAGTACAAGGGCCGTTCGGTCGGCACCATCGGCCATGTCGGCGCCTGGTCGTTCTGCCAGGACAAGATCATCTCCACCGGCGGCGAGGGCGGCATGGTAACCACCAACAGCCGCGAGCTGTGGTCGACCATGTGGTCGCTCAAGGACCACGGCAAGAGCTGGGAGGCAGTCCACCAGCAGCACAGCGGGCCAGGTTTCCGCTGGCTGCACGAACGCTTCGGCACCAACTGGCGGATGATGGAGGTGCAGGCGGTGATCGGCCGCATCCAGCTGCGTCGCCTCGATGCCTGGCATGCCCGCCGGCTGGCGAACGCCGAACGCGTCTGGGACTGCGCTCGCCAGTTACCCGCCCTGCGTGTCCCCAGCATTCCAGCCGACATCGTCCATGCGGCCTACAAGTGCTACCTGTTCGTCGAACCGCAACGGCTGGCCGCCGGCTGGGACCGCGACCGCATCCTTGCCGAGATCAACGCGCGCGGCGTGCCCTGCTTCTACGGCTCCTGCTCCGAGGTCTATCTGGAAAAGGCCTTCGACAACACCGGCCTGCGTCCGGCCGAGCGGCTGCCAGTTGCTCGCGAGCTGGGCGAGACCAGCCTGATGCTCCTCGTCCACCCGACCCTGACCGACGCCGAGATCGAGAAGACCTGCGCAGTGCTCGCCGAGGTCATGACTGAAGCCACCTACTGATGCAGTCAAACACCCTCCAGGAGAGCCCCATGTTCAGGAGCAGGACCCCCACGGCTAACGATGCCGTACTTCCCGGCGCGGTCACTCGCGACGATTATCGCCACGACATTCAGGGCATCCGTGCCATCAGTGCACTGCTGATCGCCGTTTACCACATCTGGATCAACAAGGTGTCCGGGGGCGTGGACGTGTTCTTCGTCATCTCGGGATTCCTGATGACCGGCGTGCTGATCCGCCAGATCCATCAGCTTGACCGGATCAGGCCGCTGATCTTCTGGGGCAACCTGATCAAGCGCATCGCGCCAGGCGCCTGCACGGTGCTGCTGTTCACCCTGGTCGCGGGTTATTTCATCGTCCCCGAGCCACTGTGGAGCCAACTGATCCAGGAAACCCTGTTCAGCGCGCTCAACCTGGAAAACCTCGAGCTGATGCGCAGGTCAGTTGACTACCTGGCCCGCGAGCTACCACCCAGCCCGGTCCAGCAGTTCTGGGCGCTCTCCATCCAGGTGCAGTTTTATGTGCTGCTGCCGCCGGTGCTCATGCTGGCCTTGTGGATCGGCCGGAAGAAGGGCTCGGTATCTCGCACACCGCTGCTGCTGAGCGTCGGCCTGGTGGCCCTGGCGTCCCTGCTCTACTCGATCGTCGAGACCGCTCGCGAGCCGGTGTCCACCTACTTCAACCCTGCGGCACGGGTCTGGGAGTTTTTCACCGGCGCGCTGCTCGCCCTGCTGCTTCCACGCATTCATCTGGGACGGGGACTGCGCAACCTGTTCGGTCTGCTCGGTCTGGCCACGCTGCTGCTGTTCGGTCTGCTGGCTCCGCAGGGCAGCCAGTTCCCCGGTTACATCGCACTGATTCCGGTCGCTGCCGCCGTCATGCTGATCGTCGCCGGCAGCGGCACGGAACCATCGGTTGCCAGCCGCTGGCTGGCCAACCGCCACCTGGCAGGGCTCGGCAGGATTTCCTTCGGCGTCTATCTATGGCACTGGCCGCTGCTGGCATTCGCCCTGGAATACCTGGGCACCAGTCGCCTGGATGCTGTGCAGGGGCTGCTGATCATCGCTTTAGCGATAGCACTGGCAATGGCGACCCAGAGGTTCATCGAGGAGCCGATCCGCAACCACAAATACGCCGCCCGCCGGGTGTGGGTACCCTATGCCATCGGCCTGCTGCTGCTCAGCCCGGTGCTGGCCAGCGCCGCGACCTGGAAGTACTACATTCGCAACGTGGTGGCCGATGAGCAGGGCAGCAACGCCGCGCTGGCCGGCTCCGAAGACTTCGCTCCGGCCGAGGTGCAAATCAGCGCAGACCATCTCTCGCAGGCGCACTTGATCACCGCCAAGATGATCCTGCCGGCCTCCTACCAGGGCAACTGCCATCAGCAGATCACCCGCTCTGAGGTGATCCACTGCAGCTACGGCGACACCAGCGCTTCCATAACGGTGGCGCTGATCGGTGGCTCGCACGCCACCCAGTGGCTACCGGCTCTCGACCGCATCGGCAAGGCCCATGGCCTGAAGGTACTCAACATCACCAAGAAGGAATGCCCGTTCGGCGCCACCGAGGGCAGCCACCCCTCCTGTTTCGAGTGGAATCGCCAGTTGATCGACTCCCTGGCCGAGCTCCGCCCGCAGGTGGTGATAACCAACTCGACCACCACCACCCACCCGAAGATCCGCGAGTATGTGCCGCAGGCCTACCTCGAACAATGGCAGCGCCTGGAGCAACTCGGTATCCCGGTGATCGGCATCCGTGACAACCCATCGCTGGGCTTCGACCCTGCCACCTGCGTGGCGCGCCACCGTGACGACCTGCTGGCCTGCAGCAAACCGCGCAGCAAGTTGCTGGCCGAGCGCGACCCGTCACTCGAACACCAGGACAAACTCGACAATCTGCGCCTGGTCGACATGAGCGAGTTCCTGTGCACTGCCGAGCAGTGCCTGACCGTCACCCACGACTTCCTGATGTACCGCGATGGCCACCACCTCAACCCGCGCTATGTGCTGGCCCTCAGCGGGCGCCTGCATGAGCGCCTGAGCCAGGTCATGCCTGATGTCTTCCGGCGCTGACGACTACGCGCAGGCGCTCAGCTTTCCATGCTCAGCCTTGGACGGCCGGGGAAAATCCGATCGAGGGCCATCTCGTCCAGGGCGAAGCATTCCCGTAGCGTGCTGGCCAGCGCATCTCGCCAATCGAGACTCACCGGCAGATCACGCCCCTCGTTGAGATGGGCGTCGTCAAGCCCCTGAAATCCGCCCAGCATGCGGCCACCCCGAACAGCTCCGCCAGTCAGCAGCATCAGGCCGCCATGGCCATGATCGGTACCGCCTGTGCCGTTTTCTCGGACAGTGCGCCCGAACTCGCTACAGACCAGCACCCGCGTCCTTTGCCACTCGGCATTGCCCAGCTCGCTGCGCAGGGCAACGATCCCCTCACTCAGGCTGGAGAGCGCGCGCTCAAGGATGGTCTCCTGATTGGCGTGGGTATCGACTCCCCCTACATCGACGAATGCCAGGCTGAAGCGCGGATTGCGGCGCAACACCCTGGCCATGTTGCGTGCCATCCGCGCAAAGCCGGATGCGGCAACGGCGCCCCGGTCTGCGGCGCGCTCCATCGCCCCCTCTTCCAGGGCTGCAGCAATGGCTGCTTCGGTGGCGATCGCCTGCTCCAGGGCCACTCCGGTCGGCTCCCCTGCATGCGCCTGGCGAATGGCCTCGAGAAAGCGACCGGAGGGCAGGTTGAAGCGGCTGGTGCCGAACTGCGCCACTTCCGGCATCACCGTTCCGCGGAACACCAGGGGCACCTCGCTGGTGAAGCTGATGCTGTCCTGTTTTCCACCCAGCTCGCTGGCGGCCCTGGACATGAATCCAGAAGCACCCCGGGTGCGGCCGGTGCCCAGCTCGAAGATGTCCTGCGCCAGAAAATGGCTACGGCTGGTATCGATGCTGCCCGCACAGGCAGCAAAGGCCAGCTCGCCGCCCTGGAACAGTTCCGCCAGGGGAGCGCAGGCCGGATGGGCAGCGAAACCGCTGCTGCCCAAGGGAATCCCCCGCTCAACCACGGTCCGGGCCAGTGTCGGCCTTAGCGAAGCGAGCCGTGAATCGGCGACGGGGGAAAAGGCGAACAGCCCGTCGAGACCGCCGCGTAGGAAAATGACGACAAGGCGACCGCTGTCCTCTGCTCGAGTTTCCCAGGCCCAGGCACCGCCCAGTGACAGGCCGCCCATGGCCAGCGCAGCCTTGATGAAACGACGTCGATCAATGGCCATGTCAGCGCCTCATGAACTCGGGAGAAGACAGCAGCAAGGCGCTCTTCTCGACTAGGGAAAGCCCCCGCAGCGAGCTCCGAGTCGCGTCACGCGTGCTGCCGAGCATCTTCTGGATCCGCTCCGGATCGGACCGGCATCCCTCCTGCCCCTCGGCCTGCTGCCGGTCCGAGCCGGCACGCATCTCGGGGCTGGCGAACTGCACCCGTCCACGGGCAACGTCCCTGGCGAAGCGGATGCGCTGTGTCATCGACACCGGAGACAGCCAGTCAGCTTCCAGCATCCCGTAGCCATCGGGAGTGGTCCGCCGCATTGGCAGCTGGCCCATCTCGCTGGCCGCAGCGAACAGGGCCCTTGCATTGGTGATGGGCTGATCCTCGCAAACGGTACGGGCCACCGACAACAGATAATCGAGCGGCTCCTTGAACTTGTTCGACGCCTGCAGGGACGCCTGGAAGGCCGGCGACTCGAACAGGGCAAACAGGGTCGCCGAAATGCGCCCGCCACTCCGCTGGAAGGCGTCGGCCATGGCCGCCAGCACCTCAGGGTCCGGCTCGTCGGCGAGAAAGCGCTGGGCCAGCTTGCGGGTAATGTGCCTTGCCGTCGCCGGATGGCTGGTCATGAGGTGCAGGGCTCGATCGATTTCAGCCAAGCCTTCGCCGGGCGGGAAGTCCGCGCCGAGAAAGCGCTTTCCACCGAAATCATGCCGGCGGGGATCGAACAGGAAGAAACCCCGGCGCACGACTCCGGATCTGGCCAGTTGCTCCTCGCTCTCGTCGGCACGCGGCACGTCGGCCCCGGTGATGACCCTCGCCAGCTCCTGCACATCCTTCTGGTCATAGCCGCCCTCAACGCCCAGGGTGTGCAGCTCCAACAGCTCGCGAGCCAGATTCTCGTTGATGCCCACCCGCTTGCCGCGGCTGATCGCATGGCGGCCGAGCCGCGACTCGGGCGCCAGCGACTGCTCGTTGTCGAGGTAGATCTGCATCGCCGGGTGGAAGAAGCTGGCGCGCAGCAGCGCCTCGAAGGAGTCTTCCCGCATCGCCTGCGCCAGATTGTGGATGTAGTCACCCACCAGCAGCCTGTTACGCCCCTTGCTGACAAACACCGAAAAATGATTGAGCCAGAACGAAAGCAGTACCTCATGCCCGGGGTTGTCACTGTTCGCCATGATCAGCAGGCGGGCCTCGATCTGCGCGAGGCCATAATTGGCGATAAGCTGATGCATCGCCATGCGGGCTGCGGTGTTCTCGATGGGGGGGACCGCGCTGCCCCCGGGACCGTAACGTGCCCAGATGGACTCGAGCCGTTCACCGGCGATCCTGTCCGCCAGCGCGTCCACGGGTTCAGGCAACGTCGATACATCCCCGATCGCCCGAGTCAGGTACTGACGAGGTGTCTGCCCGATTGTCATCGAGAGCGTGCGTGGTGTTGGACCGTAGCCAAAGCGAGTGAGCATGCTCCTGGCGTGCACTTCGTTCATTGGCTGGTCCAGGTCGAGAGAAGCGGCCGTCAACTCCATCGTATGCAGCCCCATGAGAGCCATGCACAGATGAAGAAAACGCAGAAACTTCTTTTTCATTGAAAAGGCTGCCCACATACGGTGGATGAGCCGGGGGAAATACACAAAGGATCACCCTCGGCTACTGGCGATTACCGCCAATAACCATCATCGCCCTGCCACTTTTTTCTGGCGGAGCCGGCTCCCCCTCAGAATGCAACCAGTCCACGTTGGTATCCGGGGTATAGCCACTGACAATCCGGCACAGCAAATCGCGTACGTGCTGGTAATCATCCTCCCTGATCGACTGGACCATCTCGACCATCAGCGCCTGGAGTTCCTCCCACGGCATGTGGGCTTCGTTGGCGCGCATGATCATCGGGTGCTCGGTCGGCAAGACGTTGTCTCCGATCAGCAGCTCCTCGTACAACTTTTCCCCCGGGCGCAGACCGCAGAACTCGATGTCAATGTCGCCATCCGGGTTCGTCTCCGAGCGCACCGTCAAACCTGAGAGATGCACCATCCTCTCCGCCATATGGGCAATCCTCACCGGTTCGCCCATATCCAGCACAAACACGTCCCCACTGTCCCCCATGGACCCTGCCTGGATCACCAGTTGTGCAGCTTCCGGAATGGTCATGAAGTAGCGGGTCATTTCCGGATGGGTCACGGTGATTGGCCCACCACACTTGATCTGCTCGCGAAACAACGGAATCACCGAGCCGGACGAGCCCAGCACGTTGCCGAAGCGCACCATGATGAAACGGGTGCGGTTAGGCTGCGGTGGCAAGTTGGGTTCGCCATACAACACCACCGAACTCTCGCGTGCCAGAGCCTGCAGAACCAGTTCGGCCATACGCTTGGTACTGCCCATCACGTTGGTCGGACGTACCGCCTTGTCGGTGGAAATCAGCACGAAATTGCGCACTCCGGCACGCAAGGCCGACTGCGCGGTGTACAGGGTACCCAGAGTATTGTTGAGCACGCCTTCGGAGACGTTGTGTTCGACCATCGGCACATGCTTGTAGGCCGCGGCGTGATACACCGTATCCACTTTCCAGCTTTGCATGACCTCAAGCATCCGCACCGGATAGCGAACCGAGCCTAGGGTCGATACCAGTTGCACCGGCAGCTTCTTGTCGCGGATACGCTGCTCCAGCTCGATCTGGATGGTATAGAGGCTGAACTCCGAGTGATCGAAAAGAATCAGCGCAGAGGGCTCTTCGTCCAGGATCTGCCGGCACAGCTCGGAACCGATGGAGCCTCCGGCGCCGGTCACCATCACCACCTGCCCACGAATGCAGCGCTCCAGCAATTCGGGCTTGGGTGCCACCGGGTCACGGCCGAGCAAATCGGCGATATCCACGGTCTTCAGGTCCTCGACTTTGACCCGGCCGCTGGCCAAATCCGCGATATCCGGCATCGTGCGCACCGCCAGCGGATAGGCGTCGAGTATTTCCAGAATCTCGCGACGCCGTGCGCGCGACGCTGACGGAATCGCCAGCAGGATCTCCTCGGCGCCAGTTTCCTTCAACATGCGATCAAGCTGGCTCGGCGGATACACCGGCAAGCCGGCAATCACCCTGCCGGCTAGCTGCAGATCATCGTCTATGAAGGCCACCGGGCGCCGCGCGCGGCCCATGCCCAGTGCATGGGCCAGCTGGTTGCCGGCCAGGCCAGCCCCGTAGATCGCCACCTTGGGCAGGCATGACTGGGACTTGAAGGACTGCTCGCGCAGGTTGTACCAGTCTCCAGTGAAGTATTGGCGCATGGCGATGCGCAAACCGCCAATCAGCAACAGGCTTAGCAGCCAGTAGTTGAAGAGCACCGAGCGCGGAAGCAGCGCGGCGGTCTGGCCATACAGCAGGATCACCAGGGTCAGCAGCAGCGCAGAAAAGGTCACCGCCTTGACTATCGTCAACAGCGCATCGTTGCCGAACCGGCGCATCACCGCCCTATACATGCCCAAGCGGATGAACAGCGGCAAAGCCACGACCGGGGCAGCGATGAACAACCAAGCATGACTGCCAAAGGGCTGAATCAGGCTCGCATCATCCAGGCGCACATAGAAAGCCAGCCACAATGCCAGCCAGATCAGCGGTACGTCAGCCACGAGTTGCAGCAGACGTTTGTTGCCAGGGGGCAGTTTCAACAGACGATGACGCACAGAGGTTTGATGCCCACTCATGAAAGACCACCTTTGCCCATTGAGCCGTGGAGCCTTCATTCCAAGGTAGCCCACCCGGTGAAACTTCGCCGCCATTACGTCACCAACGATGCCAATCCATGTAGAATCACAAAAACCGCCACAATGCCGCCACAAAAACAGAGGACGCACGAGCGGACTTCGCCCCTTTCCTATTCATGGGCGAGTGGCCGGGATAGAGGGGAAATGCACGAAGATGACCGACTCTTCCGCGCGCCCAGCTTCGCCCAGCCGCGGTTGAGATGGCCAAAGGCTGCACCCCAGCATCGTCACAGACCCAGTCTGGCTGCCACGATCTCAGCGGGCTCTGCCGTGGAAAAAGTCGCAGAATTCGTGCAGAGTTTGCAGTCACAGCGCCTGTCAAAATGGCGCCTACAGCAAGACAAGGACGAAAGACAGCAATGAGCAGCAGCCTCACGCCCGAACAGCCGCAGCACAGTCCGAAGAGCGCCTGGTACCTGATCCAGTGCAAGCCACGGCAAGACGAGCGTGCCGAGGAAAACCTGCTCCGCCAAGGCTATACCTGCTACCGCCCGCAGCACACCCGCGAACGGCTGTTGCGCGGGCAGCGGCAAATGGTCGAGGAATCCCTGTTCCCCGGCTATCTGTTCATCCAGCTCAGCCTGCTCGACAACTGGGGGCCGCTGCGCTCCACCCGTGGCGTCAGCCGCGTGGTCGGTTTCGGCAATCAGCCACTGGCCGTCAGCCCCGACCTGATCGAGCGCTTGCAGCAACGCTGCAGCGCCGTCCCTTCTCGAATCCGGCGACAAGGTACGGATCAACCAAGGGCCTTTCGCCGAGCTGGAAGCCATTTTCCTGTCCATGGACGGTAACGAGCGCGTAGTACTGTTGATGAACATCCTGCATCGCGAACAGAAAGTCCGCGTATCGCTGTCAAGCATTCGCAAGGCCGAAGAGTAGCAAAATGCTTACAGACAAAAGGTTGCGACAAGCGTCACAGTAAACGCTTTAGTTCGACCAATAGCTGCCACAACAATTCCAGGGACCGGAAAAACGCTCACGCGTCACCTCCCCCCTACTAATCAAGCAGCCACTGACCGGTGCATGGCATACACGCACCGGTCAGTGGCGTGCGTTCAAAACGCGTTCTCAGGACTTGACGGAAAATCCTGGGGCGGTAGCGTGCCTGAAGCCCGCCAAACTCACCGCATACTGTTAACGGACTAACACATGCCCTACCCGCAAATTCTGCACCATGGCGCCGTCCACGGTGTCACCGGCTCATGCCACCAGCTACTGATGGATGACCAGCATAGCCTGCTGATCGACTGCGGGTTGTTCCAGGGCGCGGAAACCTCGGCCGACGGTCTCAACGGTGCCAACCAGCTACAGATCGACTTCGAAACCGCCAACATCAGGGCACTGATCGCCACTCATGTGCATGTCGATCACATTGGCCGACTGCCGCAGCTGCTGGCTGCCGGCTTCAAAGGCCCGATCCTGTGCAGCGAACCCTCTGCCAAGCTGCTCCCGCTAGTCCTGGAAGACGCTTTCCGCCTCGGCATCAGTCGCGACGCCAAACTGCTTGAGCGCTACCTCAAGCTCATCGCAACCCGCACCATTGCGCTGCCCTACAAGACTTGGTTTAGCATAGTCGACAATCCGCAACTGCACGCCCGTATCCGCCTGCAGCGCGCCGGGCACATCCTCGGCTCGGCCTATATCGAGTGCGACCTGCACTACCGCGTCAGCGGCGAGAAAAAACGCATCGTCTTTTCCGGCGACCTGGGATCGACACACACTCCACTGCTGCCGGCCCCCAAGTCCCCCTGGGCAGCCGACACCCTGATCCTGGAAAGCACCTACGGCGACCGCACTCACGAACCTCGCGCCACCCGGCGCAAGCGGCTGCAGGGCGTGATCGAAAAGGCCCTCGCCGACAACGGCACGGTACTGATCCCCGCCTTCAGCATCGGCCGCACCCAGGAACTGCTGTACGAACTGGAAGACATCATCCACCGGATGAAGCTGAAGTCCGCCGGCACAACGCCCTGGCCCGACCTGCCGATCATTCTCGACTCACCGCTGGCCAGCCGCTTCACCGAGGTCTATCAGCAACTGCAGCCCTTCTGGGACAAGGAAGCACTCAAGCGCGTCAGCCAGGGCCGCACCCCACTGCAGTTCAGCAACCTGCTCACCGTCGACAGCCACAGCGATCACCTGAGCATGGTCCGCCACCTGGCCGACAGCGCACGCCCGGCCATCGTCATCGCGGCCAGCGGCATGTGCAGCGGGGGTACCTCAAGGCCATGCTCGGCGACCGGCGCCACAACGTGCTGTTCGTGGGCTACCAGGCCAAAGGCACACCCGGCCAGATCATCCAGCAATACGGCCCCAAAGGCGGCTATGTCGACCTGGACGGCGAGCGCATCGACATCCGCGCAGGCATCGAAACCCTCGGTGGCTACTCCGCCCATGCCGACCAGCAAGGCCTGCTCAACTTCGTGACCCGCATGCGCCACTGGCCCACGGAAATTCGCCTGGTACATGGCGAGGATGGCGCCAAGGCGCAACTGGCTCGTGCCTTGCATGAGCGTTACCGGCACAATACGCAGAGCGTGACGATTCAAACCGGATTATAGAAATCCGGTACTTGGCCGATAAGCCGTGAAGCCGCGCCCTGCAAGGATCTAACAGCACTACAAACACAATCCACTTGCCGGTTCGCAACCGACAAGACCAACTGCTGTAAACAACGAGGAAGTTGAAATGCGTAAAACCCTTACCGCATTTTCCATCGCCCTGGCTCTGGCTTCCGGTCAGGCCATGGCGGACCAGGCTACCGCTGACCAGATGGTGAACGCAGGCGTCGTGACTGCCGCGCAGGCACAAGCTATCGCCGCAGCAACAACTGATCAGGCTCTAGCCGACGCAGTCGCAGCCTTGGTTGCCGCTGCAGCGACCCCGGAAGCAGCTGCAGCCATCGTGAAAGCAGCCATACAAGCAGCACCGCAAGCCGCTGCCGCCATCGCCAAGGCGGCCGTAGCGGCCGCACTGAGTGCCGACGTTGCAGCTGCCGTTGCCGCAGCGGCAGTGGAAGCTGCACCCGCCGAAGACAAGGCGAACGTCGCCAAGGCAGCCAATGAAGGTGCCGCTGCCTCCACGGTGGACGGCGTCGCCGCTGCCGTTGCATCTGCAGTCGGCGTTTTCGGCGGCGGCGCCGGTGGCACCGGCGGTACCAACAGCACCAGCACCTCTAGCACCCCGTCCGGCTCCGCCGGTGGCGGCGGCACTGCCAGTCAGAACTGATCCCCTCCCCGCGAGGATGGACACGGAAGACAGCCCACTGGCTGCCATTCCAGCACTTATTACCCCCCTGCTGCGGCAGGACAGGATTTCCTCAATGAGCAAAAAACCGCACTTCAAGCTGCTGGCCGTCGCCGTATCGGGCGCCGTCTGTGCCAACGCCTGGGCGCTGGACCCGCAGAGCATCAAGCTGGCCGACGGCGTGAACTTCACCCCCACCCTCAAGGTGAGCGAGAGCTACGACGACAACTTCCGTGCCGTCGACAGCAATGAAGAGTCGTCCTGGATCACCACCATCGCGCCGACCTTCGCCCTCGGTGCCGAAGGCCGCAAGAGTGCCTACAAGCTGAGCTACACCGCCGTCAGCGATACCTTTCACTCGAGCCAGGAAGACAACAACACCGACCATCACCTCACG
>LNAP01001509.1_pt1 | contig 24477 bp, 20 predicted proteins | sample 602601 | NCBI WGS metagenome assembly LNAP01 (sample SAMN02440304, study PRJNA202911) | soil metagenome | biome: Subtropical and temperate rainforests or woodlands; isolation source: soil samples (1 kg each in a 20% v/v slurry with milli Q water) were... ...
CGGTAGAGGACTTGCCGATCTTCTTTTCGGTAAGGTTGTTTGAATCAAAAGTCACATCGGCGACCTTGCCGTCACCCGCAACCCGAGTATCAAGACAACCGGCCAGGCACCACAGCACGCTCATGGCCAGAGTCGTCTGCAAACATTGTTGGCGCAATAAGAAAAGGAGATGGAATGAAAAATACTTCCGAAAAAAAATTACCTTTCCTGCACCGTTGCTGTCGGCACCAGTTCCATCGGTGGATTGCCCCTTAATAAGAACGAGGCCCCTATTGGAGAGCGGATATTCAATCACTTTGTCACCAAAATAAGGGCCAAAGTTCGACAGAGTCACGGTTTCAAACCGCAAGAGTTTTTCACGCCCGCAGCCGCCACTGTTAGTCTTTGTGCCGTCCTGCAATCTTTGCAAAGTCAGGAGGCCTTCTTCCCGTACTTTCACATGCAAGGCATTAATCGCGGTGTTGTCCGAAGGCTTGGAGGTGACAATGGTGGAATCAAGCGAAGCTTCGAGGTCGGGATTGGAGGACAATTGGTTCATGAACGACCTAAATAGGCACAAAGGGTCCATGTCCTCCGCCGGAACCACATCATTAGAAGCTGCATTAGCCGCGGCCGCTTTCCTGCGGCGCATGAGAGGATTATCTTCGGGCTTCAGCTCCACCTCGATACCACGTTCCTGAAGTTCTGCTTGTAGCACTCGCGCGGCGTACTCCTGTCCCGTTGGCACGGTCACCACCACGCGGTCGCCAGCTTCCGCTACAGTGATGCTGGAATCTGTCGGGGACGAAGCCTAAAAATTGGTAAATTAATATATAAATTATTGAAAAATATTAATTTTCCATCGCGATTAAGTCAGGAAGGGACGTACGCGAAAGATTTTACGGCCAATGTTGCAGACCCATCGCTCCACTTCCTTCCACGTCTCTGGTGGTTTGGTGTCGGCCGCCCTCGCAGCAGTGTCCACTCCAACAGAAACGCCGTGATTTCCGCGTTGCACGCAGTAAAAATATTTTTCCTGGCCAGCTTCTGCTAGGGACGTCTGATAAGGAGAGCCCACGTAGCGCAGCGTTGTTCGACCTTCACAGATCTACGAATACAAGGGAAATGAGCAAGGGAATAAAGAGAATTCAATGCATGCGCATGGTAGAAAGGCGTACCGTGTGTGGTTTGTGAAAGTGTCCACTGTAAATAGGCACGTTGATTGGAAAAGAAGAGATGTCAAGTCCTTCTTTGGAACGCATGTTGTCGTTCATAAAAGCGCCCTTCACATCAGCGTGACAGAAAATCATACTGATGCCCGGCGTGGCGGCGCCAGCACGCAGCACAGCTCGCAATACACTAAGATCCCTGCGATACGGCACCCACAGAGCGCCCATACAGATGGCTGGCTCGTCGATTATTAACATTTGCTCGAGCTGAAAGGCGGACTGAAGCGGTTTTAGACTGTGAACTTTTCCTCCAAGAGTGACCTGGTAAAGATTAAATTGCAATCAAATATATACAGAAAAGGTAATGATGTTGAAGAGAAAATATCTGAAGTACCTGATCGTGGTTGCCAGGTATCATGATGACGGGACATGTCCATCTGCGCAGGACATCGAGTACTCGATTCAAAAGTTCAACATCAAGCGACCTACGAACATGCCAGAAGTCACCCAGAAAAATTACTCCTCCTTGTCGGTTTACAGCAGCCTGGTGCACACTACTCAAAACCTTTTCACAGGTATCGATGGAATCACCTTTAACGTGCAGGTCTGAAAACACTACCCACGATTTGCAGTTTTGATGCAAAATTGATGCTTCAATACACGGCAAGTCATATCTTGCAACCTTTGGAGGGCGGCCCACTGCTTTGAAAGCAACACATGACGAGTCTAAATTTCGCTTGTTGGGGAAGTGCGGAGTACCGGCCTCTCTGGGCACGGCATTTCCATTGCCCTCGTCGTCATTCTCTTGAACAGAGACCAGCGAAGTCGGTGTGAGTGCAGGAGAACCAATCTGACTCATAACTAACACAGACAATAAAGTTCAGCTTGGAAAACGTCGGTTTGCTATAAATATATGACATAGTGGAGTTTCCTGCGATCGAAAAGTCAAGAATGAAGCTCCTGACTTTTTGTGTCGGACCAGCCACGACAACCCTTTCCAGTACGTTACACCCAACTGACCAATTGAATTGCCAACTGAACAATGTCCAAATAAATATTATGATAAAAATTTAGGCTTACAAAAGGTTAAGAAGGCATTGTATTGCCACAATATATTTAGATACTGGTACAGTGTATGTATGATGCAAGCACGACGAGATTTTGCTCGGACGTTTTATTGCCACGGCAATATCGCAATAATCAGCTCGCCGGACGCAAGCTCAAGAAATGTCCGGTCGAATATATTAGTGTGGGTCCCGACAATACAGGCAGCTCGTGAGAGCACAAGGAGGGCCGTAAATTGGGGAGTAGAAAAAGGTGGAGCATGTCCGGCGCGCTTGCCATGTGCTGTTCGGATAGAAGAAAAAGGGTCCATTGTTAGTATTTCCCTCACTCAGCAAATTAATAAACTAAAATTTTACCTGTGTACTTACGACTTGCTCGACTTGTGTTTCACAACTTGTTTCTGCAGCTTGACTTCATGACACCCCCGATTGTGTGATGAATACAGCAGCAGCACAGTGGAGTCGCGGACGAGCATCGCGACCGACTTATTCTGCACTGATGCTTTCAAACTTCACTCACCCCACTGCTCGCTCAACTCAATTCAATTCAACAGCACATCTCTACCTTGCCAGAAACCTCGAAAAATACCAACTGTGGGACCCTGGGAGATGGCTGGGCAGCAGGCAGCAGGCAGCAGGAAGGCGGGACTTAAGGAACTGAGAGGAAGAAGGCGGGGATGCAGCCGGAAAACTCCCCACAACAATCGAAGAAGTCTGCAGATCCGGAGATCAAATATATTCAATCAGTTGTCTGGAGCGTGCTTGCGCAAGAGCGGAACACAGTACGAATAAAAATAACAATGCAACCAAGCCACAAAGACAGAAAAAAAAGAGACTGACCTGCAATCGAGGCAGCAGCAAAACCAATTTCAGCAACAGACAAAGGTATGTGTTCCAAAAAGTCTGCGGCGCGGTGCTTCTTGACTCTTCGTTCTTGCCGCTGTAAAAGAAGAGAGAGAATAAAAAGAAAGAAGATAGGCTTGATTAAAAACGGAACAATGATTTGCACCAAGGCAGAAGAAATGACATCTCTAAAACCCACAAGACATGCTAAAATAAAAATGATAAGCAAAAAAATCACAACAAAGTACCTTCTCTCCTCATTCCTCGACAGCAACGGTCACTTTGGGGCTTGATGAAAGATGTGACTCTGCTCTGGTGAGAAGATCAAACCGGTGATGGTAGCCTCGTGGCCAACACGGAGGGGTGGTGGAGATAGCGGCAACTGTCAGCTGCGTCATCTGGTCGCAAAACAAAGCATTCGCTGACTCGACTCTGCAGAATAACAAGCGAGAATATTCGACAAAAGAGTCCTATTTTCCTCCCGGTGTGAGCAGTGGCAGTAGGGCCTTTGGAAGCAGCGCTTCATTGGACCATGTCAAGGGGACTGCGGCAAGAGAGGACAGGATCAAGAAGGGTGGGACGGTGGGACGTGGCGAAGGAGGCGATTCTGTTCGATCGAGTCGGCCAACTAGTGGTGAAGAGTAAAAAAAAAGAAGTCGAAAGCGATTAATTAAACGGCGATAAAAAAATGGTGCGCAGCACTCACGAGCAACGAATCAACACAACGCATCATCCACCAAAGTGAAATCAATAAAACTCACCGGTCGTTCTCTTCCAATGGAAACTTTCATGGTCACTCAAGTCGATCAACAGAAAATAATCTGGCTGAAAGGTTCTCTTGATCATGGTGAGGGTTCAGAAAATCCGCAGGGCTGGTCCTTCCTATTGTTGTCGCAGTATTGTCATCGGCAAATGCTTCTATCCACTGCTAGGATATGTAACAAAAGGAAATGACATATAACAGAGTGTCAGCAATGATTGATCAGAGAGACAAATTTTCATCATCGCTCGTGCATTCAAGCAACATTGGACCAACACAAAAAAAACACGTGAAGTGGAAAAAACACAAAAAATCACAAAAAAAAATTACATTCATGTCTCACATCTTCAGCAATAATTTTCTTCGGGACAAGGAACCACCACGTTCGTGATGGACACACGGCTAGTGTCGTTGCTCTTGCTCTGGCTGTGGAAGGACTGAGAGTGCGCACTCAGGTTGCTTGTGGACAGAACCATAATATTGGCTTCCGACACACTCATCTCTTCCTCCAGCAGGTCCCCAATGGCGGTGGGGTCCACGGTCTCCCGTCGTGCCTGACTGCACTTCTGGTGAGTGGAGAAGCCACATTACAGTGCTGAGGGCAGCACGGCAAATGTTGTCGTCGTCATCTTGACACCTCAGTGAGGTCACTCAGCATTCTTTCACTTCCTCGATCGTGAACAAGCACAGAGAATCTGAAGAGAGCTTCAACCTAAACGGTCACAAAGCGCCCAAATATTCCCACGGTGTAGCCATACATACGCAAGCAGGGCTTCGGCAGACTTATGGCAAGGGAATTGCGGCAACCGAGGACAGGATCGAGAAAAGTGGGACTGTGACGCGTTGCGAAGGATGCGATTCTACTCGGGCACGTCCGTGGACGGCGCAACGGCCGACAGTCTAGCGGTGAAGATGAAAAAAACGTAAGTAAAATTTAAGACACAAGACAGAGTCAAAAAATTATTCACAACACATTCGAGAAAGAACAAACGCAACGCATCATCCAGCAAAAAAGCGACCAAAAGCAACAAATAACTCACCAGCGGTCCATTCTCTTCTGTTATAATTTTGATGATCACCCAAGCCGACCAAACAGGAACAATAAGCAGGAAGGAATGGTTCGTGGACATGGTGAGGGCACAGAAAATTCACAGGGCGGGTTCTTCCTTTTGTTGTCGCGGAAATTGTCGCCGGCGAATGCTCCTGTTCACTGTTAAGAAATATGCAATACAACAAAGTGTCAGCAATTATTTACAAAGAAAAAAACAAATTTTACAAGCACACAAGACCAATTGACGACACACTCGCAATCAACACATGTCACATCACATCACAATAAAATCACCTTCACTTCTCCCTCCTCGACAGCAACAAACGCTGTGATACCGACCGACACACTCTCCGCGAACACATTTATTGTGCCAGAACCATATGACTCTTGTTCTTACTATTGTTCTTGTTCGGACTGTGATAGGACTGAGAGTGTGCATGTTTTTCTCCAACACACTAAATCTCGGACAGGTTTGCAAGGGCTGTGAGGTCCACGGACTCTCGTCACATCTGTGATTCTCAGCTGGGGGCGAGGAGAAGATGCGGAGGCTCACTGTGCTTCTGGCTCAGCAGGCAGTGGGAAAGGCAGCACTACAGAGCGTAAGGCGTGAGCGCGTGCAGCATCACTTCGCTGCCTCGTTCGCGGCGAACACAGAGAATTGAAGAATAACTCCAAGCAAGAGAGTCCAAATGATGGCACTGCACCGCTTTGTCACAAGGGGCAGTGACAGAACTGTGAATACACTGGAGAGCAACAGGGGAGAGCAACAACAGAGAGGTGTCATGGAGGCGCTTCGGAACCTTTTTCTGCAGCAGCACGGACATGCCAAACGATGGCAACCCGGTTCCGAACAGTGTCATCGAACACACATCATCGCTTTTTTCTTCGTGAAACCGTCAAAGTTATCACAGGAGGAGGACATAAAGCAATGAGTTCGACGCGCCCTTGGCATTGATCACAGGCCCGAGGAAAATGCGAGGCTTGCTCTGCTTGGGCCACGCGACCACAGCGACAGAACCGGTCTAAAATTTATGAACAGAGAAAGAATAAGTCAATTAGTAAATAAACGAAAAATGGAAAGCAAAGACAAATTCGCTTGCGCATTGCAGGAAAGGAAATCCGAAAAACAGGAACCCTAGACACAAATTAAACTCACAGTCCGTCAACTAAATGAAACAAAAAAGGCTCACAGCAAATATCCTCAGCTAAAAGCTCTGCGCTGCGCCAGTAGGTCAAAGGTGAACAATCTTCCTAGGTAAATTAAAGATTAGTGGACATCAGCATCTTTCGCATCAGAGACCAATTTCGTGGGCTGTAGAAAGAATGAGCAGAAAGGTGCAATGGTAAATCCACACTGTATAGCACGAATACAGAAATTATCCATAGCTCGCACCCCTGCACCAAAAAATCAACTTTATAAAATATCAACATCAAATAATATCACGACAAATGACCTTCATGGTAACTGTTTTTTCCTCCACCGCAGCGGTCGCCGTGACAATGAGCAAAAGTGTTTGCAAGTCATCACAAGCCAGTACTACTACACTGCCAAGGTATGCCGCTGTTCAGCGTGTTTTGCAGCACTGGCACGAACGTACTATGAAACATTGAATGTTCATGTCGGCGGGATGCATGGTGGCGCTGCGGTCCTCTCTGTCGCTGTCTCTGCCCTGCTGTCTTGCACCACGGAGGAGCCATTTGAGCTCCGCGGATTCATTTGCAAAGACATCACGTGGATGGAGGTTGTGCGCAGGCTTTCCCCTGACTGTCTTGATAGATAAACAGAAAGTCCACCAAAGCAACTACCAAAGCTACTTTCACTCGAAACTGGACTCTTCTGGAAGAATAGACTTCTGAAGTCAAACGAGTCGAACAGGGTCACGAAGCAACGAGAATTTTGTTGCTGTGACAGACAGTCCCCTCAGCATGAATATCTTGTTGTGTAATTCTTCAAAAGATGCAATTTCCAGCACTGCAGAAAATGCTCATGAAACTTGTCGCGAGGGCACTGCTCAGGGTGCTGGCAACATTCAGCTATGCATCCATCAGTGCAGCCACGCAATCAAAAGAAAGGGTCACCAACGGGGCGCGGAGAGAACAGCAACGTGACGATGGTTCAGGATGTCAGCTCAAGCAGACCAATATCTTGATCGGCTCAATTGTTGATGAAACCGTCCTCAACATCCAGGCAAATCATACAATGGCACCTTTCGTGGACGATTACGTTCTGTGTGGCAAGTCATTACGACTCGCCATAACCCGCTCGAAACGGTTCAATGACAGTCGCGCTTCCAACATAGAACATCAAGAGTGAGTTGACAAATGGTGCCTTGCAACGTGTAATGATATAAATCATGGACTCCTGCGAGATGGGCGATGGTGATACAGTCATTAACCCTTTCCGCACTTTCTCACGAATTAGCGTGTGCACACACAGGCCAGCAGGTAAAACATGTTCAGAACAAACTAATAAGTATGATCAGAATTGTATTTTATACAGAAATGTACGTGTAAAGCTAAAATGATACAGCTGCAGTACTACACAGTCCTGAAATAATTATACTCAAAATATATCGTTTGGGAAGTTAAATCTTGTGCATCACACTGAACTCTTCACTTTGTACAGCCACGCTTTTCGACGCATTTGTCTCCGTGAGCTCCAGGCCATGCCTTAATTCACCTTGAACTTTCTTTTCATTGTGAGTGGCGTGATAACTGTATGCACAGACAATACCAAACAAACCAACAGGCAACAGCGGTACTACAACCAAAACCCACGCTGAGGCTTTTAACCCCTCTGTGTCACCCAACGTGTCGAACAGAAACAATGTGTAGAACGCGCAGCAGTAGCATACGATAATCTTCACCGCCAATTGCATCTGCTCGCGCGTGCCGACCCCCGCGCACTCTGCGTTAATCACTTGCAGGTATCCTAACAGCTGCGCGTCCACCGCCTTTTGCACAAAGCGCTGTACCTTAGCACGAGTCAAATACACAATAGAAGCAATCGACACAGCCATGGCGAGGGCAACAGGTGGGAAGATGGCACCAAAGGTCAACAATATACCCAACTGAGTGAACAAAGACACAAGAACGCTCTTGGCTCCAAAGAAGGATCGCTTGTACACAGAATCAACACTCGGAACATTCACAGAGGGTGGTTTGAGAATACTCGGTAGGGACCACGCGAGGCAGCGGTGTAAGAGTGTCTTGTCCAAAGATCGTCCATACAACCATACCGTCGTCTGCTGAAGAACAGGTTGAACAAACACACTAGCGATAGACATATACACAAACGCAGGGGCGTAGGAGGTGATGAAACTTGAACTGCACTGGTAACTATAGTTGAACGGTGGTGTAAACCGGAATGACTCAACTCGGTACTCTTTCAAGCACTCAGATGCCGTGCGGAAAAAAGAGCAAGTAGTGAACAGATATTCCACGGTTTCTGACTCGGGAGGAGAAAGTAGTGCACTAAAGCAGTTAGGGTCGATGGCCATCACGACCAAACAGGGAATAGCAATGTTATTGAAAAGCGCGACCAGCAATTGCAGTGTGAAATAGTTATGCCGGTGATTGTTTGATTGTTCATGCGTATCTGGGAGATAATAAGCATCTAGTTTGCGCATCATATAAGGCGAGACTTCCATACTCCATACTAGTTTGAATATAGACAATGCTACCTGTGCAACGGTCTGAGCTACAGAAGACTCGTACAGAACGATGAACACAAAAGCAATGTTAATACCCAGCACCACCACTACATTCGCTGACGAATAGAGAACAGAGACATAGCGCAGGGCAACCACAGTTGCATAGTCATCCTTCTCTGCATGTTCAACTTCGGATGTTTGTACACGTTGTATGTATACGTAACTGATACACAGCAGGAGGGCGAGTAGCACCATTGTTAAAGCAAACGCTGTTCTACCGTTGGTATAGATCGCAGACACGGCGTATGCGTACTGATGTGTATGCGTGCCACTATAGTGGCTGATGAGCAGATAGTACGGAAGCAGCACCAGCAGACAGAACGCCGTGCAATATCCGGCTACTTTGTAAATGTCGCTGTACACGCTCAGTACAGAGCAAAGGTGCGGCATCTGTGTTTTCCACAGCTCTGGAATCTGAATCGACCATGTCATAGTGCCATTACTATGGTAAGTACGCCAATACACGTACAACAGAAACGCTACCGCGACTGTTAAACCAAGCCAGAGATAGATCGACAAGTTGAATGAGTTCGAAGCACACTCATACGTCTCTAGGTCGCTGTCATGTTGTGGTAGATCGGTTTTGTCATAGCGACACTGGAACAGATTGCCTGCTAATACCGTCAGGTCGGTCATTTGCTTTATAGAGTTGGGCAATTTACCCGAAAGTCGGTTGACTTCCAAGGTTAGTCGAGGCTTCAGATCCTTTCTAAGGGTAGTCGTGTTAATCAATGACTCGAATTGAAACAAATGCGTCAGATTCCGTACAGGGGTACGATCTAACCTTTTGCTGAGCTCACCGCTGAACTTATTATTAGATAAATCAAGTAGTGACCAGGAATGATTTTGAATCGCACTGGGAATCACACCGCGGAGCTGGTTGTGGCATAAATCCAACTGAATCAAGGTCTTGTTGTTGACTACCCAGTCGTCACTCATGGTATTGGACAATCGGTTGCTTGACATAAGCAGTGTTCGTATCTTTGGAAGCGTGAGCAAGCAGCGCGGCAACGTACCTTCGAAAGATCGACTCGAGGTACACGTTGTACCAGTCGACAGCCCATAGAGCACCAGGGTAATCAGTTCCGTCGCCTCACAAATGTTGTCCGGAAAAGTACCATGTAAACATGCACTGGAGATGCCCAGGGAGGACAAATAAGGTAGCTGAAAAAACACCGCAGGTAGTTCGCCCGTAAATGCATTACCGTTAAGTTGTATGTCCAGGAGATTATATTGCGATGGGTTCACAATATGCGCCAAGGGCCCGGTGAGCTTGTTGTCTTGCAAGTTCAGCGCTACTAAATTGGATAGATTCTGAAAGGTGGCAGGAACTGTACCGGTTAGTCGATTGTCTCTCAAAAACAAACCAGTGAGTGTTCCCAGTTTCCCGATAGTTCGAGGCAATGTGCCACGGAGTCTGTTTTTCATAGCAGAAAAGTAATCTAGTTGGTACAGTGAACCAATAGCCTGTGGAATCGTACCGGTAATAATATTACTGGATATATTGATAAAGCGAAGCATAGTGGCGTATCCAATCGTATCGAGTACTGGTCCAGAGAGTAGATTGTCTTGCATTAACACCTCCACTATACTTGTGTTCCACAGAGATTGCGAAATAGTACCATGCAGATAGTTCTTGTTTATATCAAATACCGCCAGATCATGCATGTTAATAAAGATATCCGGAACGGTCCCGGTGAGGTGGTTGTACGAGACACTCAGAGTCTTGATATGCGTGAGGTTCACCAACGAGTGGGGAATTGTTCCGTTGAATTTATTGTCGGTTAGTGTTAAGGCTTGTAGACCAATCAGGTTGCCGATATCATTAGGAATAGTGCTAGTTAGAAAGTTGTACCCCAAAAAGATTTGTTCAATCTCAGTCAACTCTTCAATGGATTTAGGAATGGAGCCGGTTAGGTAGTTGTTGCCGTGTAGTAACGCAATCAATGCTGTGTTCCCTATCTCTTCAGGAATCGTCCCACTGAGGTTGTTCGAACCCAACGCCAGAGTTGTCAAGCTATGCAGCTCTTTCATGGAAGGGATCGCGCCATTTAGGTTGTTTTGAAACAATTCCAGAACTTTGAGCTGGGTAAGATCTCCCACTACATGCGGTATTGTGCCCTGCAGGTCATTAAAAGTCAGATGGAGAAGTTGCAATTGTGTAAGATTGCCCAGAGAGTTTGGTAGGGTGCCGATCATGTTGTTGCCACTAAAGCTGAGCTCTGTGATGTGGCTGTTGGTACCCGATACAACACAGGTTAATCCTTGCCAAGGGGTCGAGCAGGGGTCAGAAGAATCAGTGAAATTCCAAGGATACCCGTAATCCGTGAAAGGGTCATACCAGGTCCACTCGCCGCCGTTGGTAGCACGGTAGAGGTCATAAAGAGCAGAATACTCCGAGGGTAACAGCTCTTGACTAAACGAGAAAAGAGAAATGTTACGACGACAGAAGAATCATCACGTGTAAAGAGTATCGCACCTGAGTGTAAGAGCAACAAGGCAAGCAATGCAAAACAATGACAGCACCATTGTCATTAGAGGCGTTGTGGTCCAGCAGTTGGACCAAATAGGTGTGGCTACAGTGTGTAGCCAAAATCGACTCTGAACTCATTTAAAATGAGAATGTTAACGAAACGGTCGGCCCACAAAGATCACGCATTGGCGTGTGCTCCGGCATTCTATTTCTTTATAGAACCCTCCCAACCGATGTTTTTTGCCTGGTCTATTTTAAGCCTTTGGGTGGCGTTGATATCTTCTGCAAGGTAAAAAATGAACTGAACTAAATACTTAAAAACAGAAACCTAAAATCGAGCACGTATACCTTTACCTTTCTTCAGCTCATACCAACTGAGCGCTTTGGAACTTCCAGAGTCCGAGTATGCTGCCTTGTCTGATCTTTATTTTGCTACTGATGGAGTAAGATGGCAATGGCAGACACCATATGTATTAAATGGTTATCCATGGACGTTTGAAAGTCCTGTCAATCCTTGCACTGATTTCTGGCAAGGAGTCACCTGCACTACAAATTCAGGAAAATATCACGTTACCGAGCTCAGTTTGGATAGTCTTCGTCTCCGTGGTCCCTTACCCGGCTCCATCTGCAATCTAACAGAGATTCAAAATCTCAACCTCGAAGATAATTCTGTCGACGGCACCATTCCTGCCTGTATTGGGACATTGACATTTCTCACCGAGATATACCTCACAGGAAATAAATTAGAAGGAAGCATACCGGAGTCGTTCCGACAGCTCTCTCAGTTGGAAATGTTGTATCTGGACAGCAACTCCCTGAACGGCACAATGGATGTCCTGTGTGAGATGAAATCCCTCCAAGAAATATCACTTTACAAGAATCGGATTTCTGGCACCATCCCTGATTGCATTGGGGCTCTCAATCTACTCACCAATCTTTATTTGGACTATAACCCTATGAATGGAACCATCCCACCAAGTTTGGGCAACTTAACACAACTAGCACAACTCAACCTGGAAACACTGCATCTCACCGGCACTATTCCTCCCACGTTGGGCAACCTCACGAACTTGATATACCTTTTCTTATCCAGTAATAATCTGACCGGTACGCTGCCTGACACGTTAGGAAACCTGCTCAATCTGAATCAGATATCGCTAGAAAGCAACCGAATTTCTGGTACCATACCCACTTCTTTTGGCCAGCTGCGCAGACTGGAAGATATTTCAATTGGAGACTGCTTTCTCACAGGCTCCATTCCCAGCGCTATCTTTGATATGCGTATTATGCTATATTTGGAGTTGGGTATTAACCATTTAACCGGATCGATTTCTGATACAGTTGGGAACATGAATTTACTCGTGGAAATTAGTCTGGAAAACAACAAACTTACTGGGCCGTTCTCCAGTTCCCCGATTCCCTGTTTAATCTGACCCATCTAGTGAACATCTTTCTTGGCGACAATCAACTAACGGGGTCCCTTCCCAGCGTGATTAGCAAACAGCCTAAGCCGATTAATTATTTCCAGATTAATAACAACCGTCTCACAGGAACCATCCCCAGCACCATCGAATATCTTGTTGGGGTCTTTGAAATCAACTTTGGGTACAATCATCTACAAGGGACCATTCCGGCTACTATCGGAAACATTCGTACTTTAGCTGAACTCGATTTAAGTAACAACGATATGACTGGATCCATTCCGAACAGTCTTCAGAATCTATCCGATTTAGCTGTACTGTCACTCCAGGGAAACCGGCTAATTGGTCAGCTAAACAATTTTGTTAGTCCTTTACAAGATAGAATGACCACCATACAGCTCGATAACAACCAATTCACAGGGGAACTTCCAGCAGTGCTGTTTCAACTACGAGGTCTGATCTCTCTGAGCATTGTAGGTAGCTGTCTGCACGGCACATTACCACCGAATGTCTGCAACGCTACTCAACTAGAAGCACTGATACTCCAGGGCCTGACTACGGGTGCCTCTTGTCGCAGCGCAGGTATACCCTCCATGTCGTTACACACCACACCTCAGTTCGAAGGCTCCTTGCCTTCGTGCCTGCTGTCGATGCCACGGTTACGTACTCTGTTACTGTCCAGTAACGGTTTCACTGGCCAGATAAATGATAATAATATGGCTCTTGGGCGGGTACTTTCGCAGCTGGACTTGTCACACAACTTGCTAAGTGGACCTATTCCAGATACTATTCAATACCACAACTGGTCTGTGCTGGATCTCTCACACAACAAGTTGAACGGCGTAATCAGCCTCCCGCTCAAAATATCACCATTGCATGTGTACATTGAGAACCAAACGCAACTCACGTTCCATCCTTCGTTATATCTCGACACGAACCGTCTGTCGGGCCCGGTGCCCTATTCAGTGAAACAGCTACAAAGCAACCTATCAGTACTCGCAGGAAATCTTTTCCAGTGCCGCTATGACAAAAGTGATCTACCCCAACATGATAGTGACGTCGATGAATACGAATGTGCTTCTAACTCGTTCAATATAGCCATCTATCTGTGGCTCAGCTTAACCCTTTTCGCCGCTGTGTTTATAGTCCTGTACTATCGGTTGTACAGCGCACCCGCTGAAAGCTTTAGAGTTTCAAGGGTCAGTACAGCAGGTCCGCTGTCTGCGTTGGGACATATATCAGACCTGTTTGCAGTATACGAAAGGCTTTATAAAGTCGTTTGGTACTGTACTCTTTTCTGCTTGGTAGCACTGATGCCATACTACACAATCATAACTCAGTTTAATAGCACACACACGCATACATATGCATACGTGGTGTCAGCGCTGTACACAACCGGGGTAGCACCCTTTGCAGTGACCATGGTGCTGCTCTTCCTACTGCTCATGATTGTAGTGGTCTATTTCTTCCGGAGGTGGCACACAGTCCCGCATATAAATTCAGCCGTTTTATATACTTGGCGACAGTTGTGTACAGTCGGTGTTGTATTTGCAGCGTCCAATACAACCATAGTGCTGGGATTTAATGTACTCTTTGTGTACATTGTGTTATTCCAAAGCTCTGAAGCACAGACTGTTGCGCAGATTGCTCTTTCGGTGTTTAAATTAGTCTGGAGCATGGCCGTGTCGCCATTCATGATGCGCAAAATAGATGCCTATTTTCTGCCGCAGAGCAGCGACCCTACCAGTGATATTCGTCCAAACTACTTCACTCTACAATTGCTCGTTGGGCTGTTTAATAACATCGCTATTCCGTGCTTAGTGGTGATGGCCATTGATCCCAACTGTTTTGGAGACATTTTCTTACCCCCTGGTACACGCACTGTCTATTATCTGCAACCAGTGTGCGAACGGAACGGCTTCCTAAACCCGTGCCAGTTTCAGTCTGTCGACATTACTTCAGTCAGTTTCACTCCGCCGTTCACTTACAGCTACCAGTGCAGCGCGAGTTTCATCACCGCCTACTCACCTGCCTTTATCTACATGTCCATTTCGAATGTGTTTCTTCATCCGGTGCTGCAAACTGTGTTGCTGTATTTACGCAGTCGCACTGCTGATCCTAGTGTGGTTCATAAATTATTGTCTAAGTTGCTGCCGCGGTTGCTCCGGCCGCCTACCGCAAAGGCGTACCAGAAGTGCTTGGAGAACAAGCGTCCTCTGGTAAGCGGTGGCGATGTGATGGTAACACTGTTCACCCAGTTTGGTATCTTGCTGACCTTTGGAGCCATCTTTCCGCCTGTTGCTCTGGCCATGGCCGTGTCCATTGCTTCTATTGTTTATTTAATGCGTTTCAAGGTGCAGCGCTTTGTGCAAGCGGCAGTGGACGCGCAGCTGGTAGGCTACTTGCAAGTGATTAACGCGGAGTGCGCGGGGGTCGGCACGCGCGAACAGATGCAATTGGCAGTAAAGATCATTGTGTGCTACTGCTGCGCGTTCTACACATTGTTTCTGTTCGACGCACTGGGTGATGCAGAAGGATTTGCAGCCTCAGCTTGGGTTCTTATCGTTGTGCCGTTGTTACCAATTGCGGTGTTTTTGGTTCATCAACTGTTCTTTATGCCTAAACAAGCTATCGCTGAAGGCGACTCACCAGCGGAGCCGGCAGACGTTGAACTAAAAGAAATTAGACTGAACGAGAAGCGAAATGCTTCTTGTGAAGACGGAGAGGGTGGTGTTCCGTCGCAATTCACTGTCAATCCCATTCGCCACAATGTTATGTAAATAATTAAAACTGTACATGCGCGCAGGCTCTCTTTTTATGCAGATTTAAGCAGATTTCAATGGCAAAACAAAAAACAAAACAATTACTCCGGAATAAGCTCGCAGATGCCATTGACACAGGTCTTCAGCTTGGACACTGGCACCAGCAGGGCCACCAGATCAGTCAGACAGTGTTGCTTGGGCGGGCGGAACAGCACCGCCGCTGAGGCGTGTTGCAGGTACACTTCGTCCTCAAAGCACGCAAATACCACGTCACTGCACGAACCAAGCACACTGTGGCAGGTGCTGTCCCCCAACGCATAGGCACTCTTGCCCTCGGTCGGCACGGCGCACTCACACAGCAGCAGCACGTTTCGCACCTCGGCGAAGAAGTTACTGGGGCGCGAAGCAGTGCTCTTCTTGGATTTACTGACGCTGGAGGTGCTGGATTCACTCTCGTCCAGCGCCAATTCATCATCTTCGTCCGAGGCTTGTTGCTGTGCCCAAGAGATGTCTTCTTCGAGGTTGCGGTGCAGAGCCCCGACTAACTGGATGGGCAGGTTGGTGAAACGCTTGTGGAGCAGCAGGCCGGTGCGTGCGGCGCCTCCACTGGGGGCAGAAGCAGTGGAGGCAGCACTGGCTGCAGTAGGGTTAGGCAGACAGTCCTTGAGAAGCTGTAATTCTTCATTTGCCTTGGTGCGCAGAGACTTCTCCAAACAGGCAGAAAGGGAGTTTAGAATGGACGTGACCGGTGCCACTTTCTGTGAGAGAAACATTATTGATAAAAGTACAGGAGCGGTCCGAACAAAGTGAGTAAACAACTACGTTACAATTCACAACAAAACAATTAATAAGATGTGGATTTACCTCAACTTTGCGGCAGGGCAGGACCGTTGCAAAAGCGAATGAATCTTGGCCACCCTCACAATTAACCACCGTGCCAACGATAGCTAGGAATCATTGAAATACAGCGGAGTGAGGTACAGATGAATCAATGACTACGATGCAAACGAAACAGGTGGTTGTGAGATAGCTTGACTTACTCTGTGCTGTGATCACGGTTGCCAAATTGTACGCTTCCGTGGGATTAGCAATAAACTTTCGGAGCATGGTGCAGATGCCTTCCGAATACTCCTCCCGCATGTCATTGAACTCGAATGTGTAGTCTTCCATCACGTGCTCCAAATTACCGTCGAGGCTGATGCCACCACCTTCTTCGCTGCCTTCATCGCTATCCTCATCGTCCGATCCAGCATCTGACTCAGCAGCATCGAGCTCTTGTTGCTTCTCCAGAGACTTCCAATCCACCGCACTCTTCTTCTTGGTTGATTTCGCCTCCTTTTTGTCGTCCGATTCGGATGTAGCACTCTGTCGCTTTCCCAGCGACGAGTATCCAGAGCTCGCGGCAGAGTTGGATGCGTGCTTGTCTTGAGCCAAGATCTTACGCAGAGGTTGAAGCTTCTTTCCCATTCTGTGCTACTGTAAGTAAGTTGCAGCAACTGGTCAACTGGTCACGTCCGCACCTATGTAGACACCGACTTAGTCTTCTTACGGATTTAATACGGCTATTGCATTCTTTCCCCAATTTCCAAATAGAAAAAGCATTTTAAACCCAAGTTTGGTCCGTCAGAAGTGTTAAAGAACCTTCATAGGATGGACCAATGAAGTGAATGCCGCCTCTTTCAACAGAAAGTCCATGCCCAACGGTTATTGCCGAGTTTCAAGGTTTAGAATTGGTCAGGTGTTGCTACTGTTTGTATTTTTAGCCCACAGTAAAGTCATGTCACTTTGTGCATCACGCTCCATGCTCCGGTTGCGGCAACATTTGGGACGAAGTGTTCACCGTCCAAGTCATATCTTCCCTGCTCCAACTTCAATCCAGAGCGACTCAAAACGCAATATTATGAGAATGGCTTCATCTTTCTCTTATAGCGAAGTGCAGGATGGAAGACAATTCTTTCACAAACCAGAGTCAGTACGGGACTATTCACAATTCTCCGAACCTGCATGCATCAAAGAATACATTCCAAGTGTCACAGGTGACGACGCTACTGGTGTTTCTGACAGCACAATTGCGCAAGACACAATAACCAATGTGGGACCGAATGACGCTAAACAGACAGCAGTGGTGGGCAGGAGAACGCGCGTCCCAGCCGTTGCTCCTCTGAGTCCCGAACAATTGAAAGCGAATGTGAACCGTAATGTCCAGAACGACTGGGACTATGTCTCCTCTATCCCTATTGATCCAGAGGAAGTGTTACGGCGTTCCAAGGAACAAAGTGTTTTGACAAGTAAGCTCTTAGTATAAAATGTTGAGGACGCAACGTTTCAGCAAACAATTCTAATTTTTGACTACCACTTGCTACTATTCACACTTTTGTTGCCCATCATTATCTTCACTGCTTCTATATAGCAACTACAGGGTCAGACCTGGAATTGACCTTTGTCGGCACAGCCTCGTGCAACCCTTCACAAACCAGGGGCGTGAGCTGTGTGGCCCTTCGGAATGACCAAGACATCATGCTCTTTGACTGTGGCGAGGGCGCGCAGGTAATCACTCTCTTTTGATGCATCTTTCGATTTTTGTCTGTATAAAAATGCATATTTTGTAGTAAAGAGCTTAGCTTTAATATACGTGTCATCCTGTTCTTTCTTTTAATTCTTTCCTTTGCAGTTGCAGTTAATGCGTGCTTCGATCAAAATCAGTCGTATCAAACGCATATTCGTGACACACCTTCACGGCGACCATGCTTTTGGACTCGCCGGTGTATTGTGTATGATTGGGCAAGCGCTTCACAACCAAAACGTAAGTTCCTTTGCTTTACTTTTTTGTTCAATCACAACTTCAGGATGTTCATGACTTTCTTGTCAAGATTTTCCTTTTGTAATGTGATTTTCAACTTTTGTTCTTCAAAACAAAATTGACTTGTTAATAATGTTCTATTTCCCATATTTTACACAGGAGAAATTGGTCCAGAACGGGTACGGCGGGTCGGCAGGACCGACCGAACCGGTTGAGATTTACGGACCCGAAGGAATCAGAGACATGGTGCGCGCCGTCGTGCAATTGAGTTATAGCATGATTGTGCCTTGTCATAGGATACACGAGTTGAAAAACATACCCAAACCAAAAGGTGAGTTTCTTATTGACGGATTTTTTTGGTATGAGCATTATAGTAACAATGTGTTAGAAACACATTAGCACTATGTTAAACATTTCTTTACAACTGTTTCACTGAATTGAGTGTGTTTGTTTTTGGTTCTATCGCTGCAGGCATTCGTCATGCCTCTCCCACCAAAGTAACCACTCGAATGGATCCGCGCTTCAACGAGTTGGAAGGTGGCCGGGACATATTTCCCGACGCCCAGGGCCACTACCACCTGTACACCGACAAGCAATTCACGGTGAGTGCGGCAAGTATGGTGCACGCCATCCCCTGTGTGGGCTTCGTGGTCTCCGAAATCGACAAACCAGGATCCTTGCGTACCGAAGTAGTCGAGCCTATCATCCTCGCCAACCAAGAGAGTTTAAACACCATTTACGCGCTCGAAGCTCAGCGCGCGGAAGAAGCTGAAGCGAAGGAGCGCGCCACAAAATTGAACCTATTCGGGAAAGTACACAATTTGGGCAAGTTGATCAAACCCAAAAATGGGAAGCAAAAGTTACCCGTGCATTGGCGTCATGTCTACAAGGATTTAAAAGCGATGAATCCGGATGATGTGTTCCGGTTTCCGGATGGGACGGTGTTGAAAGGAAGCGAAATCATGGATCCGCCAGTGCCAGGCAGAAAGGTTGGTGTATTTTTCTCTTTGTGTATTGTTTATATTTTGTGCTGACTCTTTTGTATGCCGATCATTATCTTTGTACAGTCGTCTTCATACACTCAGTAGATTTAGTTCCTTTATCCTAACTTTCCATACATCTTCAATTAATCTCCTCCAGATCGTCTTTATGGGTGACACTTGCTCGGGCGAGTACATCGAGAAACTCGCTAAAAACTGCGATGTGTTGATCCACGAAGCCACCAACGCGTATTTTCCCGGCCTGTCCCGTTTTGACACGCAGAAAGAGTTGGAAAACAACACCAAACGTAACGGTCACTCGACCCCCGAGATGGCCGCGCAGGAAGCGCACCGCATGAACGCCAAGGCCTTGCTGTTGACGCATTTTTCGACGCGTTATTCAGGCGATGCGTCGGAAGAAAGTATCACGGCGATGATGCAGATCGAAGGCATGGCGAAAAGAGCGTATGCAAATATGCTTCCTTCTTCGCACACTGTGAGCGAAGGTGCTGCTCCTCAGGCGGAACCTTCTATTCCGATTGTAGCGGCGTACGATTTCATGAAATATCCGGTGTATCGAAAGGGGTCGCATGAAAAAAAAAGACTGAATTGCGTTGAACAGCAATAAATTTACGTTCTACATTTGTAAATGTAAAACAACTGAAGCACTGTCCAACTATTTGCCTTTTTGCGAATTTGGAATTTCGGACACACGATTGAAACGGTCGAACCCTTGCAGCAGCAGCAGCCAGCAGCAGAGACGATTTAGATCTTTCTTTTTCTTACAACCGCTCCACAGAAAGTATCGCCAACATGCTCCATTTACCTATTTTTGTCAGCTGTTTGCTACTTGCATCCATCTCTAGGTACGATACTTTAGTTATTTGTAAATTTATTGGCTGTGCTGTTTACAGCCTTTTTTCCCCCACCCAATGATTCCTTTCTTGCAGCTATGCATACTACAACCCAAGCGCTTTGGAGTTCCCAGAATCAGAATATACTGCGCTATATGATTTTTTCAATGCAACCGATGGTGCAAGTTGGAACTGGAAGAAACCGTATGCGACGAATGGCAATCCTTGGACCTTTGCAACCCAGTTAAATCCTTGCACTGACTCTTGGCAAGGCATCGTGTGCTCGGTAAACTCAAGCACATTTCACGTAACCCAGATCGCGTTGGCTTCATTTGGCCTTCATGGGTCGCTTCCGAGCACGATTTCGAATTTGACAGAGTTGCAAGTGTTAGACCTCGTTCAAAATCATTTGTTAGTGGGCACGCTTCCTTTTTCCATCGGCGATCTCTCTAACCTACGGCGTCTGGAGCTATCTGACAACAATTTGCGAGGAACCGTTCCTGCAAGCTTAAGCCAACTGCAACAGCTTCAATCGTTCCAGCTTGACGCCAATAAATTCAATGGCCCTTTTCCAGAATTCTTATGCGGTTTGACAGTGTTGGAATCTTTGACTGTGAGCAGCAACCACTTCACCGGGACAATTCCTGATTGCATTGGAAATCTACAGCATTTGAAATTTTTGGTGCTGGATGGTAATCTGTTGAAAGGCACGATTCCCAGTTCTATTGGCAAACTATCCCATCTTGAGCGATTGTCTATTCAGCATCTTCACCTCACCGGGACAATTCCCGCAGCAATCGGCAACATGTCACAATTACTATGGATGTATGTGTCGTACAACCAGCTCACCGGTACGATCCCAGATACGATATATAACATGTCGAAGCTGTATAGCATCGGTGCTACCGACAATGCGCTCTCAGGCACCATTTCACCCTCCATTGCGCAACTTGTGCAGCTGAACACTATCACCCTCGACTTCAACCACTTTACCGGACCGCTTCCGGAGAGTTTATTCACTATTCAGTCCCTGTTGGAAGTAACACTGAATGGAAACGCCATTACTGGTACCATTCCCGAAGGTATTGGAAAACTACCGCTTTTGGATTCGCTGGACTTGCGGTCAAATCTGCTCACAGGAACACTACCTACCGATGTGTGGAACAGTACTAGTTTGGTCAAGTTTCTTCTGTCAAACAACTCCTTGTCAGGAACGCTTCCGAATTACGTAGCACCAAATAATACGTTTTACTATGTAGTCCTGTCCACCAATCGTTTTACCGGCACGCTTCCGCGTTCTATTGCCTCTTTCTCGCAACTCTACGAGCTGGCACTGGGTGATAATCGTTTTATGGGTTCTATTCCTTCTTTCCTTGGGAATCTGAGTACTTTGGAAGAACTCGATTTAAGTGATAACGCATTTACGGGATCCATTCCATCGACCATTCAGTACTTAGGAGCATTGAACATACTTTCGCTGCAGGGCAATCAGCTGCGCGGAAGATTAGACAACATAGTAAGCACGGAGCAACTTAGTCTTTCCAGCATAAAGCTCGATAATAACGAATTCACAGGAGAATTGCCAGTTATCCTGTTTCAACTACCTGCTCTGATCTCTCTCAGCATTGTAGGCAGCTGTCTGCACGGCACTTTACCACCGAATATTTGTGATGCTGCAAAACTGGAAGCGCTGATTCTGCAGGGCCTGACCACGGGTGCCTCATGTCGCACAGCGGAGCATGCTTTTGGTGGGACTATTCCCCAGTGTTTGTTGTCGATGACTACACTGCGAACCCTTCTCTTGTCTAGCAACAGCCTAAAAGGGAAAATCGAGTACACTAACAATACCATAGGTAGCACTCTGTTGCAACTAGACTTGTCGCATAACTTGCTGACTGGTTCTATTCCGGTTAGTATGCAGAATCATACGTGGTCACTACTGGATCTGTCACACAACAAACTATCTGGCGTGCTAAGTACGCAGCTACATGCGCTGCAACTTGTTTACCTGGTTGGCAATCTAACAACATTGACTGCATACCCGAAATTGGCGCTTGACACGAACCGTCTGTCGGGCCCGGTGCCTAATACGGTGAAACAATTACATAGCAACCTATCAGTACTCGCAGGAAATCTGTTCCAATGTCGGTATGATAAAACCGACCTACCTCAACATGATAGTGACATTAGCACTTATGAGTGTGCTTCGAACCCCTTCGATTTATCGATGTACACATGGCTAGGATTTGTACTCACCAGTGCCGTCATATTGTGCATTTATTTGCTTCATGGTCGCAAAAATACTGCTCAAAAAGGGTCTCACGATTCGTTCCAAAACATGCCAAATGTGTCTTCAGTCTTCGATTCCCAGTCGGTCGTCAACAAAGTCTCCTGCTACGCTACTATATTCTGTCTCGTGGTGCTGCTGCCATACTACGCTATTCTAAGCTTATATGGTGGAACGCATGCGCATCAGTACGCGTATGTCTTATCTGCTGTTTATACTAGCGGTGTGATTTCGTTTACACTCACTTTGATACTGCTCGCTTTATTGATGTGTCTTGTATGGTGGTGTATTCAATCTACAGCAATCACGATGGAGACCAAGGAAGTTACTGCGTTACATCGTGGTACCAATAAGCATTATTTGTCAGTCTGTGCGGTGTATGCTCTTACTAATATGTGCATGGTGCTGGGGGTTAACATATTGTTCGTGTACATTGTGCTGTATCAAAGCTCTCAAGCACAGACCGTTGCACAGGTAGCATTGTCTGTATTCAAATTAGTTTGGAGCATGGAAGTTTCGCCTTATATGATGCGTAAACTAGATGCTTACTGTCACCCTGAAGATGGTGCTGAAGCTGACAAGCACAGGCACAACTACTTCACACTGCAATTGCTGGTTGGCTTATTCAATAACATTGCTATTCCTTGTTTGGTTGTGATGGCCATCGACCCTAACTGCTTTAGCGACGTGCTGTTGCCGCCTAATACCGAGAAGGTCAACTACATTGAGTCCGTGTGTGAGCGAAATCTGTACCGTGGTGCCTGCGTGCGTCAAAGCTACCGCGTTGCTACACTTAAGTACACTCCGCCGTTCACCTATAGCTACCAGTGCAGCGCGAGTTTTATCACATCCTACGCACCAGCCTTTGTCTACATGTCCCTATCGAATACCATCTTGCATCCTCTGCTGCAGTACACCTTGGTACGTTTGAGCAATCTTGTCTCCACGGATGGTGCGCTGCATCAACTAATTTTCCTCTTGCTTCCTCGACTCCTCAAACCACCAACCGATTTTGCATTGGACCAGTGCCAGAAGCAGGGTCGTGTTTTGATTGGCGCCTCCGGGGTTTTAGTTACTCTATTTACTCAGCTGGGTATATTGCTTACCTTTGGAGCCATCTTCCCACCTGTTGCCCTCGCCATAGCCGTGTCCATCGCTTCTATTGTGTATTTAACCCGCTTCAAGGTGCAGCGCTTTGTACAAGCGGCGAAGGACGCGCAGCTGGTAGGGTACCTGCAAGTTATTAACGCGGAGTGCGCGGGGGTCGGCACGCGCGAGCAGATGCAATTGGCGGTGAAGATCATCGTGTGCTACTGCTGCGCGTTCTACACGTTATTTCTATTTGACGCACTGGGCGATGCAGAGGAGTTTGCAGCGTCGGTTTGGGTACTCATTGTGATACCACTTACACCGGTATGTATATTTGGCTTTACGTATGGATATGATGTGACCCTTTCTCTCAATGGAAAGGTACCCCTCGACGATACACAGCGCGAAGTAGAGCTGGGTAACTTTACAGACGCCGAAAAAGAAGGTCAAATTGATGGTGTGGTTGTTGTTAGTGTTTTACATGAGCCCAATCCATAAAATTAAGTTTATTGCAAGCACGGTGTTAACAATTTTGTTGTTTTACAATGGGTTAAGTACATTCTGTCAGAAAATTCCGTTGGAAATCCATTGGCCGCCCTTGTAGAATCATTCATAAAGGTCAGAGCAACTCCAACGAGTTTGCATCAAGTCACGTTAGGAATCGTTCATCTCATTAATAATCATGAGTGACCTCGAAAATCAAACCCGCCAAAGCAAGCACCAGGTTCTGGGCACGGTCGTCGAAGATGAAGTCGACAACCCCATTTTCCAGCACATCGACCTGCCTGAGCGCACCAGTGCGAAAAGCCACCAAATAATCAGCACCATCGACGACACGGGTCATTTGGAAGATGACGAGGAAAGTCTGGGTTGCTCTTCTGACAGCGAATCTGACGAAGAATTGATTGTCACCGGGGGCAGAGACAGAGCTCCCTCCGCCGCCATCTCGATGAGACGCCCCGAACCCAAGCCGTCCTCCATTGGCAACAACATCGTTGTTCTGCTTTTCGTCGTTGGTATTATCATCGGTGTTCTTAACGGCTGCGTGCAGTGGCTGGTGAGAGTGATGTCCCAGACCCAAGCGCTGATTCTGATGTCCTCCACCCCTGGACCGTTCTATCTCCTTCTGACCTCTGCCTTTCTGGTCGGACTCAGTGCTTTCATCATCAAGGTGGGCAATGAGCCAGGCACCACTGGTTCTGGTATGGCCGAAGTGAAAGCACTGATGGTGA